>Ga0190359_1000889_pt1 | contig 19564 bp, 18 predicted proteins | sample 48721823_MG_FD_161269 | JGI IMG/M metagenome (GOLD analysis project Ga0190359, IMG submission 161269) | Hydrothermal vent microbial mat bacterial communities from Southern Trench, Guaymas Basin, Mexico - 4872-18-2-3_MG | ecosystem: Environmental > Aquatic > Marine > Hydrothermal vents >... | reverse complement strand
ACCCCCCTGCCAGCGACGTTGTCCCAACTTGGTTGCTTCGCGCATGCCGCCTTGATCCTAGTATGACACAGTATGCGCCGTTGTCAACCCTCCTGTCGCGCCGGGGAGACGTTCCGCCTGGCCGGAGCCAAAATGGTGTAGAATGGTGCCAAGACAGCAAAAAAAAACGGAGGGAGAGGGATTCGAACCCCCGAGGGCTTTCGCCCTAACGGTTTTCAAGACCGCCGCCTTCGACCACTCGGCCATCCCTCCACGGGGTGCATTTTCCCCGCTGGCCGCCCGGCTGTAAAGGAATGTTTGCCCCCCGCGTGCCACCTGCATCAGGAGCGCAGAGTTCTGAGTCAAGAGCACGGACCGGAACCACAGGGCCCCTCTCCTCGTTGGAGAGGGGTTGTCTGTGCAGCCAGGAACCGCGCGGGGGTGAGGTCTGCGGGCAACGCGGAAGATGGTTGGGTTGACTGGGTGTCACGGGTGGGGGTCGGGGAGGGTGAAATCGGCCACGGGGTTGACAGGTTGCGCTGCCGGGTGATAGCTGTTTCTCAACGGGAGGAATGGCGTTTCATGCAACTGGTGGCGGCCGGCAAGACTGACGTGGGCGTCAAGCGCTCGCATAACGAGGACAACTTCCTCACCCTGCCCGAGGAACACGTCTTCGTGGTGGCCGACGGCATGGGTGGGCACAGCTCCGGCGAAATCGCCTCGCAGATCGCCGTCGAGGGCATAGCCAATTTTTTCAAGGCCACCCGCCAGGACGAGGACATCACCTGGCCCTACAAGATGGACAAGAACCGCCCCTACGACGAAAACCGCTTCATCATGTCCATCAAGCTGGCCAACCTGCGCATCTTCGAGGCCTCCCAGCGCGAGTCCCGCTACCGGGGCATGGGCACCACCATCGCCGGCATGAACTTCGTCGAGCGCGACATCCTGGTGGCCCACGTGGGCGACAGCCGCGTCTACCGCATTCGCTCCGGCAAGATCGACCAGCTCACCGAGGATCACTCCCTGCTCAACGACTACATCAAGGCCAAGAAGCTCACCCAGGAAGAGATCGACAATTTCCCCCACAAGAACGTCATCGTCCGCGCCCTGGGAATGAAGGAGACCGTGCTGGTGGATCTCAGCCGCCTGCCGGTCCAGCCCGGCGACGTCTACCTGGCCTGCTCGGACGGTCTCAGCGGCATGGTCACCGACGAGCAGATCCTGGACGTTGTCAACAACAACTCCGATCTGCAGCAGGTGACCGAGATCCTCATCAAGATGGCCAACCAGGCCGGCGGGGTGGACAACATCACCGCGGTGCTGGCCCGGGTGGAGTCGGTCTGAGCGCTTCCGGCGGGATTTCCGCAAGCACATTTACAGGAGTTACCACGGCTCGTTGCAGCCGCGCCCCCGCCGTTGCCCGAGCCCCCGGCCATAGCACCGATTGGGAGACCTCGGCTCCCCCGTCGACCCGCGCCCCTGCCCCCAGGATCACCTGCGGGCCCACGCGGGAGCCCGGTGCCGCCGTCGCCTCCCGGCCCCAGAGCACGCCGTCGCGCCACTCGTCGCCGGGGGGCGGGTCCAGCTGCGAAGGGCGGAAACGCCCGGAAGCGATCTCCAGGTTGGCCCGCAGGTAATCGGCCGGGGTGCCCAGGTCGAACCAGGGGCCCCGGTAGGCGTAGCCCGCCACCGGCAGGCCGGCGGCCAGCATGGCCCGGTAGCCTTGATCGTTTATGCAAGAAAAACCCGAGGCCGGCAGGAAGTCGAATACCGTGGGCTCGAGCACGTGGAGGCCGCAGAACATCACCTGCCGGACCCGGCCGCGGGCCGGCCGGGTCACGTCCTTGAATTGAACCAGTTGCTGTCGCTCGTCCAGGCCCAGGGCGGTGTAGGGGCCACCGGCCGGCAAGGGCCGCACCACCATGGTGGCACAGGCCCGCCGCTCGCGGTGGAAACGCAGCACCCGGCCGAGATCCAGGTCGCAGAGCACGTCGCCGTTGAGCAGGAAGAAGGTGTCATCGCGCAAAAACTCGTGCAGGCGTACCAGGCCGCCGCCGGTCCCCAGGATGGTCTGCTCGGGCGAGTAGGTGATCTCCAGGCCGCAAGAGTTTTCCCCGGCCAAGGCCGGGGGGATGAGTTTACCCAGGTGATGCAGGTTCAGGGCCGCCTGGTGCACCCCGGCCCGTCGCAACAAGGCCAGCTGGTAGGAAACCAGCGGCCGGTTGGCCACGGGCACCAGGGGCTTGGGCAGCTCGTTGGTGAGCGGGCGCAGGCGGGTGCCCAGGCCGGCCGCCAGAACCATGGCCCGGGGTGGAGGCCGTCGCATCACCGAAGCTCCTCGACCACCGCGGCCAGCACCCGGCGGCAGGGCTGGTACTCGGGCAGGCGCTCGAAAGCCTGCCGGGCGTAAGCCAGGGAGGGGGCAATGAAGGGCAGGAAGTCCGGGTTGCTCTTCACCCGCTCGATGAACACGAAGCGGCCGGCATCCTTGAGCTTGCGCTGCAGCGTCTGCAGGTCGAACTGCCGGCGCCAGGTGTCCGCCGGGGGGCGCTTAAGATCGCGGGCGCTGCACAGCTCGAGGTAGTAGTCGATGAGCTCGTCCAGCAGGTCGTCGTCGAGCACCACGTAGGAATCGCGCAGCAGGGCCACCAGGTCGTACACGGCCGGGCCCATGAGGGCATCCTGGAAATCGATGAGCACCGGGCCCCGCGGAGCGAGCATGATGTTGCGGCTCTGGAAATCACGGTGCACCAGAACCCGCGGCCAGGAGGCGATCTCTGCGGCCAGGCGGTCGAAGGCCTGGCCCACCACCCGGGCCGGTTCGCCCTCCAGCCGCACGCCGCGCTGTTCGTCCACCAGGTACTCGAGAAAGTGATCCAGCTCCCAGCGCAACAGGTCGTACTCGAAGGCCCGGCGCCTGCCGATGCAATCGGGGCCGGGCCCGGCGGTGCGGGCCTGGAAGTCGACCAGCAACTCCACCGCCTGCCGGTAGCGGCGGCGCCGGTCCTCCCTCCCGGCCCCGTGCACGGCCCGGGCCAGGGTCGTATCGCCGACGTCCTCGAGCAGCACCACCCCGGCGGAGACGTCGCTGGCCACCACCCGGGGCACGGGCAAGCCCGCGGCCTCGAGAGCCCGCTGCATGTCCAGGAAGGGCAACTCCTCGGGCTCGGGCCCGCTCATGGCCTCTTCCGAAAAGCGGGCCCGCTCGTCGGCCAGCAGCATGGCCACCAGGCTGGCGCCCGAGGCGAAGCCGCCCAGGCGCACGTAGCGCCGGGCCGAGGCATCGCCGTGTAGCGGTTGCCAGGAAAGCTCCCCCCCCAGGCGCCATGGCTCGTCCAGGCGCTGCAGAAGTAGTTTTACTTCTTTCCTGCCGGTCGGCATGAAGCCAGCATAAAAGCACCGCCGGCCGGGATCAACCTTAACGCTGCCAGAACACCCGCAGCCCGGTGAAGGCCGGGGAGACCTCGTCCTGGGTCTCCAGGGTGATCTCCACCTGGATCCATCGTCCCGGGGGCACCTCGGCGGAGATGTCCGCCGTCCAGGGCGACGGCTGGGCCGGGTCGGCGTCGTGGTAGGGAGACCAGCCGGCCCCGGCCAGCGCTCCTTCGCTGGCGGCGCTGCGGGCCCGCACGCGGATCTTGTCGTCGGTGGCCAGGGAACCCGACCATTCCAGCCGGTCCCAGCGGGCACCGTCGTAGCCGGAATCGTAATCCACCGTCCAGGTGCCGTGCTTGAGGGTGACCGTGCGCAGCTGGTAGCCGGTCATGTCGGAGTAGGTGTAGGGATTGCCGCCCACCGAGAAGGTGGCCAGCAGGTTGCCGTTGAGGTCGTACTTGCTGGCATGGCCGCTGGTGTAGGCGATGGCCCAGATGTTGTCGTCGAAGTCCACGGCCATGCCCAGCGGCCCCGAGGCCCCGGCCCCCAGGGCGAACTGGCCCAGGTGGGTGCCGTCGGGGGAGAACTTGCTGACGGAGTTGTGTTCCCACTCGGCAAACCAGATGTTGTTTTCCTGGTCCACCGCCACCCCGCGGGTGCGCCCGCCCGAGGTGTCGCCCACGGTGCGGCCGAAGGTGCTCACCACCCCGGTCTGGCCGTCGACGCGGATGGCCGCGGTGGCTCCGCCCGACCAGTTGCCCAGCCAGACGTTGTTGTTCTGGTCGATGGCGATGCCGTAGGTGCTCAGGCCGGGATCGACCGAGTCGACGATCTGGCAGGTGGCGGTGTTTATCTTGCGCAGGGGGCCGCTGCCGAGGGTGGAGATCCACAGGAAGCCGTTGCCGTCGATGGCCGCCCCGTAGGCGTGGCTGCCTTGAAGGTCGACGTCGCACAGCTGCACGCAGCGGGGGGTGCCGTCGGGGTTGTCCTGGACCTGGGAGCCGGAGAACTTGTAGATGTGGCCACCGCTCCAGGATCCGATCCAGGCGTTGCCGTCGGCGTCGATGGTCACCGCCCGCACGGCTACCGATGAGCCGGTGACGTCGGCGCGGCAGATGAGGTTGCCGTCGGCGTCCAGGTGCACGGCGTTGCCGTGCCGGGGATCGCCGGCGTCGCAGCTAGAGAGGATGTTGCGGCAGCCGCGGTTGCCCACCCAGACGGTGTTGTCCACGGCCACGGCGGTGCGCGAGGGGCTCCAGCCCCAGGAGGAGTAGACGCCGATGAGCTGGTTGGTATGGGTGTCGAACTTGCGCACGGTGTGGCAGACGCCGTACTCGTCGTTGGTGTCGTAGGGATGGTAGCAAGGGGGATCGCTGTCACAACCGGCCGCCGGATCGCAATCGACATTGGTGCCGGCGATCCAGATGTAGTGCGGCGACTGGGTGGTGGAGTCCAGGCGCAGCTCGTCCGGGTCGGCGGAGTTGCTCACCCCGTCGGCATCGCCGAAGGTCCAGTCGTCTTCGCCTTCCCATCCTTGCTCGTAGCAGCTGTCGCCGCAGGTGCCGCAGGCGTTGAGCAGACCCTCGTCGGTGAGGCCGTCGCAATCGTTGTCTTCACCGTCGCAGGCGGTCTCCACGCACACCTGGCTGGCCGGGTCGCAGGCGGTGTCGGGCAGCTCGCAGGGTTCGGCGTCGGAGCAGCCGATGCAGGCGCCGCAGTAGTTGCGCAGGCCCTCGTCGGTGAGCCCGTCGCAATCGTTGTCGAGGTGGTCGCACAGTTCGGTGGAATCGCAGAAACCACAGGCGTTGGAGCCGATGGCCCCGGCCTCGTCGATCTCGCCGTCGCAGTCGTTGTCGGCGCCGTCGCAGATCTCGGGTTCGGGCAGGACGTCTCCCTGGCACTCCGACCAGAACTCCCCGTCGACGCAGTACATCTGCCCCCAGGCGCAGTTGCCCACCCCCTGGGTGCCGTCGGGGCCGCGGTAGCAGGGCTTGGAATCGCTGGAGCAGCCGCCGCAGTTCTCGTCCACCTGGCCGTCGCAGTCGTTGTCGAGCCCGTCGGCGCAGACCTCGTCGGGCACCGCGCCGCAGCCGCCGCAGGCGTTGGTCACACCCTCGTCGATGAGTCCGTTGCAATCGTCGTCGGTGCCGTTGCAGGTCTCCGTGGCGTCCGGGTGGATGGCGGGATCGGCGTCGTTGCAGTCGGCGGGAGGGGAATAGCCGTCGTGGTCTTCATCGGGCAGGCAGTCTTCATCGGTGGCCCCGTCGCAATCGTCGTCCTGGCCGTTGGCCTGGCCGCCGGCGCACTCCGTGCCCGGCAGCACCTCGCCGTCGCAGCTCGACCAGGCCCAGCCACCGCCGGGTTGTTCCACGCAGTCGTGGTAGCCGCCCCGGCAGATGCCGAAGCCCAGCGTTCCCGGGGAGCCGCTGTAACAGGGCTGGTGAGTGGGCGGGTGGCAGACGCACTGCTGGCCGGCGCCGCCCTGATCGCATTGGCAGTCGGGATCGCACTCGCAGCCCTCGTCCACCTGGCCGTCGCAGTTGTTGTCGAGCCCGTCGCCGCACTGTTCCGGGGGGACGTCGCCGCAGGTGCCGCAGGCGTTGAGCAGGCCCTCGTCGGTATCGCCGTCGCAGTCGTCGTCGATGCCGTTGCATTCCTCGCTGTCTGCCGGCAGCATCTGGCCCAGGCAGGGGCCGAAGGTCTTGTCGGGCTGGCAGACGGCGATGCCGGGCCGGCAGCGGCCCACGCCGTTGCTGGCCGGGGGACCCTCGTAGCAGGCGCTGGAGGTACCCGGCTGGCAGCCGCAATCGGCCTCGTCGGTCTGGCCGTCACAGTCGTTGTCCTTGCCGTCAGCGCATCTTTCCAGGGCGCCCTGGTAGCTGGTGGGATCGTTGTCGTCGCAGTCGGCCCCCAGCTGGCAGTTTTCCCCGTGACCGTCACCATCATTGTCGACGCACTGGGGCGGGGGACCACCGTCGCCATCGCCGTCTCCGCCGTCGGCCGGGGGTGTCGGCGCGCAGAAGCCTTTCTGGCAGGTCTGGCCGGCGGGGCAGTCGTTGTCACCGGTGCAGGAGATGAGGCAGGCTCCCGAGATGCACTGGAAGCCATCCGGGCAGTCGGCCGAGGTGACGCAGGCGGTGCGACACCAGCCCTGCTGGCAGACCAGCCCGTCCGGGCAGTCGGCGTCGCTCGTGCAGGGATCGGGCAGGGGCACGGTGCTGCTCGAGCAGGCCAGCGCCAGCCAGGAACCCAGGCCCAGGGCCAGCAGCGTCATCCTTTTTCCATTGTTCATAGGCCACCTCCTGCCGGCCCGGGCGGACCGGCACCATATATGTTCATTGTAGCCCCCTCACCGTGCTGTCGTCAAAGAGACGAGACTAGGGGGTGAATTCCAGGCCGATACCCTCCGAGGCGTACCTGTCGGCCAGCTCCGGCGGCGGGGGAGGGAAGGGACTGGCCCGGCGTACCGCGGCCTCGATGGCCGAGTCGAACAGCCGGTTGTCGGAGTGCTTTTCGAAGTGGAAGTCCTTGAGGTTGCCACGGGCGTCGACGGTTATCACCACCGTGGCCCGCAGCAACAGGCGTTCGGAGGGGGGAATGACCTGGGGAACGGCGTACTGGGATTTTACCGCCTTGTAGATCTGGGTCATGTACAGCTGGCCCTTCTGGGCCACCAGGGCGTCGCCGCCCTCCACCCCCTCGGGAGAACCCTCGAGTTCCTCACCGGGCTTGCCGCCGCCTTCCTGGGTGAGGCTGGCCAGGGCCTGCTGCATCTGCTGGGAGTAATCGGCGCTGGCGCGCCGGCGCGGCTGAGGCTTGTGCTTCTGGCTGGGGCGGGCTTTCTTGTCGGGGCGAACGTTGCTGGGCGGGGCCGGGGCCGGGGCCGGAGCCTTGCGGGGCAGCCATTCCTTGGGCCGGGGCTTGCCCTTGCGCAGCAGGGCGGTGATGCGGGCCTGCTGGTGTAGACTGGCCCGGCTGTCGCGCAGCAGCCCCCCCAGCACCAGTGCCAGCACCAGCCCCAGGTGCAACGCCGCCGAGCCCCCCAGGGCCAGCCACAGGCCCCGGGGCGGTTTCAGGTAGGCAAAGCTGTTTGCCGGGTTGCTCATGTTCTGCTCGGACGCACCAGCCGGCCGGGCGGGTTCACCGGCCCCGGTTCGGCGGCGGCGGCTCGGTGAGGATACCCACCGCCTCGATGCCGGCCCGACGCACCGTGGCCATGATATCGACCACGTAGCCGTAGGGCAGGCTGCGATCGGCGGCCAGGTCGAGCTTCTTCTCGCGCTTGAGCCGCTCGTTGAATTTCAGCTTCTGCTCCAGCTGCTCGTAGGGGATCTCGGTCTTGCCGATGAAGATCTTGCGCTCCTTGGTCACCCGCAGCTCCAGCGGCTGCCGGTCCTTGCTCTCGATCAACTCGGCCTTGGTCTGGGGCAGGTCCACCTCGACGCCCTGCTGCATGAGCGGGGCGGTGATCATGAAGATGATGAGCAACACCAGCATGACGTCCACCAGGGGGGTGACGTTGATCTCGCTCAGGGTGGGATCGGAGCCGTCCTGGCTAGACATGCCCATGGTACCGCCTCACTTGAGAAAGTGGCGCTTGACGATATTGAGGAAATCCGAGGAGAAGGTCTCGATTTCCGAGTTGAGCACCTTGATGCGGCGCACGAAGTAGTTGTAGGCCATCACCGCCGGGATGGCGGCGAACAGGCCCACCGCGGTGGCAACCAGGGCGTGGGAGATGCCCGGGCCCACGGTGTCCAGGGTGGCCGAGCCGGGGCGTATCTCCACGAAGGCCTTCATGATGCCCACCACGGTGCCGAACAGGCCGATGAAGGGAGCCGCCGAGCCGGTGGTGGCCAGGAACGGCACCAGCGATTCCATGTGGGTCAACTCGGCCACACTGGCCCGGCGCAGGGCCCGCTGCACGTTCTCGATGCCCCCCATCACCGAGGACATCACCCCGGCCTCGTTTTCCGCCTGCGTCTTGCGGACCTTGGACAGTTCCTGGTAGCCGGCCCGGAAGACCTGGGCGATGGGGCTCGACTGCAGCTTCTCCGAGGTATTGTAGATGGCATCCAGGCGGCGGGAACTCCAGAAGGTTTCCAGAAACTCGATGGACTGCGCGTGGGCCCGGTTGAGGACCCGCCACTTGTGATAGATGATGCCCCAGCAGGCCGCCGACATGATCAGCAGCAGCAGCAATACCAGGACCACCACCGGCTCCATGACCGGGTTCAGCCAGCGGATGAGCCGGATCATGAAGCTCTCCGACGCCTGGCCGGCCAGGTGCATGGCGATTGCCTCGATCATGAATGCCTCCCGCAGGATGTCTTGCCGGGAGCATGAATAGCACGGGCGGGCGGCATGAGCAAGTAGACGGCCGGCATCGGACATTTCGGGTAGAGCCGACAAGAGGCTCGCCGGTGAGACGCCGTGCCCAAAGCCCTTGACATTTACCCGCCGGGAAGTATCTTGGTGACATATGCGATTTTTGGCATATAACATGACAACCGGAAAGGAGACGACGAAATGCTGCAGACCAACCTCAAGCACGTGGAATCGGACGAGGAATTCGAGAAGCTCATCGCGGAAAACGAAAACGTGATGATCTGCTGCGGCCGCATGGGGCCCATGTGCCTGCCTGTGTACGACATCATGGAAAGCCTGCAGGCCAAGTTTCCCCACGTGCAGTTCCGGGACATGGACTTCGACGGTCCCGCCTCGCACAACATCAAGAGACTTCCCGAGGTTCGCGGCTTCATGGGCCTGCCCTTCACCATCTATTACAAGAACGGCCAGGTGGTGCAGGCCACCACCAGCATCCAGACCGAGGAGCAGGTTCTCGGCATCCTCAATCGCTACTTCGCCAGGGCAGCCTGAGAGGGTATACCGCGCCCGGGCCGTGGAGGTCGTCATGGAAGAGCAATTCGACGTGATCGTGCTGGGTGGAGGCCCGGCGGGACTGACCGCGGCCATCTACCTGGGCCGGGCCCGGGTCAAGACGCTGGTGCTTGACACCGGCACGGTGGGCGGGCAAACGGTGCTTTCCTTCTCCGTGGCCAACTATCCGGGAGTGGAGGAGACTTCCGGCCGTGACATCTCCCAGACCATGCTGCGCCAGGCCCGCCAGTTCGGAGCCGAGGTCAAGGCCTACGCGAAGATCAAGGCGGTGGAGTTGGCGGGAGAGAACAAGGTGGTGGAACTGCAGGACGGCAGCCGCTTTGTCGCCCGGGCGGTGATCGTCGCCACCGGGGGCGTGCCCCGCAAGCTGGGCCTGGAGTCGGAGGCGAGGCTGGCTGGCCGGGGTATCTCCTACTGTGCCACCTGTGACGGGGATTTCTTCACCGGCAAGCCCATCGTGGTGATAGGTGGTGGCAACTCGGCCCTGGAAGAGGCCCTGGCCCTGACCAAGTACGCTTCACGGGTGACCATCGTCCACGAGTTCGATCACTTCCAGGCCCAGCCCTGGATCGTGGAAGAGGTGCGGGCCCATCCCCGGATCGAGCTGGTCATGGAACAGGACATCCTCGATTTCGTCGGCGAGGAGAACCTCCAGGAAGTGGTGGTGGCCCACAAGCAGACCAAGGAAATCACCCGCATCGAGGCGGACGGTTGCTTCATTTTTATCGGCTACGTGCCCAACTCGGCTGCCTTTTCCGCCGAGTTGCAACTGAACGAACGGGGTGAGATCATCACCGACGACAACATGGCCACCAGCCTGCCCGGCGTCTTCGCCGCCGGGGATGTCAGGCAGAAACGCTACCGGCAGATCACCACCGCGGTGGCCGACGGCACGGTGGCGGCCCTGGGCGCCACCGCCTACCTGGAAGAGAGAAAGGCCGCTTGATGGAAGACATGTTGCCGGAAGAAGTGACAATTCCCACGGAGCTATCACGACTGTGCAAGGCCATGGGACATCCCGTCCGCTTTCGCGTCTTGACCCTGCTGGCGCAGGGGGTGTGTAACGTCAACGAGTTGGTGGAGAAGCTGGGCGTGGAGCAGTACAAGGTGTCCAAGCACCTGACCATTCTTTTCGAGGCCGGCCTGGTCACCTACCAGGTCAACGGCAGGAACCGCTGCTACGAACTGTCCCAGCCGGGAGTAATCCGGGAGATACTGGAACTGTTTGGGAAGCTGCGGGGGCAGTTGTCCTGAGTGTTGGACGAAATACCCGAGTAATTACCGGCCATTCGGCTGGGCCTGTCCCCGCCGTTTCTGCTCCCAGGTGGCCTCCAGCCCCGCTCCCAGGTACCAGCCGGCCTCGGGGTAGCCGTACTCGCTCTGGTAGTCGGCATCGAACAGGTTGCGTCCCTCGATCCAGGTGGTGACACCGCTGAAGAGCCGTAGGCGCAACCGGGCGGCAACGGTCACCCGCCCGGGCAGGCGACCCCACTGCCTGCTGAAGCGATCCTGGTACCATTGTTCACCGACGTAAAGCACCCGCAGGCGGGCCTCGGCCCAGGAACAGGGGGCTATCCGGGCCGCCAGCAACAGCTTGTGGTCCGGCCGGTACTCGAGCCGTTCCTGCCCGGGCCGGTCGAGTGCCCGGGCATCGAGCCGGGCGTAGCCCAGGCGCACGGCCAGCCAGCGCCGCAGCCGTGCCTGCACCTCGAGGTCGAGGCCGCGCAGTCGTGCCTGGCCCAGGTTCTGCAGCTGCTCCAGGCCGGAGCCCAGCACTGCCGCTTCGATGAGATTGTCCACCTCGGCGGCGAACAGGCCTGCCCGCAGTTGCAGCTGCCGCCACGGCTGCCAGCGGATATCGAGATCGAAGTGCCAGGCACGCTCCGCCGCCAGCGCCGGGTTGGGCACTTGCCTGCCCAGGGCGGCGGAGAAGCGCTCGCGCAGGGAGGGAAAGCGACCGTGACGGGAAATGCTGGCCTGAAGGTACAGACGCGGCCCGGGCCGCCAGCCCAGGAAGACAAAGGGCCCCACCAGGGCCTGGCTCTGGTTGTTGCCCCCGGGAAATTCGTAATCCAGCTGCAACCCGCCGCCCAAACTCCACTGTGGCAGGGGAAACAACTCCAGCCGGGGCGCGGCGGTCAGCAGCGTCCTGGTTCGCACCGGCAAGGTCGCCCCCGACCCGTCGTCCTCGGCGTGCCGGTCGTGCTGTGCCCCCAGCCACAGGCCCAGCCGCGCCATCCCGGCGGCGCCGACCTCCCAGGTGTGCTGCAGGCGCAGGCGGCCGCCGGCGCTGCCGTCGTGGTAGCGGCTGTGGAAGGCCCGCCGGCCCTCCTGGCTGCTGTAGGTGGCGTCGTCGTAGCTGTCGAGCAGGTTGTCGAGCAGCAGCCCGTAGACCACCTCGTCGGTCTCCAGGGTACCGGCCCGGCCGTGGTGGCCCAGCCATACCTTGATGGTCCGCCAGTCGGTGAAGCGCCAGAAGCGCGGCCGCTCGTCCCGGGTCGACGGGGGGACGCCGAAGGCACCGTCGAGGTACAGTACCCCGCCGCGCAGGTGTTGCCGCGGTTGCACTTCCCAGTCCACGCCCAGGCCGGCCTGGTACAGGCGCCGGTCCGAGTTCTGGCGCCAGCCGCCGTCCTCGTTGGCGGTAGGAGCGAAGTCACCGGACAGGGCCAGGGCGTCACGCCCCAGCAAGCCCCCGTAGACGGTGTAACCGAGCGGCCCCGCCTGCAGCGCGTGTCGTGCCTGCAGCTGCAGCACCCCCCCGCGGCCGGCTGCCAGCCGTCCGCCCAGCAGCGGTCCCCGGCCCGGCCGGCGGGTGACGATGTTGACCGCGCCCCCCAGGCCGTTGGGACCGTAGCAGGTGCTGCCGGGGCTCTTGACGATGGTGACCCGCTCCAGCGACCAGGCCGGCAACATGTCCAGGTTGAGCAGGCCGTCATAGGGCTGCACGGCCGGCACGCCGTCGATGAGCACCAGCACCTGGCGCTGGTTGAAGCCGCGCAGGGAAAACAGGCGTTCGCCCCGGCTGTTGCGAGTCAGGTTGATGGCCGGTTCGTCTTCCAGCAGGCCGGCGGTGGTCTGGTTGCCACGCCTTTCGATCTCTTCCTGGTCGATGCGCACCAGACCCACCCCGGGGGCCGGGCGCCGGCCCAGGACGACGATCTCTTCCGGGGCTTGCTCGGCCTCCCGGTGCCGGCTGCGCTTCTGCCGGTGTCTGTCTCTGGTGTCGCTCCGCTCCCGGCTCCCGGCGGTGGATTGCTGCCGTTGCTGCTGGTCGCTGGCCGGAGCGGCACCGGCCAGCAGCGCCTCCCCCAGCAGGATAACAGCCAGCCAGGTTGTCCTCATGCCTTTGCTCTTCCCGCGCAGTTGCCCGCCTGCCCGCCGTCCACCAGGATGATCTGCCGCAGCACATGCTCCGGGTCGCAGCCCGGCTGAAGCATGGCGTCGAAGCCCCCCAGCCTGCGTCCCAGCACCTCCGCGCAGTCGGCACGAACCGCCAGCAGCCAGACATCGGCCCGGTTCGCGGCACCCAGGGATAGCAGGGCCTGGAGGTGGCCGCCGCCGCCGGCCTCGAGCAGGCCCAGTTCATCTACCAGCAGCACCCGGGCCCGCCGGGACTGCCGCCGCAGGCGGTCTCGCGACCACTCCCAGCCGGCCGGGTCGAAGCGGAAGGGCAGCCCCTGCTCTCCCGCCGCGGAACTGCGGCGGGCGAAATCGATCTCTTCGCCGCTGGCGATATCGCGCAGCCGGTAGCCGGTCTTACGGCCCTGCCGGTACTGCGCCGGCTGGACCACTCCCCCCACCGTGATCCCGCGGCGTCGCAAGCTGCTGGCCAGCGCCAGCAGGGAAGTGGTCTTGCCGCTTCCCGGACTTCCCACCACGGCCACCAGGCGCGGCCGGACGAGCGGCGACCGCCGAGATACGTTGTCGACGGGGCGGGACATCTGCTCGGCCAGGGAAGCTGTGTGGTAAAACAGGGCCGAAAACGCCCGCGCCAACCGGCGCACTCGACCGCGGGCATTCTTTTCGCCGGCCGACGCCAGGTCGGCTGTGAAGAGTCGCTGCAACTCCGGAAGCAGATCCACCGCGGCGGCAAATGCCTGGCCGAGGCTGCGGGCTCCCAGGCACTCGGCCAGCCGTTGCGCGCCCGGCTCCCGCAGGCGTCGGCTGGCCCAGGAGGCCAGGGCGAACATGAACCCGCCCCGCAGTACCATCAATAGCCCCGCTTCCAGGCCGGTGCGGGAAAGGGCGAGTCCCCCGAGCCGTACGTCGTGTTGCCCGAGCAGCAGACCACTCAACGATGCCAGCAACAGGCTCACCAGCCAGAAACGCGGCAGCCACAGTGCCCGCAGGGCCGTCCTGTCGGCCAGCAGCAGGGTGACCAGCCAGACCAGCAGGGCCAGGGCCGTGGCCGGCACCCCCCCCGGAATCTGCACGGCCAGGCAACCCAGCGCCACCAGGCCGGCCGGCCACTGGCGCCCCTGGATGCGGGGAGTTGCCCCGGCCGTCCTCACCACGACTCTCCCGCGCCCGGGGTCTGCAGGCGCTGCCGGCTCACCACGCCCAGGCGTACACCCAGCCAGCCGCTGGTGGTTCCCACCACTACCAGGAGGGCGATCACCCCTCCCAGGACCCACCAGCCGGCACCGGCCGGCAGGTTCAGCCAACCGGAGGCCCGGCGCAGCATGGCCAGGTACAGTTCGATGATGTTCCGGCCATAGAGCAGGTACTGGGTGAACAGTTGCTGGAAGGCCGACCACAGGGAGCACAATGAACCGGCCGCCATGGCTGCCACCACGCTGCCGGGCCATGCCAGCAGGCACAGTTCCACCAGGGTGGCCTCCACCAGGATGGCGGCCATGGGTCCGAGAATGACCCCGCCCGGAGAGAGGGTCTTGACCAGCGCCGCCACCAGTCCCGTGGCCAGCGACAGGCCGCGCCGGCGGTACAGCTGCCTCTGGGCCACCAGCATTATCACCGCCAGTGCCGCCATGAGCACCCCGGCAAAGGGCAGACGCAGGGCGTGCAGGAAGGCCCCCAGGGTGACCTCGCCCACCCCCCACAGTGCGCCGAAGCAGGCGGCCCGGGTCCAGAAGGCGCTCAGGCGGCGTCCGCTCCCCGAGGGCTCCGCTAGCGTGGGGATGCCGGCCTCCATGTCAATCGTTTTCCCGCCTGGCACACTGCGGGCACAGGCCGTAGACCACCATCTGCTTGCCCTCGACCGTGGTCCCGGCCGGAACCTCCACCCAGGGAAGGGGGGATTCCGTCAGGCAAAACATGCGTCCGCAGCGACGGCACAGGAAATGGGCGTGGTTGCCCGGGCAGTGGGGCAGGTCAGTCGGGTGGGCGCCGAAGCGGCGAATGCCGTCGGTTCCCTTGACGTCGTGAACCAGTCCCTTGCGCTTCAGCGCCAGCAGGGCCCGGTAAATGGTAACCCGGTCGAAACGCAGGGAATCACGCCGGCCCAGCAGTTCCTGGTGCGACAACGGGTGCCCCGACTGCAGCAGCGCCTCGAGCACGTAGCGACGCGAACCGGTCAGCCGCAATCCCACCCGGCGCAGCAACTCCGCGGTCTCGGCGTCGTGAGAGCTGTTTCCCCTTTTCATGGGGACGGAGGTTAATGCTTTTGCAACTCAATTGCAAGTAGAACCGCCGAGGTGGTCCACTATTCCCTCCGGGATGCCGAAAACTGGCTACCCGCGGAGGCTTTTCACCCAGTCGAGCAATTTCTCCAGGCCGGCCGAGTTCTCCGGGGCGCTGGCGGGCAGGTCGGGGTCGATGGCGAAATCCCGCCCGGCCAGCTTCTGCAGCTCTTCCAGCGCCTGGGCGCGGATGAAGGGCAGCTCGCTGCGGCGCAGCAGTGCGAGCAGTTTCCCGGCGGCGGCCGGGCGGTCGCTCTCGATCAGCCTCCGGGCCTCGGCCAGCTGCTGGCCCTCGTCGGGCAGCGCTCCTGGCGTCCCGGTCCCCGTCGTCGCGGCGGTCGCGGCCCCGGAATCCTTCTTCCCGGGCACGTTGCCGGTCACCGCCGGCGGGGGCGGTTGCTCGTGGCCGTGTACCAGGGAAGTTCCGGCCAGCAGGTGGCCGGCCAGCCACACCGCTCCGGCCAGCCCCAGGGTCACCAGCGAGCCCAGGCCCAGGTGAGCCAGGGCGCGGCGGCGATCCGCCGAGCGCAGCAGGTAGATGAACACCCCGGCCAGGGCCAGCACCAGCCCGTAGAATCCCACCACGCTGGGCCCGGCGGGCATGTCCAGGTAGTAGGACGCGGAAAGCCCCAGCACGGTCACCAGCAAGCCCATGCCCCAGCCGATGAGCAACTGGTAGAACAGGCGCCCGGTGATCATGGTGGCCACGATGGCCGGCACCACCAGGAACACGAACACCAGCAGCACCCCGGCGGTGCGCACGGAGATGGAGATGACCAGGCCGAAGGAGACGTAGAAGAGGAAGTCCCACCACCACACCTTGAGCCCGGCCCGGCGAGCGGCGTCGACGTCCTGGCTGATCGTGGTGAACTGGCGCCGGAAGAGGAAGTGGAAGATCCCCACCAGGCTGTAGACCAGCGCCGCCAGTCCCACCGCCTCCCAGCTCACCCAGAGGATGGCCCCGGTCATCACCTCCTTGATGTGCTCGGCGCCGTGCGGGGCCCGGTCCACCACCAGGATGACCAGCGACGCCGCCACCGCGAACACCACCCCGATGATGGCCTCCTGGGGAACGCGCTCGAGGCGGGTGCGGGTGGCGGCGAAGATGGCCGCGGCCAGGAAGGTAAACAGCATGGAGTAGAGCAGGGCGGCCGGGGAATCGGGGGCCATGCCGAAGAGGAATCCCACCGTGGTGCCCAGCGCCGCCACCTGGGCCAGGGCCAGGTCCACGAAGATCACCTGGCGGCGGATGACGTGCAGGCCCAGGTAGGCGTGAATGCCCACCAGGATGAGACACTCCAGGAAGGCCCGCAGCATCAGGTCGGAAATACCCAGCTGGTTCATGCTAGCTTCCCGCTCCCCGTTCGAAGGCGGCGGCCAGGGTGCCTACCAGGTGATCGATGAGATCGCAGTAGCTCTTTATCTCCGGCCGGCAGGCGGTGCCGGTGCAGACGATCACCGGCCGGGCTCCCACCGCCTCGGCCACCCGGCGCACCTTGGCCTGGTCGTAGAAGGTGGCGGCCAGGATGATGTCGATGCCCTCGTTGCGCATGCGTTCTATCAACTGCTCGATGTGTCGCGGTGTCGGTGGAATCGATGGCCGCGGCTCGACGTAGTCGGCGATGCGCAGGCCGAAGCGCCGGCTGAAGTACACCCAGCCCTTGTGGTAGGCGATGGCCTTGCGGCCGCGGAAGGCCCTGCCCTGCCTCAGCCAGCCGCCCAGCTTGTCGATCAGGGGCTGGCCCTTGTACTTGTTGCTCTCGAGGAAGCTCCAGAGGGCGGCGGGTTTTTCAGACAGGCGGTGCAGCAGCTTCGCTCCCAGCAGGCGCAGCAGCTCCGGGCCGTAGAGGCGCCGGTCGATCTCGGCGTCGAAGCGGGCCAGGTTCTTGCGGTAGTAGTCGGCGTGCTGCGGGTCGATGCGGGCCAGGCCGGTGGCGATGTTGCGGGCCACCACCTGGGCGGCCAGGGGATCGTTTATGAAGTGCGGGTTGCCGTAGATGTGCACCCCGCCCTCCCCGCGGCTGATCACCTTGGGCACCTCGAGCAGGTGTACTCCCTGCGCGGCCGAGACGTAGCGGCGCTGGCCGCTGCGGATCTCGCTGTTTCCGGACAGATCCACCAGCGACGGGGCCCACAGCTCCAGGTCCAGGCCGGTGCTCACGAACAGGTCGGCGTCGGCCAGCTTGCGGGCCAGGCTGGGTCGGGGGCGCACGAAGTGGGGATCCTGGTTGCCGTTCACGATCCAGTCGACGGTGACCCGCTCGCCGCCGATCTCCCGGGCGATGGCCGCGTAGGTCGACAGGGTGGTGACCACCTTGAGGTGGTCTGAACCCCGGGCCGGTGCGGCCGGGATGGAGAGGGAGAGTGAAAGCACCGAAAGCAACAACAACGATTGATGTCTCATGGCCAGCCTCCAATCAGTAGCGATCGTGTTTGTGCGGCCCGGCCGCGAAGACCACCTGCAGTATGACCACGTCCTGGGCCGGCTCGCCTGCCCGGTCCAGGTGGGCCAGCTGCAGCCGCGTGCGCACCCAGGGGCTCTGCCGCCAGGTGAGGTAGGCCAGCGCCTGCCAGTCGAGGTCGCCGTCGTTGTCGACGGTGAAGGGCTGGGTGAGGTCGCCCCGGACCCCGACGGCCAGCGCCTCGCTCAGGCCCAGGTCGAGGTAGGCGAAACCGCCGGACGCGGAGAGGTAACCGCCGGCCGTCTCCTTGCCCACCCAGTAGCCTTCCGCGCGCAGGGTCACGTGCCGGTAGCGTTCCGCTTCGAGCGGCGACCAGGAGATGGTGAGATCCACCCCGGCCAGGGTGGTGGTGCGCCAGGGCTCGTCCACCCGCTCGCCGTTGTCATCGGTGATGTTGCGACGGTTGTTGGTGCCCAGCATGCCGTTGAGTCCCAGCTCCAGGTAGGTGGAGTCGCTCAGCTCGTAGTACTGGGTCCAGCGCAGCAGCCCCACCGGCACCCCGAAGGCCTGGCCGCTGAACAGGTGCTCGTTCATGCCGTTGGTGACCTGCAGCCAGAGCTTCTGGTCGTCGGCCCACAGCGCCGGCGCCGTCCAGGTCAGCGAGATGCCCACCTGGTTCAGGCCTTCTCCTCCCAGCAGGGTGGTGACGGCCAGGGGAAAGTCGAACTGGTCCAGGCCGTGGGCGTGCCAGCGCTGTACCACCCCGAACTGCTGGCGGAACTTGCCCAGGGTGAGGTTTAGCCCGGGCAGGAGGTTGGTCCAGGTGGCGTAGGCCTCGCCCAGTTCCACGGCGCCGACGTGGAACTCGATGGCCGACTTGAAGAAGGAGAAGGGGTCCAGGTTGGCCTGGAAGTGCAGACCCAGCACCCGGAAGTAGAAGCGCGAGTCGTCTCCCAGGCTGGCGGTGTCGAAGTCGTTCATCTGCAGCCGTCCTCCGGCGTCTCCCACCACGCTCAGCTCCGGGTTGAGTGCCTGCAGCGAGCGGTTGCCGCTGGAAAACACCGTGCCGGTGTCCAGCCGGGGCAGTTGTTGTTCCTGCCGTGCCGCCTCCTCGACGGCCAGGCTAGCCGCCCGGCGCAGCTTCTCGAGCTCGTCGTCGGCCGGTGCCGCTGCTTCCCGCGCCCGGACTGCCTGCCCGGCCTCGGTCCCGGCCTGCTGCTCCTCCGCCCGGGAAGTCCAGGTGGGGAAAATGATCGTCATCAATACGACAAGGGGTAGCGTTCGCATGTATTCCTCCCACAAACCGGCAGGAACGCCCGCTCGGGGGTCGGTTCCGCCTTTTTGTCAAGATGGTGGCGTTGCCGCTTTCGTAGCTGACGCCGGTGTGGCTGTCGGCTCAGGCCGCGGGAGGGGATGTCTTGGGTGCCAGTTCCAGGAACCGGGAAGGTAGCGCGGGAGGAACTGGAAAGGCGGTGGAATTGCCCGCCACCAGCGGCTGCCGGCCGTCCGGCGAGGATGCCGTCTCCAGCTTGACCGGCTGCAGCCAGGAATGGGGGCAGGCCGGATGTTCCTCGGGTTCCGACTGGTGACGTGCCAGCAACGGCGCCGACTGCCGGGCCCAGTATGCCGAGTCCTCGCGGGAAAGATGAACGTGTTCGAAACGGTTGTGGCGCTCGCACCAGATGTGCCCCTGGTGCCTCGAGCTCGGCAGCACGTGGTAGAGTCCGCCGGAGAGCAGCACCCCCATGGCCAGCAGGCACCAGGCCGCCGCCCGCCTGCGGGCAGATTTCAGTGAGTTTCTGATACCACCGGTTTCCATGATGTCGTCGAACCGCCTGTCTACAACCGTATCTAGTCACCGGAAGGAAAATAGTCAAATGTTCGTCATTCCCCCGAAGGAACAGGCCCGGGGAACCGGAGAGCAGCGATTCCGGCAGCGTTTTCTTCACAGATCCCGTGACTGCTTGGTACGTATGCCCCGACTCGCCGTACTTCAACCCTGCAGTTGCTTGTGCAACGGCGGGGTATGCACTATCGTCGTGGCATTCAGTTGAGCGCGGAGGAGACATGAACGGCTTAAAGAGCAGGTCGCTGCTGTCCCTGGTGGTGTGCCTGGTACTGCAGGCGTCCCTGCCGGCCCGGGCCGGCAGCGCGCGACTGCACCTGGTCACCGACTCGCCCTACGAGATCTGGCGCGGGTCAACCACCAAGGTGCAGGTAGTGGTGTTCGGGCCACGCTTCCGGCCCGTGGCCGGGGCGACG
>Ga0190359_1000888_pt1 | contig 19571 bp, 21 predicted proteins | sample 48721823_MG_FD_161269 | JGI IMG/M metagenome (GOLD analysis project Ga0190359, IMG submission 161269) | Hydrothermal vent microbial mat bacterial communities from Southern Trench, Guaymas Basin, Mexico - 4872-18-2-3_MG | ecosystem: Environmental > Aquatic > Marine > Hydrothermal vents >... | reverse complement strand
AAGGTTTTTCACCCCATAACCGAGGAGTTCCGCGGCTACTACACCCGGGTACTAGGAGCCGGCCAGGTGGTGGCCGTGGAAGGCGACATAGCCACGGTGGTGATCTCCACCTCGCTGGATCCCATCTTTCGCGGGGACCGGGTAACTCCCTGGGTGGCCGAACTGTCCAAGAACGTGGCCCCGCGCAGAAACGGCGTCGAGCTCAAGGGCTACATCATGGATGCCCGGGTGGCCATCTGCAACCTGGGCGAGCGCCACGTGGTGTTCATCGACCAGGGCAGCGAGCAGGGAGTGGAAGAGGGCAATATCTTCGACGTGGTACGGCGCGAGGACGGCTACATGGCCCAGGGCGAGACCCGGCGCATCAACACCTGGGACAAGTCAGTACCCATGGAGATCCTGGGCCGCATCATGGTCGTGGACGCCCGCCCCACCGCCTCCACCGGCATCGTCCTGGCCAGCCTGCGCGAACTGCGCATCGGCGATCGCGTACTGATGACCACCCAGTAGTCACTTGCTCAGCGTTCCGTCGCCCGGGAGGCAGGGGGGTGAGCCCGCCGGGCGGGCGGCTTCCAGGCGAAATCCTTCCAGGCGCAAACCGGCCCGGCGCTGGACCTCGAGCAGTTCCCTGCCGGTGTCGAGTTCCAGGGTGGTGAAATCCAGCGGGTAGATCTTCACCACGGCGTCGTCACCCAGGGCCAGGCGACGGCCGCCGTCGATGAACTCTATGGCCACCACCTCGCTGGAGGCGGGGATCTTCAGCAACGGCTGGCGCTCGGCCACCGACCAGACACGCACGGTACGATCGTCGCTGGCGGTGGCCAGCAACTTGCCCCCCGGGCTGAAGCGCACGGTGTTGACCCACTGGTCGTGACCCACGAACCGCCCCACCTGCCGTCCGCTGTCCACGTCCCAGAGAATGACCCGCGCATCCTTGCCGCAGGAGACCAGTCGCCGGCCGTCGGGGGAGAAGACCACCGAGGAGGTCCAGTCCTCGTGTCCGGCCAACACCCGCAGCGGTTCCCCGGTGGCCGCGGTAAACAGCCGCACCAGGCGATCCTGGCCCACCGTGGCCAGCAAGCGGCCGTCGGGCGAGAAGACGACGTTGTCCACCTCGCCCTTGTTGGCCTGGATCTCCAGCAGCTTCGTGCCCGAGGCGACGGCCCAGGTGATTACCTTGCCTCCCATGCCCGAGGATGCCAGCAGCTTGCCGTCGGGGGAGAAGGCCACCGAGTAGGCGGTGTCGCGGTGGCCTCGTAGCTGGAAACGGGCGCGGCGCCGGCGCACGTCCCAGATGCGCACCGTGCCGTCGCGGCTGGCCGAGGCCAGCAGCTTGCCGTCGGGAGAGAAGGCCACGGAATCTATGACATTGCCGTGTCCGCGCAATACCGCCAGCAGGCGGCCAGTTTCCAGGTCCCAGAGACGGATGTCGTGATCCCAGCCGGCCGAGGCCAGCAGCCGCCCGTCCGGGGAGCGGGCCAGGGCGTAGATGGTTCCCCGGTGTCCGCGGAACTGGCGCAGGTGGGTGGGGGGCAGCAGTTCGAACAGGCGCAGGGTGCGATCGTAGCCGGCCGAGGCCAGCGTCTTGCCGTCGGGGGAAAGCACCCCGGAGAAGACGAATTGCTCGTGGGGCAGGTTCAGCAGCAACCGGCCGCCGGGCACCTGCCACAGGCGCACCGTGCCGTCGTAGCCGGCCGAAGCCAGGCGGCTGCCGTCTGCCGAGAACGACAAGCTCAGGATGCCGTCGCTGTGGCCCCGAAGCGGCTCCACCTCGCGCCGATTGGCCAGCGACCAGAGGTGGATGAGGCGATCGTCGCCGGCGGCCGCCAGCAGCTTGCCGTCCGGGGAGAAGGCGGTGGTGTAGATGGCCTTGTCGGAAAGAGCCAGTTCGGCAGTGGGACGGGAGGCGGCCGGGCGCCACAGCAGCACCCGGCCCTTTTCCGTGCCCAGGGCCAGCAGCTGTCCGCCGGCGTCCACCGCCACGCTGTAGATGGTTCCCAGGCCGGAGCTGTTCGCGGCCAGGCGCCGGCCGGAAGTCGCGTCCCAGAGCATCCAGGTGCCGTCCTCGGCGGCGGAGACCAGGCGCCGGCCGCCGGGCAGGAAACGCACCGCCCGTACCGGGGCGCCGTGGCCGCCGAGTGACCGCAGCCGACGCCAGTCTTCTACCCGCCACAGGCACACGTGGTTGTCGTGGCCGGCCGAGGCCAGCAGCTTGCCGTCGGGGGAGAAGTCGACGTCGTAGACGCGCATGCCGTGGGCCGGCAGCCGCGCCAGCTGCCGGCCGTCCCCGGTGGCGAAGACGTAGATGTTGCCATCGTAGCTGCCCACGGCCCCGAGCCGTCCGTCCGGAGAGAAGGACACCCGGGTAAGCACGTCGCCGGCCGCCAGGCTCCAGTTCAGGCGGGCGGAGAGGTGGAAGGCCAGCCGGTAGATCTGCGAGGCCGCTTCCACCCGCCAGTACTGGGCCTGGGGGTGGGAGCCGGCAAACTCCCGGTCGAAGTAGGGTGAGCGGGGATGGGCCGGGTTGTGGTGCAGGGAGGCCGTGGCCAGCACCCGGGCCCGGGGAAAGCGGGCGTCGGCCATGTAGCCGGCGGCCCGCTCGGCGTAGGCCTGGGCCAGGTAGAGGTTGGCCTGCAGGTGCTCGCGCCGCTCCTTCCGGCGGGCGCTCTTTTCCCGCGCCAGCGCCTTTTCCTCGCGCTGGCGCGCCGCCGATTCGGCCCGCAACGACAGCGAGACCGAGACGAGCGCTCCCACCAGCACCGCCAGCACGGCCACGATGGAAAACAGCAGGGCCTTGTGCTGGGCGGCGAAGCGCCGGATCAGCTCCCAGGTGCTGTAGCTGTAGGCGGCCACCTTCTCGCCGGTCATGTAGGCGCGCACGTCGTCGGCCATGGCCCGGGCCGTCTGGTAACGCCGCCGGGGATCGCGGTGCAGGGCCTTCTCGGCGATGGCCGCCAGCTCGGCCGGCGCCTCGGGGCAGCGCTCGCGTACCGGGCGCACCGGCTGGCGTCCGGCCCGCACCACGATCTCCTGGCGGGTGCGGCCCTCGTGGGGAGGATGGCCGGTGAGGATCTCGTAGAGCACCGCCCCCAGGCCCCAGACGTCGGAGCGCTCGTCGATGCGATCGATTTCGCCCCGGGCCTGTTCCGGGCTCATGTAGGAAGGGGTGCCCATGGTGGCCCCGGCCGAGGTCTTTTCCGTGTTCTCGTCGCTCTGCAGGCGCAATTCGCGCTTGATGTCGCGGGCGCCGATGTCGCGCTTGCCCTGCACCTTGGCGATGCCCCAGTCGAGCAGCACCGTCTCTTCGAACTCGCCCACCATGACGTTGGAGGGCTTGATGTCGCGGTGCACCACCCCGCGGCTGTGGGCGTAGGCGATGGCCTTGCACATGTCCCAGAAGACGCCCAGGTAGTGCATGCGCTGTTGCAGGTTGTGGCAGTCGGCCAGCTTCTGGGCCAGGGTCTGGCCGCGCACCAGGCGCATGGTGTAGTACAGCGTGCCGTCCTGGCGGCGGCCCACCTCGTAGACGGGCACGATGTTGGGATGCTCCAGCTGGCCGGTGACCCGGGCCTCGCGCAGGAAGCGCACCACCCCGGGGATGGAACGCGGGCTGGCCCAGGGCGAGGTGGACTCGCGCCGGCCGCGCTCCGGCAGCAGTTCCTTGAGGGCCACCTCGCGGCCGATGTGGGCGTCGAAGGCCAGCATCACCCGGGCCTGTCCACCCGAGCCGTGCACCCCCTGGATGGTGTAGCGGCCGGGCTGCTCCGCGGTGACGGTGCCGATGGTGTCGTCCAGGCCGCTGCCGTCGTCGACCGCGGTGGCCAGGGTAGGGGGAGAGGAGGAATCGGCGATGGTGGGACCCTCGGCCACCGTGGGCAGGTCGTCGCTGTGGCCGCGGCCGGGCTTCTTCACGTCGTCATCGCGCCTGGACATGGTGCCTGCCCTGGTAGCCGCCGCGCTGGCGCAGTTGGCGTTCGATGGACTGTAGTATGCGTTGCTTGTCCCGTCCCCACTCGGGCGCCAGCATGAGCCGGGCCGGGCCCTCGCCGGTGAGCCGGTGGATGACCATGGCCGGGTCGAGCAGCTCCAGGAAATCCGCGGCCAGCCGGGCGTACTGCTCGAGGCTGCGTAGCTGCAGCCGGCCCTTTTCGTACCAGTCGGCCAGCACGGTGCCGCGCAGCACGTGCAGGTTGTGGATCTTGACCCCTTCCACCCGCAGGCGGTTGAGCAGGGAGGCGGTGCGCCGCACGTCGTCGAGCCCCTCGCCGGGCAGGTCGAGAATGACGTGGGCCACCACCTCCAGGCCGGCCCGGTGGCAGCGCTCGACCGCCAACTCGAAGTCGTGGGCGCTGTGGTTGCGGTTGAGCAGCGCCAGGGTGCGGTTGCGCGCCGTCTGCAGGCCGATCTCCACCCACAGGGGCTTGTGCCGGCCCACCTCGGCCAGCACCTCGACCACCCGCTCGGGCAGGCAGTCGGGGCGCGTGCCCACCGCCAGGCCGACGATATGGGGATGATCGATGGCCTGCAGGCAGAGCCGGCGCAGGGAACCGGGATCGGTATAGGTGGCGCTGCCGTTCTGGAAGTAGGCTACGGCCTTTTCGGCGCCGGTGAGCCGGCGGGCCGCCTGCAGTCCCGCGGCCAGTTGTTCCTCGATGGGGCCGAACACCGGGCCGCTGGCCGGGTAGAGGGCGGCCTCGCAGCAGAACACGCAGCCGCCGCGTCCCACCGTGCCGTCGCGGTTGGGGCAGCCGAAGCCGGCGCGCAGGGTCACCTTGTGCACCCGCTGGCCGAAGCGCCGGCGCAGCTCCGGGCCCAGGCGCCGCCACAGCCCGGGCGGGGGAAAATCGGGCCGTTCCATGCCTCCAGGGTAGGACCGACGAGGCCTGCCGGTCAAGGCGAGTTTGTACTGCCGCCGGTGACCGCCGACGGGTCAAAAACTTGCCCCATGTAGTATCATGTAGTATAAGTAGGACATGGTAAGACATGGCAAGAAAAATCCAGCCGAGGAGGCGGTCGTGAAAAAGGATGACCGGACCGTGTTCATGGAGAGCCTGCAGATGTGGGGGCACCCCGACGAGTGTGAAAACGTCACCGTGCTGCTACCCGACGAGGACATCGACGACCTGGTCGAGGAGCTGTTCGCCCGCTCCTTCGACCTCGACGACGGCGTCGAGTTGCCGCTGGCGGCCAACGGTTGAAAGCGCCATGAAGCCTCCCGGGGAAAAGGAACGCATCACCAGGCGGGCCCGCTTCGGCGACTACGGCCTGCAGGACTGCTGGCCGGTGTCGTCACTGGTCAAGGCCTACCGGCGCCGGCGCAGCCGGCGGCCGCTGGGTCGCCGGCGCCTGCCGGCGGCGCCAGAGGAAAAGCAGCAGTGAAGAGGACTTTTCCCGGCCGGACGGGCGTGGTACCTTTCCGGCCATGACCATTCCCGGCAACCTGCTCACCACCGCCATGGGGGTGATGCCCCACCAGGACGTCGAGCGCGCCCTGGAGATGGCGCTCAGCCTGGACATTCCCTTCTGGCCGCAGCTGCCCCGTTACTCCTACTACGATGACATGTACGTCCAGGCCTCGGAGCACTTCCCGGGCATCCTGCTCGATCTCGACCAGCGTACCCTGCGCTTTTCCACCGACAAGTTCATCGCCGAGGTGGAAGAATGCCTGGCCCACTTCGAGGAACCGGCCTACTTCGATGTCAGCGTCGAGTACTCGGCGGTGTACTCGCGTTTCCTGGCCCTGGACCTGGCCGATCGTCCCGCCATCCGCGGCCAGATGGAAGGGCCCGTCAGCTTCGGCTTCAACGTCTGCAACGAGGACGACCGCCCCATCATCTTCGACGACACGGTGCGCCCCTTCCTGCTGGACTTCATGGCCCGGCGGGTGAACGCCCAGCTGGCCCGTCTCCGGGAGCGCAACGAAAACGCCTTCATGTTCGTCGACGAGCCGGGGCTGCAGTTCATCTTCAGCGCCCTTTCCGGCTACAGCGACCAGGCGGCCCGCCCCGACCTGGAGAGGTTCTTCGCCATGATCGATCGGCCCCGCGGGGTGCACCTGTGCGGCAACCCCGACTGGGACTTCCTGCTGGGGCTGGATCTGGACATCCTCTCCCTGGACGTCTACACGAACGGCGAGATCTTCGCCAACTACGCCGCCAGCATCGCCCGCTTCCTGGATCGCGGCGGGGTGCTGGCCTGGGGAATCGTGCCCACCAACTTCGAGCCCTTCCAGGCGGAGAACCTCGATACCCTGGTGCGGCGCCTCGAGGACATCTGGTCGCACCTGGCCGCCAAGGGCGTCGACCGCGAGCTGCTGCTGGTCCGCAGCCAGCTTTCCCCGGCCACCTGCTGCCTGATAAACCCCGACCGGGAAAAAACGGTGGAGCAGGCCTTCGCCGTCACCCGGGAGCTGTCCCGGCGCCTGCGCGATCGCTTGGGGCTTGCCTGAAAACGCTACTTGGGTGCCGTCTTCCCGGCCTGGCCGATCTTCAGGTTGTCGAAGAACAGCGGCGACTGCCAGTTGTTGAAGGCGAAGCGATCGTGGCCGTCGCCGTGCAGGGGGTCAGAATCGTAGTAGTCCAGGAACAGCTTGCCGTCGACGTACCAGCGCAGCACCTTGCCGCGGCGGACGACCTTGAAGTGGTAGCTCTTGCCCGGCTGCACCAGCCCGCGGCGGCGGAACTCGACCCGGTCGGCCCCGTGCTCGTCCAGCCGGGCGATGGTGGAGATGGTGTTGCGCCAGCCGCCGAAGATGAGGATGTAGCCGGAAGCATGCCGCCGGCCGTCGCCGCACAGCTCGAACTTGATGTCGCCGTCGGCGCTTTCGCTGCGGGCATCGAGTTCCACGACGAAGTCGTCGGGCAGGCGCAGGCGCAGCCACAGCGGCTGGTTGGCGGTGCCGGTGGAGTACACCTGCCCGTCCCTTATCTTCCAGCCCGGGTCGCCCTGCCAGTACCGGCCCAACTCGCTCCGGTTGAAATCGTCGGAGAAGGGCAGGGAGGCGAAGGGGCCGGCGTCTTTCTTGCTGCAGCCGGCCAGCAGCGCCAGCCACAAGGCCGGCACCAGCACGACTGCCGGCACCGCGCGCATGCTCGGCTTCCACATGCGGGACGCCCTGCTGTAGGCTGGCAACTCGTGACTCATGACCAACAACCCCCTCGGCGCGGCCTGACCGGAAGATTGATGCCCCCGGGGAACTCACATTTTCGGTCGCGTCTCTTCCTCGTAGTACTCGGCGAACTGGGCGTCGAGATCGACGATGGTGAGCTGGTGATTGTGGCAGCCGATGCGCGGGCAGGCGCGCACCTCGCCGCCGCCGGGCAGTTGCAGGGCGAACATGTGGGCGTGGCACATGCCGCACTGCTGTTCGACGGTCAGCGGGGTGCCGCAGTGGGGGCAGAACAGGTCGACCACGTCGCCGTTTTCCAGGGGAATCTCCGAGCGGTACTCGAAAACCCCGTAATAGGGATTGAGATGAATGAGGCCGCTTTCCCCCAGCAGGCGCAAGCGCGCTGTGATGGCCGGCTGGCCCGACATCTTCACCCGGGGATCGATGAGCGAGCAACCCCGCGGGCAGAAAGCCTCCTTGATGCGTACCTTGCCGGGAGGAACCTTGACGACGATCTCTTCCATGGTCAGCGCCACTCCAGGGCCCCGTGGGGGCAGAAGGCCGCGCAGGCGGGGTTGCCGCCGCACAGGTCGCACTTGAGCGGCAGGTGCAACTCCCGGGAAAACTGCAGGTGCCCGAAGGGACAGGCGGCCTCGCACAGGCCGCAGCCTACGCACAGCCTCTCGTCGAGCTCGATGGCCCGGGTGACCTCGTTGCGGCGCAGCGCCCGGGTGGGGCAGGCGGCGGCGCAGGCGGCGTTGACGCACTGCAGGCAGGTCACCTGCACGAAGCGCTCGGGGCCGGCCGGGTGGATACGGATGCGGCTGGGCCCGGGCTTGCCGTTGCTGGCATGGGCGAAGGAGCAGGCCACCTCGCAGGTGCGGCAGCCCACGCAGCGGCCCGGGTACACCACCAGCATGCGGTGCCGGGCGGCCGCCTCACCAGGTGATGGCGGCGAAACGCTGGCTGGTTTGCTGGCGCTTGCAGGATTCGCAGGTGTCATAGGAGTCCTCCGGCAGTCCGTTCTTCTCGATTTCGAATTGGCGCTGGCGCTCGGTCAACATGGGCGCCCCGCATGACCGGCAGTGGGCGAATTCGAAGCTCTGGCCCCAGATGGTGCGGGCCTGGGGGGTTTCGCTCACCCGGATGCACTCGGTGGGGCAGACGGCGGCGCAGGATGCGCAACCCACGCAGCTGGCCGCCGGCTGGTTGAAGGGCAGGCCGATGCGTTTCTTCTCTCCCCGCCCCAGCACCCCCAGGGCATCGTGTCCCAGCATGGCGCACACCCGCACGCACAGCTCGCAGAGGATGCAGTTCTGGATGCCCTCGCTGGGCGGCGGCTCGAAGCGCGGAGCCTGGATGCCGTGGCGGGCGGCCAGGGCCCGCAGGCGCGCCGAGCCGGGTGCGCGGGCCAGCAGCAACTCCAGGTTGGCGGCCCGTTGCTGGCGCACCAGCGGGGAGTCGGTGATCACCTGCATGCCGGCTTCCACGCGCACGTTGCAGGAGGTGGTCAGCTCCTCGCGCCCGGCCGCCTGCAATTCCACCAGGCACAGCCGGCAGGAGCCGATGGCTTCCACCGCCGGGTGGTGGCACAGGTGGGGGATATCGAAGCCCGCCCGCAGGGCCACCTCCAGCAGGCTCTCGCCCTCCTCGGCCAGCACCTCGACATCGTTGATACGCACGGTGACGGTCATGGTCTCGCTCCTCACTTCACCAGCACGGCGTCGTACTGGCAGACATCGCGGCAGATGCCGCACTTGATGCACTTGTCCTGCTCGATGGTATGCGGCTTTTTCTTGCGGCCCCGGATGGCATCCTGGGGACAGTTCTTGGCGCACAGGGTGCAGCCGGTGCACTTGTCGGCGTCGATGGTGAAGGTGATCAACTCCTTGCACACCCCGGCCGGACAGCGTTTCTCTTCCAGGTGGGCCACGAACTCCTCGCGGAAGTGGCGCAGGGTGGACAGCACCGGGTTGACGGCGGTGGTGCCCAGGGCGCACAGCGAGGTGCGGCGAATGGTCTCGGCCAGCGACTCAATTCGCTCCAGGGTGTCGGGCGCGGCCGTGCCCGCGCACAGCTTCTCCAGCAGGCGATGCATGTGGATGAGCCCGTCGCGGCAGCTGGTACAGTTGCCGCAGGACTCGAACTTGAGGAAGTTGGTGAAGTAGCGGGCCACGTCCACCATGCAGGTGGAGCTGTCCATGACGATCATGCCGCCGGAGCCCATCATGGCTCCCTCGGCCACCAGGGTGTCGAAGTCCACCGGGGTGTCGAGCTTGCTCTCCGGCAGGCAGCCGCCGGAGGGGCCACCCGTCTGCACGGCCTTGAACTGCTTGCCGCCGGGAATGCCGCCGCCGATGTCGAAGACGATACGGCGCAGGCTGATGCCCATGGGCACTTCCACCAGGCCGGTGTTGTGCACCTTGCCCACCAGGCTGAAGATCTTGGTGCCCTTGGAGCCGGCGGTGCCGATGGCGGAAAACCACTTGGCCCCGCGCTTGATTACGTGCGGCACGTTGGCCCAGGTTTCCACGTTGTTGATGCAGGTGGGCCGGCCGAACAGCCCCTGCTGGGCCGGGTAGGGCGGGCGCCGCCGCGGCACCCCGCGCCGGCCCTCGATGGAGGCGATGAGCGCACTCTCCTCGCCGCACACGAAGGCGCCGCCGCCGCGCTTGATGGTGACGTCGAACTCCAGCGACGAACCCAGGACTCCCGCACCCAGCAGCCCGTAGGCGCGGGCCTGCTCCAGGGCCAGCTCCAGGCGTTCCACCGCCAGGGGATATTCCTGGCGCACGTAGACGAAGCCCTGGCCGGCGCCGATGGCCAGGGCGCCGATGAGCATACCCTCGATCACCGAGTGGGGATTGCCCTCCAGCACCGAGCGATCCATGAAGGCGCCCGGGTCTCCCTCGTCGGCGTTGCACACCAGGTAACGGGTGTCGGCCGGGGTGGAACCGCAGATGCGCCACTTGCGCCCGGTGGGAAAGCCGGCCCCGCCGCGGCCGCGCAGGCCCGAGGCCTCGACCTCGTCGAGTACCCCGGCGGGGCCCATCTTCAGCGCCTTGGCCAGGGCCTGGTAGCCGCCGATGGCGATGTAGTCATTGATGGAGGTGGGGTCCAGGTGGCCGTTGTCCTTGAGTACCAGCCGCTGCTGGTGCCGGTAGAAGGGGATGTCGGCCTCGCGGGCGATGCGCTTGCCGGTCTGCGGATCCTGGTACAGCAGGCGCTCGACGATCTCTCCCTTTTTCAGGGTGCGCTCGACGATCTCGGCCACGTCCTTGGCCTTGACCCGCTGGTAGAGCACTCCCTGGGGAAACACCAGCACCAGCGGCCCCCGCTCGCAAAACCCGTGGCAACCGGTCAGGCGCAGCTCCACTTTCTTGCTCAGGCGCCTTTTCTTCAGCTCCCGGCGGAAGGCGTCCGAAAGCGAGAGCGAGCCCTGCGCCTGGCAGCCGGTGCCGCCGCACACCGCCACCGCCGGGCGCCCGGCCGGGCGGGCGGCGGCCAGTTGCCGGTGCAGCTGTTGCAGTTGCTTGCTGTTTTTCAGGCGGACCATGACGCTCATCCTCTCTTGCCCAGCTTGCCCACCAGGCGGCTGGCCCGGGCCGGGGTCATGTTGCCCTGGAACTGGCCGTCGACGATGAGCAGGGGGCCCAGCGCGCAGGCGCCCACGCAGTTGACCTCCTCCAGGGTGAACTTGCCGTCGGGGGTGGTTTGTCCGGAAGCGATGGACAGGTCGCGCTCGAGCTGCTCCAGCACCCGCTGCGAGCCGCGCACGTGGCAGGCTGTGCCCATGCACACGGTGCACACGTGTTCGCCGCGAGGCTTGAGGTGAAAACCCTCGTAGAAGGTGGCCACCTCGAAAACCCGGGTGACGGGCAGCTCCAGGTAGGCGGCCGCGGCCTCCAGGGCCGGGCGCGGCAGGTAGCGGAAATGGGCCTGGATGTCGTGGAGCAGGTCCACCAGGCCGGCGGCGTCGCCGCGCTGGTGGCGCTCCAGCAACCCGGCCGGCAGCTCGTCTGTCTGCTGGCGGACCGGGCTCATGACCTGCCCTTCTTCTTGCGGGCCTTCTGGCCCAGCTGGTAGCCGGCCTGGAAGGCGGCCAGGTTGGCGGGAATGAACTTCTGCTTCTTCTTGAACTCCTTCTTGATCATGGCCTCGCAGACGTTCTTGGGCACCACCCCGGCCAGCCCCACGTAGGCACCCAGCATCACCAGGTTGGCCGCCCGGGCGGTGCCGGCCTTCTCGGCCAGCTCGTTGGCGGGCACGTAGAGCACGGTGCAGTCCTCGCGGTCGCAGGGGATGGGTACCAGGGTGGAGTTGACGATGATGATGCCGCCGGGCTTGACCCGGGGGCCGAACTTTTCCAGCGAGGGCTGGTTCATCACCAGCAGGGCCCGGGGCCGGGAGATGAAGGGCGAGCCCACCGGCTTGTCGGCGATGCACACGGTGACGTTGGCCGTGCCCCCGCGCATCTCCGGGCCGTAGGAGGGCAGCCAGCTCACCTGCTGTCCCTGCTGCATGGCCGCGTAGGCCAGCAGCTTGCCGCTGAGCAGCATGCCCTGGCCGCCGAAGCCGGCCATGAGAACTTCCGTCTCAGCCATTTTTCCAGTCCTCCCTGAATTCCTCGGGACGCTTCTTGATGCCCACCGGGTAGTAGGGCAGCATGTTCTGCTCCAGCCACTTTTCCGACTCGCGCGGCGACAGCCCCCAGTTGGTGGGGCAGATGGAAAGCACCTCCACGAAGGAAAAGCAGCGTTCCTCCACCTGGTGGCGGAAAGCCTCGCGGATGACCGCCTTGGCCTCGATGATGGCCTTGACCGAGTGGGTGGAGACCCGGGCGATGAAGCCCGGGGTGGTCAGCTCGGCCAGCAACTCGGCCATGCGCACCGGGTAGCCCACCTCGGCGGGATCGCGGCCGCGGGGCGAGGTGGTGGTGTACTGCCCGGGCATGGTGGTGGGAGCCATCTGGCCGCCGGTCATGCCGTAGACGGCGTTGTTGACGAAGATGACCGTGATCTTCTCCCCCCGGTTGGCGGCGTGGACGATCTCGCCCATGCCGATGGAGGCCAGGTCGCCGTCGCCCTGGTAGGAGAAGACGATGAGGTCGGGCCGGGAACGCTTGGCCCCGGTGGCCACCGCCGGGGCCCGGCCGTGAGAGGCCTCGAACATGTCGCAGTTGAAGTACTCGTAGGCCAGCACCGCGCAGCCCACCGGGGCGATGCCCACGCTCCGCTCGCGTACGCCCAGCTCCTCGATGACCTCGCCCACCAGGCGGTGGATGATCCCGTGGGTGCAGCCGGGGCAGTAGTGGGTGCGCTTCTCGGTCAAACCCTGGGTATAGGCGAATATCTTGTTCATCTCTTCTTACCCCTTGCCCGTGCCTGGCGGGTGGTTGCCGCACTGCGCTTGCCGGAGCGGCCGGCGGCCTTTTTCTTCTTGCGGCCCGCTCCCCCCGCCTGGCGCAGCGATTGGAGCATGAATTCCTTGACCTCGTCGGGGGAGAGAATCACCCCGCCGGCGGTACCGTGGAAATCGATCTGCCGGCTGCCCGCGGCCGCCAGCTTGATATCCTCGATCATCTGGCCCATGTTCATCTCGAACACCACCACCCGCCGGGACTTGTCGATGGCCCGGCGGCAGGCGTCGTAGGGGAAGGGATTGAGGGTGATGGGGCGGAACAGGCCCACGTCGATGCCCTCGCGGGCCAGCTCGTCGATGGCCGTCTTGCAGATGCGGGCCATCATGCCGAAGGCGCAGACCAGCAGGTCATGGGGCTTGCGGGTGTGGTATTCCTCCCAACGCTGCTCGTGGCGGGCGATCTCGTCGTACTTGGCCTTGAGCTTGAGGTTGATCTCGTTGCACTCGACGGGATCGAGATACAGCGAGTTGACGATGCGCTTTTCCCGGCCGCGGCAGCCGGTCAGCGCCCAGTCTCCCGGGTCCAGGGGCGGACCCACGCCCTCGACGGGAAACTCCACCGGTTCCATCATCTGCCCGATCATGCCGTCGCCGATGATCATGGCCGGGGTGCGGTACTTCTCGGCCAGCTGGAAGGCCAGGATGACCAGGTCCACGGCCTCCTGCACCGAGGACGGCGCCAGCACGATGAGCTGGTAATCGCCGTGTCCGCCGCCCTTGGTGGCCTGGAAGTAATCGCCCTGGGCGGGCAGGATGCCGCCCAGGCCGGGGCCGGAGCGCATGATGTTGACCAGCACCACCGGCAGTTCGCAGGCGGCGATGTAGCTGATGGCCTCGGTCATGAGGCTGATGCCCGGTGACGAGGAGGTGGTGAGCACGCGCACGCCCACCCCGGCGGCGCCGTAGATCATGTTGGAAGCGGCCACCTCGCTCTCGGCCTGGGTGTAGCAGCCGCCCAGCTCCGGCAGGCGCCGGGCCAGGTACTCGGGCACCTCGCTCTGGGGGGTGATGGGGTAGCCGAAAAAGTGCAGGCAACCGGCGCGGATGGCCGCCTCGCCGATGGCCTCGTTGCCCTTCATGAGAATCTTCTCTTTTGCCATGTGCAGTACTCCCGTCTTCCAGTCCCGGGGCCGGAGCGGTTAGTAGGCGAAAAAGGCGTACTGGGTGCCCTCGACGAAAACCTCGATGGCCACCTCGGGGCAGTTGATGGCGCAGAAACGACAACCGATGCAACGGCTGGGATCGGTGACGCGGGCGAACTTGTAGCCCTTGGTATTGAGTTCCCGGGACATGGCCAGGATGCCCTGGGGACAGGCGTCGTTGCAGCGTTCGCATCCCTTGCAGCGTTCGCGGTCGACTTCGATCATGGGCATTGTGGTTCGCTCCTTAGCGGCTAGGGCCGGCCGATGGGTTTGGCGCGCGCCTCGGCCTGGCTGCCGGCCGGGGTATCTTCCGGCCTGGTCCAGGGCGGCAGCATGTATCGCTGCAGGCGCAGTATCGGGGCCTTGACTTCCTGCAATTGCTCGTCGTCGGCCAGGTCGTCCATGGCGGTGATGAACTTCACCGGCAGGCCGGTTTCCCGGGCCACCTGGCTGACCAGTTGCCAACCTTCCAGGATTACCTCCGGGGTGGTTTCGGCCATGAGGTGGGTGTTGCCCACCAGGCCGGTCACCCGCAGGCGGGAGGCGTTTTCGATGTCGTCTTTCAGCTTGAGGCAGCCGGCCACCGTGGAGGTGAAGGGCCGCCGGGCGTTGAGCACCTGCCACAGCTCGTAGGGGGCACCGTCCAGGGGCTCGACCAGGGTGGAAAGCAGCCGGGCGCCGGTGTCCTCGCCGCCCACGTCGAAGAGACTGGCCGCGCCGGGCGCCGGGTGCAGCATCTCCTTGATCTCGGGAACCACGATGGGCAGGTCGGCCCAGGCCATGGCCGGTGGCGGCGCCACCACGCGAATGCCGTGTTCTTCCATCAGTTGCCGGGCCTCGCGGCAGCGGAAGTAGGGGTTGACGATGTCGAGATCGGCGATGGTGGTGGCGATTCCCCGGCCGGCCAGGCCCAGGGCCAGGTTGACGGCCACTTCTGTCTTGCCCGAGCCGTAATTGCCGACGACCATCAACAGCCCGGCATTATCCGAAAATTCGAAGACTTTTTTTGCCGTGCGCTTCACCGCTCCGGTCATGTCATAGCAGAGGAGGGATCACCCTGGCAAGGAAAAACCCCGGGGGCGTAAAAGTACGCTGATAGCGGGTTGTTGTGTGGGGCGACAAACCCGGCGGCGGGGTCAGGTCCCCCAGCGGGCAGGGTCGAGTACTACCTCGCAGTCGACCAGCTGCACCCCGGCCGGGTTCCTGAATGGCGAGTAGCAGTACTCGATGATGTAGGCCATCTCCTCGGGCCTGACGTGACGGTCTTCGCCCTGGTCGCGGCCGGGGCGGTAGTCGTACTCGCCGTCGGGGACCGAGGCGTCGTAGAGATCCCAGTAGGGCCAGGCCAGGTAGTGGTCGACGGCCAGCGAGTAGCGCTCCTGGATGATGCGGGCCTCGCGGCTGGTGAGCGGCAGGCCGGCGGCGGCGGCGGCCAGCAGGTAGGAAGCCATGTCGGCGTCCCACTCGGGGTGGTCGAGCCGCTCGCTGTCGTCGGCCTCCATCTCGTCCACCCGCTGGGCCAGTCCGGCCAGCAGTTCGCGGGCCAGTGTCGTCTTGCCGGCCAGGTAGGCCTGCAGCAGGGCCGTGAGGTGGAAGTAGCGCACGATGGCGTAGTTGAAGTAGTGCCCGGCGGTGGCGACGGCCTCGTACTGGCGACTGATGCCGTCGCCGCAGTCGTTGCCGCGGTCGTCGCCGTAGGCCATGAGCGCGCAGGTGAGCTTGGGGTTGCACTCGGCACCGGGCATGATGGAGTCGAAGTTGGTGAAGGTGGCCAGGTCCTTGTAGACGTCGGGGTTGTCTTCCTCCACCGGTACGTAGCATTCGCCGTTTTCCTTGGTGCGGATCTTGTAGTCGTGGTCGACGATGTCCCGGGCGAAGCCTTCCAGGTAGTTCCAGCCCTGGAGCGCCGCCTGGCGCAGGGCGGGATCGGTGGCATCGCGGGCGGCCCGCAGCAGCAGCGGTGCCACCCGGAACAGGTGGGGCAGGTCGTCTTTCGAACGCATGTTGCGCACCCAGATGGAGCCGAAAACCTGGTCGTTGCTGTAGGGTATGGTGTGCGCGTTCCAGTCGTACTTTTCCTGCTTGACCGGATCGTAGTCGACGGCCACCTGGTGGCCGAAGATGTCCGTGTAGGAGTGGTTGTGGGTGAAGATGGCCCGGGCGGTGACGTAGGTGTCGGGGTCGTCCTCGCCCCAGAGCATGCCCTGGAAAAGCGCCACGATGCCCTTGCTGTAGAGCTCGGCCAGCCGCCGGGCGGTCTCGTCGCCAGAGGCCAGGTAGAGCCCCAGCGCCTGGGCCAGCACCTTGGAGGTGCGGATCTCGAGATTGTCCGCTCCGCCGTAGTGGACGAAGGTGATGGTATCGCCCTGCTTGACCGCCCGGGTGTCCTGCCAGTACAGGCCATAGTCGGGCATGTCGGGAGAATAGGAGGAGTGCAGGCCGTGGGCGTGCCACAGCGCCCAGCCGAAGTAGTCCACCTGTGCCAGGAAGCCGGTCAGCTTGCGGGTGAAAGAGGTTATCTCCTGGGCGCCGAGGGGCTCGCCGACATCGGGGCGGGTGAAGGTGATGGGCAGCTCGTCGGGAATGTCGATGCCGCCGTCGCTGCCGCCGTCGTTTCCGCCGCCGCCGCTGGAAGCGCATCCGCCGGCCAGCAGCGCCAGTGCCAGGCAGGGCCAGGCCAACCATGGTTTCCTATGCCCGTTCATCATCGACCTCCCGCGGATAGTTTTCCAGCAGGTTAGCGCGCCTGGTCGCGGCGGGCAACCCGCGCTTCGGCAACGGCCGGCGAAGTCAGGGTCTCCCACGGATCCTCGACGTGGAGATGGTTGAAGATGCGGACGCCCCGAATCTTGAATCGCTGCTCGCCGTCGTAAAGGACGGCGCCCGCGGCAACACGGTCGAGCCCCAGGTCCTTGAACCGTTCCAGGCCTTTCACGAAGTCGGTGGAGAAGGTGGCGGCGGACTTGATTTCCACCGGTATGAGCACACCGTCTTCCCTGATCAGGAGATCGATCTCGTTTCCGTGGGAGTCGCGGAAGAAGTAGATCTCCGGCCTGATTCCCCTGTTGAGCGCCCCCTTGACGATGTCCGCGATCACGAGGTTCTCGTACAGGTTTCCGCGCAGGGGATCGCGGGATGCCTGTTCCTCGGTGTGGATGCCCAGCAGGAAGGCGGCGAACCCCACGTCCGTGAAGTATAACTTGGGAGACTTGATGAGACGCTTGCGGATGTTTGCGAAGAACGGCGGCAGTTCGAAAACCACATACGATGCCTTCAGCACGGAAAGCCAGCTCTTGATGGTCGTTGCGGAAACGCCCACGTCGTTTGAAAGAGACGTGAAGTTGACGACCTGGCCCACTCGGCTAGCCAGCAAGGTGAGGAACTTCTGGAACTGCGAAAGGTCGCGCAGGTTGATGAGAGCCCGTACATCGCGCTCGACGTAGGTCTGGAGGTAGCTGTTGTAGAACCTGCGCGGCTCCAGGTCCTCCTCGTGGAGCCGGGGGAAGAATCCCTTGACGACCAGTTCGAAAGCCCTCCAGTCGGACTTGTAGCGGCGCAGCTCGGCCAGCGAAAAGGGCCAAAGTGCAAGCATGGCGGTCCTGCCGGCCAGGGACTGGCTGATCGCCTCGTGCAGCCGCGGCTGGTGGCTCCCGGTAAGGATGAACATTCCCGGCCTTCGGGCCTTGTCCACGATACCCTGGATGTACGAAAGCAGGGCCGGAAGGCGCTGCACCTCGTCCAGGATCGCACCGTCCTCCTCCTGGCTCAGGAAACCACGGGGATCGGCTTCGGCCGCGGCCCGCACGTCCGGGTATTCCAGGGAGAAGTACGGCCTGTCGGGGAAGTTCATCTGGACCAGGGTGGTCTTGCCCGACTGGCGGGGTCCCAGGATCGTGACCACGGGATACTCCGCGGCGCACTCGACCAGTTCATTCGTGATGTCACGCTCAATCATGCCCGTAATCATGACACGTATCTGTGTAAATCACAAGTATAAGTTCTGATTTGCACAAATTCTACCATCGGCCATTGTGATTATTGGCACCTTAGGAGCAAAATCTCAAGGTGGCTTGACATCGGGTATAACCATGGTTATACTCAAGGCATGAAAACGGCGATTTCCATATCCGATGACCTGTTCAACACCGCCGAGTTGCTGGCCCGGCGGCTGGGGCTCAGCCGCAGCGAGCTCTACCGACGGGCCATCGCCGCCTTCATCGAACGCCACCGGGAACAAATGGTAACCAGCATCCTGGACGAGGTCTACGGGACTCTGGAGCAAGAGTCTCATCTGGATCCCCTGCTCGAGCAGTTGCAGCACGCCAGCGTTCCCGAGGAGCGATGGTGATTCAACGGGGGGATATCTGGTGGGCGCAGCTGCGCCATCCCCGCGGTTCGGAACCGGGCTGGCACCGGCCGGTGCTGGTGGTGCAGGCGGATGCTTTCAACCGCAGCCGGATCAATACCGTGTTGGTGGCGGTGATAACCTCGAACCTGCGCCTGGCCGAAGCGCCGGGGAACGTACGTCTTACCCGCCGGCAAAGCGGGTTGCCCCGCCAGTCGGTGGTCAACGTGTCCCAGTTGTTGACGCTGGACAAGCGTTTCCTGGCCGAACGGGTCGGACGGCTCCCGGCCGGCCTGCTGGCGGATGTCGAGCGGGGATTGCAGCTGGTGATGTCTCTCTAGAAACATGGTAAGCATTGAGGATGATGGTTGCGGCAAGCTCTTCCCGCCTGGGGTCCCGGCCCGAGATCGCGCTTCTGACATTCACGCCCGCGCCAGCGCAATCTTCCTAGCCGCGAAAACCGGCTGGGCCTGTCCCCGTTCTTTCGTCGTGAACACATCATTTCCTTTGCCATCTATCGGATTACCAACTAGCATCTTCCGCGAAGCCTGTGCGGAGGGGAAGAGAGGACGGTGTGAGATGAACAGGGCGGGAGAGCTTGCGGCCGTGGTGCTGCTCGTCTGCGGCGTTCATGCCGGGTGCGGCGGCGGTTCCAATGGCGGCCGGGAGGACCCTTACGCCAACCTGATGGACGTGGCCGAGGGAGAGGTGAAGTGCGTCGCGGACGAATGCTGCTTCGGCAGCTGCGGGGGCAGCGGAGACACCGTGTGCGTCACCCGCAGCGCGGATCTCATCGTGCAGTCGCTGGACGCCGACGGTGCCGTGCCGGATTGCCCGGAGCTGATCTTCCCCGAATGGTTCTACAACCACGACTGCTTCGTGGGAACCGGAGGCATCGTGGGCCCCGGCCATCCCAGCAAGGCCGGCGAGCCGCTGACGTTCCCCAACGTCTATCATTCTTCCGGGCAAAGCTACCTGCTGTACGTTCAGTGCTTCTGCGGGCGCGGCAGCAGCGGCTTCTCCAGCGCGTACTCGTCCACCATGATCATGTACGACAATGGCTGCGGGCAGCCGCTGACGGTCGCCGACGAGGACGAGGTGCGGCGGCTGCTTTCCTGCGACAACCCGTGCGTCACCTGCGAGCCGAGCTGCGACGGCCGCCAGTGCGGCTCTGACGGTTGCGGGGGGTCCTGCGGCACCTGTTCCAGCGGGCAGATCTGCAGCAGCGCCGGGCGGTGCGTGTCCGAGGGCTCGGGCGATACCTGCTCCGCCTGCCTGGCCACCTGCTCGGGACTTACCTCGTGCTGCACGGGGTGCGGCTGCCTGTGCGAGTACGAGTGCGGGCAGTGCTTCTAGCCAAATAAAAGCTGGGCGACGACCTTGAAAGCTGGGTGGAGCGCATGGCCGATCTGGCGCGACTGTACCGGCTGGAGCTGGAAGCATGGGGACAGGCACCGACATTAGTCCTTCTACATTCGAATGTTACAGAAGAAATACACAACACATGCGCACCAACGTCCGGATATAGCTGGTTTTTTTTTTAAACCGCGCCTGC
>Ga0190359_1000887_pt1 | contig 19582 bp, 13 predicted proteins | sample 48721823_MG_FD_161269 | JGI IMG/M metagenome (GOLD analysis project Ga0190359, IMG submission 161269) | Hydrothermal vent microbial mat bacterial communities from Southern Trench, Guaymas Basin, Mexico - 4872-18-2-3_MG | ecosystem: Environmental > Aquatic > Marine > Hydrothermal vents >... | reverse complement strand
TGCAGAATCTACACCAAAGCTTTTCCCACGGGAACCTACTGGAGCGAGGACGGCGGCAGGAGCTGGCATGTGGAACTCGATGGTGTGGGCCTGGACTTTTTTTATTTCAACAAATATGTTCCCCAGGTGATTTTCGGAGCGGCGATACATAGCACCAGCTCCCAGGTTTTTCAATTATGGATAAAGAAATAGAACTGCACGGGGACGGTGTTGACTTGTTGACTTTTCTCAATGACCGTTGGTTTATCAACGGGTTGTTCCTCCAAAGGAAGGGTGTGCCGTGTGATTCTCGAGGCCTGCGATAGGGGCGTAACCGGGGCTCGGGAACGGTAAAAAGTTAATAAGTCAAGACCGTCCACGTTTCCTTGCCCGTTTCCTTCCTGGTACCCGGATGAATGACGTATAGAGTTATTGCTTCTCCCACAGTTCAAATGATCTATCACCAGGATAGATACTTTGGTGAATGAGAATACCCAGCATTCTCCCTGGCAAGAAGGGGTTGAAAAAGATATGTTCTAGCGGCTTGCGGAACTCATCATTCCAGTTCTGGCCGGCATCGGTGGACCACATTAATGGGGCATCTGACCCCCTGCTGGCATATAGCCTGCAATATATTGGATCAGGGTAATACTCGGCCGTGAGGCTGAGAAAACCACTCATGGGAGACCCTGCTTCATGCCAGGTCGCTCCCCCGTCCTCGGAGATGAACAGACCACAGTAGTAAACCGATGCGGTCATCTGGTCGGGGTTGGCCGGGCAGATGTTTATATCCCTGACCGCGCCCCGGCCCTGGCAGACATCGTCAATCTCCCGGCCGAGCTCCATCCAGGTCAGGCCGCCATCGTCGCTCAGGAAGATGTACCCCTCGCCGGGAAATTCACTCGACGCCTCCCCCACGCCCGCCCAGACCCGCTCGGGCAGCCGGGGATCGAATCCCAAGGCGGTGATGTAGCGCGGCACGGTCCCAAAGTACGGCCCCTCGTAGAAGGTGTATCCACCGTCGTCGCTGAAAAGCAGCACTCCCTTGCAGCCGACGTAGTAGCGGCCGTTGCCTCCCTTGCCCACGGGGCCAACCCATCCGCAGTAAGCCGGCAACTCCACCTGCTCCCAGGTGGCGGCGCCGTTCGAGGTGCGGTACAGGCCCCGGTGCAGGGTAGAGGCGAACAGCACCTGCGAATCATCGGGATCCATGTAGAGCCGGTACACCGTGGTCCCCGATCTGCACTCGCCGTCGTAACAGCCCCCAGACCCCAACCGGGCCCGGGCCTCGAACCAGCTGGTTCCGCCATCGACGCTCTTGTAAACGCCGGACACCCACCAGGGAGGCGACTCATCCGCCACCAGTCCCACGTAGATGACATCGGGATTGCCCGGATCCACGGCTATCGCCTGCACGTCGGCGTACTGTAGCGGCTGCCTTTCGCATCCCGGCGCCATGATGTCGTCGCTGTCTGCCACCAGCGTCCAGACGCCTTTGAATTCGTCTGGATCCGGCGGAACGTAGGGTTGGGGCTCCCGCCAGTCTTCTCCCGGCGCATCGGGAATGTCCCAGGCGTAGCAGTGGTAGAGGCCGCACCGCCAGGCCCAGTCGTCGAACTCGTCCGGGGGAAGAATAACCTCGTCAGAGTTTAGGCAGATCCATTCTCCATCTCTGCAATCGGGCCGATTATGATAGCAGTAATCCGGGTTCACGCAGTATTTCTGGTTCTCGAGTGGTTCGTCACATGGCCGCGGACCATCTTCACCCTGCTCTCCGCCGTCAAGCACATCGCTTCCGGTATCCTCGCCTTGGCCGCCGTCCTCGGCAGGGGGTTCGAGAAAACAGCGGTTGCGGGTCAGGTCGCACAGATAACCCTGGGGACAGTCGGCACCGCTCTGGCAGGGAATGCTTGCGACATCTTCCCGGCACGACATGAACAATCCCAACAACAGGGCCACGGCAGGGCAGGCAGGCCTCGGGTTCATTTCTGCCTCCACTGGAACAATAATATCACTCTCAACCACTGCCAACAACAGCATGGGGACAGGCCCAGAGGGTTCCTTGGCACACTATTCGAAAAGCAGTCATCGAAGCACTAAGGCCGCCGTTACTACGTACTCAAGACAGTCAAGAAGCCGGGGCTCGACAAGGTCATTCCGGCAAAGCGAGGCGTTGTTGTGTTATAATAGCCGGCGACAGCCGTGGCCGAGGCGAAGGCGAGGCGGGGCGGGTCGAGCAGCCGGCCGCGGCGAGAGGGGAGCCGGCCATGAACGTGAAGAAGCGGGAGGGGAAAGCTTCATGGCCAGGGAACCTGAGAGGGGGTTGGGTATGAAAGGGATAAAGTACTTCGTGCTGTTGGTATTGCTGTTACTGTCCCCTTTTTCCAGTGCCGGCGAAGTTGAACATGAAACTCCACGCGGGGGAAAACATTTTTATCTAGGAATTGGAGTCGGCGGGACAAGTTTATTTTACGAGTCGGAAGGCCAAAATAGGATAAGTCCTTCATCTGTGTTTCTATTTCGTGCTGGATGGGTGGCAACGTCGGATCTGCTCTTAGGATACGAGCTGTTTTGGGTGCTGATACCACTTCCTTTCACCTACACCGAGGGAAAACACTGTTTCCTTGCAAGGTTCTATCCTGTTGGTTCTCTTCCGGGATACTATGTCGAGGGTGGTGCCGGTGTTCTAACCAACAGTATAGACTGCGGTGGCTGTTATACGAGGGAAATCGATGTTTCATGTGCTTTTTTCACGCGTGTTGCCACCGGCTACGATTTTGAGTTGGGTTCTTCTTTTCAGCTTGGTCTGGGATTGAAATACCATACCAACTTCTACCACGCCACACCCGGCCACGAAATAAGCCTGGTGGTGGAGATCAATTGGTTCCCTTTATAACAGACGATGCCAGCAGTGCGGGAACGTCCTTGAGTTGTCGGATTTTCTCCACGGTCATCGGTTTGTCCAAGGTCTGTTTCTCTGCTGAAAGGATGATGCCGGATGATTCTCGGCGGTGCCTTCCAGGCGGGCAATACCAAGGTTCGGGAACGGTAAAAAGTTAATAAGTCAAGACCGTCCCCGTTTCGGTATTTTTCCATTTATCCCTTGACATCGCCAACTATATAGGTATTATAGTACCAGTTTACCTGTTGGAGGACGCGTGAACAGCATGCTCAAGATATCGGAGGCGGCATCGCTGGCCCTGCACGCTGCCGCCATACTGGCGGCCGGCAACGGCAACGGCCGCAACTCCACGCGCTCGATGGCTCACCGCCTGGGAGCCTCGGAACACCACCTGGCCAAGGTCATGCAACGCCTGGGCCGCGCCGGGCTGGTGCGTTCGGTGCGCGGGCCCCAGGGGGGATTCGTACTGGCCTCCGCGCCGGCCGACATTTCCCTGCTGCAGATCTACGAGGCGGTGGACGGTCCCCTGCGGCCCGCTCCCTGTCTCCTGCCACACCAGGTATGCGGCGGTGATGACTGCGTGTTGGGGGGCCTGGTGCAGTCTCTCAACGACCAGATCGAGGATTACCTGGAGCGAACCACCCTGGCCGACCTGGCCCACGTATTTCCGGAAAGAGAGGAGCAGACATGAAGACCAAGCGCCAGATAATCGAGATTGACGAGGACAAGTGCAACGGCTGCGGTGCCTGCATCATCGCCTGCGCCGAGGGAGCGCTGGAGATAATCGACGGCAAGGCCCGCCTGGTGGGCGAGGTCTACTGCGACGGACTGGGCGCCTGCCTGGGAGAGTGCCCGGAAGACGCCCTGCACATCGTCGAGCGCGAGGTGGAAGAGTTCGACGAGGTGGCCGTGGAGCACAGGTTGCAGGAAATCGGGCGGGACACGGGCGAGCCCCATCCCGCCCCGGCAACCCCGGAACCGGAAACGTTGGCCTGCGGCTGCCCCGGTTCCCTGGCCAGGTCTCTGGCCACCATCGAGGCCGCTCCCGGGCCTTCCCGGCAGCGCCAGCAGTCCCGGCTGGGTCACTGGCCGGTGAAGCTGCAGCTGCTGCAACCCGGAACTCCTTTCCTGCGCGGTGCCGATCTCTACCTGGTTGCCGATTGTGCCGGCTTCGCCTATCCCCAACTGCACCAGGAAATCCTGGCCGGCCACGCCGTGGCCATCGGCTGCCCCAAGCTCGACGACCTGGAGGCCCACATCGAGCGGCTGGCGGCCATCTTGCGCGAGGCGCGGCCGCGCTCGCTCAACGTGGTTCACATGGAGGTACCCTGCTGCCGCGGATTCGTCTTTGCCGCCGAGCAGGCCGTGAAACGCTCGGGCTACGACCTGCCGCTGGGACGCATGAAGATCGGCGCCAGCGGCGAATTGCTCGAGGACGAGCGACGCCAACAACACCAGGCAGCGGTTTGAGCCCGGGCCGGGAAGGAGCAAGCACATGAGCAAGACACTCTGTCCGGGACAGGACATGCGCTTCTGGCGCCCGGGAGACATCTTCGACGTCACCTGCGCCAACTGCGGCGCCCAGGTGGAGTTCTTCAAGGACGAGGGTCGCCGCAAGTGCAGCAAATGCGGCAACATGGTAACCAACCCGCGCCTGAGCCTGGGTTGCGCCCAGTGGTGCGAACACGCCGTCGAGTGCCTGGGCTACGACCCCAAGCAAGTCGAGTCGGACGCTGACGACGAGGCCCTGGTCGACAGGCTGGTGGCGGGGCTGAAACAAGCCCGGGGACGGGACAACGGGCTGGTCGAAAGAGCATTCGCCAGGCTGCACCAGGCCAAGGAGCTGATGCCGGATCACCCCGGGGCCGATCCCAAGCTGGTGATGGCCGCAGCCCTGCTGGCCGAGTTGCATGACCCGGCCGGCGCCGGAGATCGTCTCCGGGCCCGCGAGATCATGAGCCAGGCCGGCATGGACAAGCCCAGCATCGACGAGGTAGAGCTGCTGCTGGACGGGCTCCGCGCTCACGCCGCAGACGATCGTCCCGAGCTGGCCCTGCTCAAGCGGGCCGGGGCGTCACTGGCTGCCCGCTAGCAGCCAGCGGCGCCACCTGCCCCACCCCGGGAGCGGTTGCCCGCCGGCGCCGGTCGCCGCTACCCCGAAGTTGCATTAATGCACTCCGGTTGTGCTATCCTGGTCATCATGAAGACCACCTCACGCCTGCTGCTGCTGGCCCTGGTTCTGCTGGCCGTCCCGGCCGGCGCCAGCGGTCCCAACAAGTACATCGACCAGTCCGCCAGCGCCTTTGCCGCCCTCGACTTCGAGGGGGCACTGGGCTTGCTGGAGAAGGCCCTGGCCCGGCCGGGCAACAACCCCGGTGACCTGGTACGCATCTACTCCTTGCGGGGCCTGTGCCTGCTTTCCCTGGGGCGCGATTCCCAGGCCCGCCGGGCATTCCGGGCGGCGCTTTCCATCGATCCCAGTTTCCGCCTGGCTCCCGACCTGTCACCGCGGTTCCAGGAGCCCTTCCGCAAGGTACTCGACCAGGGCGTGGAGCAGATCTCCCTGGACATCGAACTGCCCCGTGAAGTGGCAGTCGGCCAGCCCCTGGAGGGCCGGGCCCGTTTGCTGAGCGATCCGGAGCGACTGGCCCGCCGGCTGGTGTTGCGTTTCCGTCGCCAGGATCAGCGGCAATACTCTTCCCTGCGCCTGCAGATAACCGCCGAACGGCCGGCGAGTATTCGCTTTCCCACCGCCCTGCTCGGCGGGGCGGCGGGCCAGGCGGTGGAATGGTACGCCGAGCTGCAGGACGGCCACGGGGGCCGCCTGCTCGGCAAGGCCGATGCCGCTCATCCCCTGCGGGTGGAAATAGTCGAGCCCCAGCCGGTGGCGCGGGCGGCACCGGTGCCCGAGCCGCAGCCCCCGCCCCCCTCCGTGCCCTGGTGGCGCAAGTGGTGGATCTGGGCCATCGCCGGCGGAGTGGCCGCGGCTGCCGGAGGCACGGCGGCCGCCATCGTGCTCAGTCGGCCCGCCGCCAGCGAGCGCGATTTCAGCATCGAGATCCACTAGAAGGAGCGGCCGGCATGTACAAGAAAATCCTCTTGCCCGCCTGGCTGGTGCTGCTGCTGGCCGGCTGTTCGGGTGGCGGCAACTGCCTGCTGCACATCGAGCTTCCCGACGACGATGCCCGGGCCCTGGTCTCCCGGCTGGAAGTCATGGTCGTGAGTGCCGACCGGGGAAGCTGCCAGCAGTTCATCGCCGGCGAACTGGAGCCGGCGGCCGCCGACGTCCTGGCGCAGGCGAGCATTCCCTACCCGTCCGGGACCGGCAGCGGCGGTATCGATGACGTGCCCGTGGGTCCGGCCCTGTTCCTGGTGACCGGCGTGGGTGCCGCCGGCGAGGTCTACCTGCGCGGCTGCCAGGAGGGCCAGGTGACCTCCGGCGGTTCCATTACCGTCACCGTGCTCATGCAGTGGGTGTGCCGGCCGGCCGCGGAGGCCTGCGGCGACGATATCGACAACGACTGCGACGGCCAGACCGACGAAGACTGCCCCACCTGCCAGCAGGACAGCGACTGCGACGACGGTAACCCCTGCACCATCGATTTCTGCACCGCCGGCGAGTGCCACCAGGCCAACTTTCCCGATCACACCCCCTGTTCCGATGGCGATGCCTGTACCCTGGCCGACGAGTGCCTGCAGGGCCGGTGCCGGGGACAACCGCGCGACTGCTCGGCCCTGGACGCTCCCTGCCTGGTGGGCCAGTGCGATCCCGGCAGCGGCGATTGCCAGCCCGTGGCCCGTCCCGACGGCACCGCCTGTGACGACGGGCTGTTCTGCACCGATCCCGACGCCTGCCGGGACGGGCTCTGCACCGGCCCCGCCCGCGACTGCGACGACGGCGACGATTGCACCGCCGACAGTTGCGACGAGGGCGCGGCCGATTGCCAGCACACCCTGGTGCCCAATCCCGGGGCCGAGGGCCCGGCCGGCGATCCCAGCTGTCAAAACGGGGTCGATGACGATTGCGATGGGCTCACCGATGATGCCGATCCCAACTGTGCCGGCTGCACCGCCGATGCCGATTGCGACGATCAGAATCCCTGCACCAGCGACTCCTGCCAGGGCCTGGCCTGCAGCAACCAGCCCCTGCCCGACGGCACCGCCTGCGACGACGGGTTGTTCTGCACCAGCAGCGATTCCTGCACGGCCGGCGTCTGCTCCGGCGCGGCTCGTGACTGCTCGGCCGGGGCCGCACCCTGCCAGGAGGGCATCTGCCTGGAGGACCAGGACACCTGCCAGTTCCGCGACAAGGTCGACGAGTCTCCCTGCGACGACGGCCTGTACTGCACGGTGGGTGACCGCTGCCTGCAGGGCCAGTGCCAGGGCAGCAGCCGCGACTGCGACGACGGTGATGAATGCACCAGCGACAGCTGCGACGAGGCCGCCGCCGCTTGTCACCACGAGCTGCAACCGCGACCTGGCTCCGAGGGCCTGGAGGTGGCGGACAGTTGCGACAACAACCGCGACGACGACTGCGACGGCCTGACCGACGGCGACGACCCCGACTGCGTGGAGTGCAGCGACGACGCCGACTGCGACGACGGCAATCCCTGCACCAGTGACTCCTGCCAGCAGGGGAGCTGTCTCAACCAGGCAGTGGCCGAGGGAACCCCCTGCGACGATGGCCTGTACTGTACCAACCCCGACACCTGCCAGGGTGGCCGGTGCAGCGGCCCGGGCCGCGATTGCACGGCCCTGGTGGACGCCTGCCACGGCGCCATCTGCAACGAGCAGGAGGATTCCTGCCAGGCCGTGGCCCGGCCCGACGGCACTCCCTGCGATGACTCCAGCTACTGCACCAACCCGGACTCCTGCCAGGGAGGCACCTGCACCGGGCCCGCCCGCGATTGCGATGACCAGGACCCCTGCACGGCAGACAGCTGTGACGAGGTCGCGGCCAGCTGCCAGCACGTCCTGCTTCCCAATCCCGGGGCCGAGGGACCTCCCGGCCACGGCTCCTGCTCGGGCGGCCTGGACGAGGACTGCGACGGCCTGACCGATCTCGACGATCCCGACTGCTACGATTGCCAGCAGGACGGCGAATGCGACGACGGCAACCCCTGCACCACCGACAGCTGTGACCTGGGCGTCTGTACCCACCAGCCACGACCCGACGGCAGCAACTGCGACGACGGGCTGTGGTGCACGGTGGGCGACAGCTGCCAGTCCGGTGCCTGCGGCGGCACGCCCCGCGATTGCTCGTCCCTGGCCGATGCCTGCCACGATGCCAGCTGTGACGAGGGTGAAGATTCCTGCCAGCAGACGGTGCGTCCCGATGGCACCATCTGCGACGACGGGCTGTTCTGCACCGTCGATGACAGTTGCCAGGGCGGCGTCTGCAGCGGCGTCGCCCGCGATTGCTCGGCCCTGGCCGACGCCTGCCACGACGGGGTATGCAACGATGACGCCGATGCCTGCCAGGCCGTGAACAAGCCCGACGATACCTCCTGCGACGACGGCGTGTTCTGCACCGATCCCGACACCTGCCAGGGAGGATTGTGCAGCGGTCCCGCCCGCGACTGCGACGACGGGGACGACTGCACCATCGACACTTGCTCCGAGGCCCAGCAACTCTGCCAGCACCAGCTCAACCCCCAGGGCAGCGAAGGAGAACCGGGACAGGCGGTATGCCTGGACGGTGCCGACAACGACTGCGACGGGCTTACCGACCTGGACGACCCCGATTGCAGCAACTGCGGCAACGACTCCGACTGCGACGACGGCAATCCCTGCACCGCCGACAGCTGCAGCCTGGGGCTGTGTCACAACGATGACGTGGCAGACGGTACTCCCTGCTCCGACGGTGCCTGGTGCACGGTGAACGATTCCTGCTCGTCGGGATTGTGTATCGGCCAGGCCCGCGACTGCTCGGCGGCGGCCGATGCCTGCCACGACGGAGTATGCGACGAAGACGCCGATGCCTGCCAGTCGCAGCAGCGTCCCGACGGCTCCCCCTGCGACGACGGCCTGTGGTGCACCGTCTCGGAGCAGTGCCAGGACGGCCTGTGCCAGGGAGTGGAACGCGACTGCAGCGACGTCGATGCCTGCACGGAGGACAGCTGCCACGAGGCCAGCTCCTCCTGCCAGAACGTCTTCACACCTCGTCCCGAGGTGCTCGACCACTGCGGCGACGGCATCGACCAGGACTGCGACCTGGTCATCGACGGCTGCTGCCTGGCGGACGGCAGCTACCCGGCCGCCGGCAGCAGCGCCTGCGGTCCCGATCCCTGGTACATGACCACGGCGGATGTCAACCTGGACGGACGCCTGGACCTGGCCACCGTCAATCGTGGAGACAACAGCGTCAGCGTGCTGCTGGCCAACGGCGACGGCAGTTTCACCGGCAGCAGCTCTGCCACCGGCAGCAACCCCTATGGCCTGGCCATCGGCGACCTGGACGCCGACGGCTGGCCCGACCTGGTCACCGCCAACAACTCCGGCAACTCCCTGAGCGTGCACTGGAACCAGGGCGGAGGCAGCTTCGGCAACCGCCAGGACCTGTCCCTGGCCCCGCGCACCGCCAACCCGGTACAGGTGGTGATCGGCGATTTCAACGCCGATGCCATCGCCGACCTGGCCTGCGCCAACTGGTCCGACGACTCGGTGGCGGTGCTGCTGGGCCAGGGCAGCGACGGTCACTCCGACCACACCTTCGCCGCGCCGGTGTTCTATTCCGTGGGCGCAACCGGGGTCAACCCCCGGGCCCTGGTCACGGCCGACTTCAACGCCGACGGCATTCTCGACCTGGCCGTGGCCAACTGGAACGGCGGCAAGGTGTCCATCCTTCCCGGGCAGGGCAGCGGCGGCCGCGGCGACGGCAGCTTCGGTGCCGCCACCCGCTTCGATGCCGGTTCCAGCCAGGTCAACATCTCGGCCGCCGACTTCAACGAGGATGCCATCCTCGACCTGGCCGTGGTGGCCATGAACGACAACGCCGTCAACATTCTCCTGGGCACCGGCAACGACGGCCGCGGTGACGGGGGCTTTGCCGCTCGCACCGCCTATCCCACCGGCAGCGTTCCGGTATCGGCCTGGCCGCTCGATCTCGACCACGACGGCATCCTCGATCTCACCGTGGCCGAGTACGGCACCGGGGGAGTGGGTGTCCTCTACGGCAACGGCAGTTCCGGCTCCGGAGACGGCACCTTTTCGACACGACACTTCTTCGCCACGGCTTCCCAGCCCACCGCCGCCGTGGCCCTGGAGGCCGACGGCGATTCCATCCCCGACCTGGCCTCCTGCAACTACGGCCCCGACAACGTGGTGCTGCTGCACGGCGGCGGCAGTGGCGGCGTGCCCGACGGCGGTTTGGTGCTGTCCACCAGCCTGGCCGCCTGTGACCCGGTCCGCCACATCCTGGCAGTCGACCTCGACGGCGATGAGCTTGCCGACCTGGTCGCCAGTTGCGGGGCCAACCCCAACCTGGAGGTATTCGCCGGCCAGGGTACCGACGGCCGGCCCGATGCCAGCTTCCTGTCCAGCTGGTCCAGCAACACCGGCCAGGACCTGGTCGCCGCGGCAGTCGGCGACATCGACAGCGACGGCATCCCCGACCTGGTAGTGGCCGATGCGGCCGGGGGATCGCTGCTCACCTTCATCCAGAACGGCACCGCCGGCAAGGGCGACGGCACCTTCGCCCCGGGCACCACCCTGCCGGTTGCCGGCACCCCCCGGGCGGTGGCGCTGATCGACGTCAACCGCGACGCCATCGCCGACCTGCTGTGGACGGAAGACCCCGGCGGGCTGGGCGTGCGCCTGGGCACCGGCACGGACGGCGTGGCCGACGGCGGCTTCTCGGCCGCCTCCGTCTACCCGGCCGGGACCGGCCCGGGCGCCCTGGCGGTGGGCGATATCGATCACGACGGTATCCCCGACGCCCTGGTGGCCAACCCCGGCACCGCCACCGTGACCATCATGCTCGGCCAGGGCGGCAACGGCCGCGGCAACGGCACCTTCCTGGCCTCGGGCAGCGTGGCCGTGGCCGCTTACCCGGCGGCACTGCTGCTCGAGGATCTCGACGGTGACGGCGACCTCGACCTGGCAGCGGCCTGCCGGGACGCGAACAGCATCAGCGTGCGCCCCGGCGCCGGCGACGGCACCTTCCTGAGCGGGGCGGACTACGCCTGCGGAAACGGACCCGTGGCCGTCGCCGCGGCACGCCTGGACGCGGACAGCCGCCTCGACCTGCTCAGCGCCAACTCCGGCGCCGGAACCGTCAGCGTGCTGGCGGGCACGGGTGGTGGTTCCTTCGGCCCGGCGCAGGATTTCACCGTGGGCGGCATCCCGGTGGGGCTGGTTCCGGCCCACTTCGACTGGGACGGCCGCCTCGACCTGGCCGTGGCCGACCAGGACGGCACCGTCTACATTCTGCGCGGCACGGGAAGCTGCAGCGAACCCTGAGGCATCCAGCAATCTCCGCGCCGGCACGGCCCGAAACACCCACGTTGCCCATGATGCCAGGCGGCGAGGGGGTGTGCTCTCGCGCGGAGCGCAGTGAGCACGAGAGTGCGGCCCCGAGCCGCCAACCACGCCCCGCGCCGGCACGGCCCGAAACACCCACGTTGCCCATGATGCCAGGCGGCGATTTGACTTGTCGCCCCTGCCCTTCTATTTTCGTCTCGTGAGTGACAACCAGGTCAGCTTCGGCAAGTACCAGCTCATCGCCCGCCTGGCCACCGGCGGCATGGCCGAGATCTTCCTGGCCCGGCAGATGGGCATCGCCGGGTTCGAGAAGCTGCTGGTAGTCAAGCGCATCCTGCCCCACCTGGCCCGGGAAAAGGCCTTCATCCAGATGTTCCTGGACGAGGCCCGCATCGCCGCCCGTCTCAATCACCCCAACATCGTGCAGATCTACGACCTGGGCCGGGTAAGAGACCAGTACTTCATAGCCATGGAGTACCTGGAAGGAGAAAGCCTGGCCTCGGTCATGCGTCACCTGCGTCACCGGCGGCGGCGCCTGCCGCCGCACCTGGCCGCCGGCATCGTGTTGCAGGTGTGCGAGGGGTTGCATTACGCCCACTCCATGGTGGGCCCCGACGGTGAACCACTGCGGGTGGTCCACCGCGATGTCAACCCCCAGAACATCTTCGTGCTCTACTCGGGTGGAGTGAAGCTCATCGACTTCGGGATCGCCAAGGCCCAGAACCGCTTCTCGCACACCTCCACCGGCTACCTCAAGGGCAAGTACGGCTACATGTCCCCGGAGCAGATCAAGAACCTGCCCCTGGACGGACGGGCCGACGTCTACTCGGTGGGGGTGGTGTTGTGGGAGATGCTCACCGGCCGCAAGCTGTTTCGCCAGGCCAGTGAACTGGAGATCCTCAAGGCCATCACCGAGCAGAATCCGCCGGCGCCGTCGCTGATCAATCCCGATCTACCGAAGGAGTTCGATGCCATCACCCTGCGGGCCCTGCACCGTTCCCGTGACCTGCGCTACCAGACGGCCGGCGAGCTGCGCATGGAGCTTTCCTTCCTGCTCAAGAAAAGCGGCGAGCCTTCGGATTCCGTGGCCCTGGGCGAGTACCTGCAGCTGCTGTTCGAGCAGCGCATGGAAGAAAAGCGCATCTTGATAAAGCAGGCCCAGCAGAAAAGTGCGGCCAGCCTCGACCAGGCCCTGTTCGGAGACCTGCAGCCCTACCGTTCCGACACCGAGCCGTCCATATCGCGGGACACTCCCAGCTTCATCGGGCGCACGCCGGCCGCCGCTGACGGTCCACCGACAGTGGTGGACTCCCGCCCCGAATCCACTCCCACGCCGGGCACGCCCACCGCGGCGGCGCCGGCCGGGGGGTCGCGGGCGGCCTGGGCGGCGATGTGGATATCGCTGCTCACCCTGGCCATCGTGGCCGTGGCCGCGGTGGTGCTGTGGCAGGTGGCATCCCGGAACGACCGGCCGACCACCGGCGACAACGAACCTGCCCCCGCCCGGGAACCCGTCGAGGACCGGCAGTCGAATACGACCCCCCTCACCGTTGCCCCGGACAGCCGGCCCCGGCCCTCCCCGCCGACATCCTCCCCGGCCGACGCGGGGCGACCGGCAGCGGTGAAAAAGCCGAGCAGGCGACGCCCGGCCAGGCCGGCGGCAGCTACAACGAAGCGACCCCGGCGCCAGACCTACCGCCGGCAGCCGGGCAAGGACGTCCCCCGTCCGCTTCACCCACCGGTAAGCGCGGACAAGCCCGGCACCGGCCAACCCCGGGGCAGCGGGCGGCTGCGTCTTTCCACCACCCCCTGGACCACCATCTACCTGGGTGAACGCAAGCTGGGCCCCACGCCGCTGGTGGACATCAAGCTGCCGGCCGGCCGGCACCGCCTGCGGGCGGTCAATCCCGGCAAGGGCATCGAGCGCACCATCGAGGTGGAGATCAAACCGGACCAGACCACGGTACGGGTGGTACGTTTCTAAAAACCCCGGCCGGTAAAGGCCCGGATGGTACCCAAGTGTGATTTTCAATTTTTGACATTAAAACGTTTAGCTTATTGATATATATGAGTTTATGTCGGATAATTTCCACCACGAGGCAAAAATAGTTGTGATAAATTTTGCCTTGTGGTAAAAATTATCACATGCTAGAGCGATATCTCCAGGTCCCGGTGGAGGCCGATCTCGAAGAAAAAATGGTCTTCGTGGCCGGTCCCCGGCAGGTGGGTAAGACGACCCTGGCCAAGCAGATCCTGGCTCGCGCTCCCGCCGGAGAGTATCTGAGTTGGGATCGCCGCCAAGACCGGCAGCTGCTCCGAGCGGCCCGCTGGCCAGCCCATCCCGCACTCGTCGTACTGGACGAAATTCACAAGTGGCGCGGCTGGAAGCGCTGGATCAAGGGCGAGTACGATCGCCACGGCGACCGCTTGCGCTTCCTGGTGACGGGCAGCGCCCGCCTCGACGTCTACCGCCGGGGTGGTGACTCGCTGCAGGGCCGCTACCATCACTACCGGCTTCATCCCTTGAGCGTCGCCGAACTCCACGGGCCTGGACACCAGGCACAGCTGGCACCCGGTGACGAGTTGGTCTTGGAGCAGCCAGCCAGCGCCGACGTGCTGGAACAGCTCCTGCGGTTCGGAGGCTTTCCCGAGCCCTTCCTGGCTGCCAACGCGCGCAGTCTCAGACGCTGGCAGCACCAGCGCCTGGAACGTTTCTTCCGGGAGGATATCAGGGACCTGGAGATAGTCAGGGACCTGGCCTCGATGCAACTGCTGGCCGACATGCTGGCCGAGCGAGTGGCGTCCCCCTTGTCCTTGAATTCACTGCGCGAAGACCTCGAAGTCAGCCACAAGACGGTCACCAAGTGGCTGGAGATTTTCGAGCGGCTTTATCACGTCTTTCGCCTCACGCCCTTTACCTCTCGTACCTTCCGTGGCCTGAAGAAGGCCCCCAAGGTTTACCTGTGGGACTGGTCGCTGGTTTCCGACCCCGGGGCCAAATTCGAAAACCTGGTAGCCGCACACCTGTTGAAGTTCTGCCACCTGCTGGCCGACCGCGATGGCTGGAACACCAGCTTGCATTACCTGCGCGACAGCAGCGGCCGGGAGGTAGACTTTTTGGTCTGTCACCGCAACCAACCCTGGTTCATGGTAGAGACGAAGCTCAACCAGACCAGCATCGACGGCTCCTTGCGCTACTTCGCCAAGCGGTTGCAGGTGACACAGGCCTACCAGGTGGTACTGGGCGCCGAGCGCGACTTCATCAGCGGGGGAATACGCTGCCTGCCCGCCCGGCGCTTCCTGGCGGCGCTGGTTTGACCGAAACGGGCGAAACGGGGACGGCGAAACGGGGACGGTCTTAACTTATTAACTTTTGCCCGGCCGCGGTGCCAGCCACATGTTTCCCGGCGTAGTCACGGCCTTGTGTTTTTCATTATATCCTGTGAATACAGATTGTTAGGTTGCCATATATGGTCATTTGCAACACTCTCAACAGTTGATAATGACCATGCATAGATAAATAAGCTGTTATTACCGCAAGTTAAGTGTAATTTCTGGGTTTGCATATGCTCCATCGCCCCCGCCCCGCCATCGCCACACCACCCCGGCCAGCAGGGCCAGGTAGCAGGAGAGTAGCAGCAGGGCCGCGAGCACGGCCAGCGACAGTCCCCGCTGGGTGCGGGCAGGGGCGATGCCCCGGCGCTCGAGCAGCCCGGCACGGCGAGCGTCATGGTCTTTACCGAGTCAACACCAGCCCGTGCGCCGCGCGTCCGACACCCCAGTGCGTGTCGGCAGCCAGCAACCACGAAAGCTTCATTCCGCGGCCCGAATCCGCTCCAACAGCTCTCTCACGGCAAACTGCTCGGCCGTGGTCTCGAGGTATTCCCGGTTCAACGAGTTCCGCTGTTCGCGAAGCACCGCCTGGGCATCGGCCAGATCCTGCATCCGCCCGGCCTGCAGCTTGAGTACGATGAAATCCTCGGCGCTGGGAACGCTTATGGTCACGTCGCCCACCCTGCGGCGGCAGGCGCGTTCGATGATCTGCCGCACGACGGGATTGCTCGACAACAACACATCCAGCGCCACCGACATCTCCGGCCGGCCTGCTTGTGCCTCCCGGTAGATTCTCCGCAAGCGAAAGCCGCTCATCATCACATCACGTTCGATTTCGGTCGCGATCGTAAATCCACTCTCGGCCAGTGCGGCGATGATCAGATCGGCCTGGTCCTCCGAGCCGAAGATCATCAGGTCTATATCGACGGTCGTTCGCGGCCTGCCCCAGGCGGCCAGGGCGATGCCGCCGATGAAGACGTGGTCGCGGCCCTGCTCGTCCATCACCGCGGCCACCCGTGCCAGGGCATCGAGCAGGATGGGAAGGTTCCGGCCGTCGGTCATGACCCACTCCGCCGCCGCTGCCAGGCCAGCCTCAGCGACCGGGACATACTCGATACCAGGCGAGCCATATGCCCGGCTTCGGCGCTGCTACCGGCTGCCAGCATCCCACCCAGTTCGAGCACCAGGTACACGTCGGTCGAAAGGCTTTGTCCGGCAACGGCTGCCAAGCGCCTGGTCAACCGGCGGCAGCTCTCGCCCAGCACCCGGGCCGATTCTTTTTGCGCCTCGCCCCTCATGCCATGATTGTACCAGCAACTCCCTCGGCGTCCACCTTGATGTTTTCCCGCGTCCGAGTTGGGATCGCCGCCAAGACCGGCAGCTGCTCCGAGCGGCCCGCAGCGTGTGAATACGCTGCCTGCCAGCCCGGCGCTTCCTGGCGGCGCTGGTTTGAACAGTGACCGTAAAGCTAGCGCCCCGTGAACTCGGGATCGCGCTTTTCCAGGAAGGCCGCCACCCCTTCGCGCTTGTCCTCGCTGGCGCAGCTCAGGGCATGCAGGTACGACTCGTGGGCCAGGCCCGCCTCCAGCGAGCCGTCCAGGGAACGATAGACGGCGTCCTTGGCGTACTGCAGGGCCAGCCGGGGCCGCGAGGCCAGCAGCTCGGCCAGCTTCTTCACCTCGTCCATGAGCTGGTCCGGTTCCACCACCCGGTTGACCAGCCCCATCTCGTAGGCGCGTTGCGCACTCACCGGCTCACCGGTCAACACCAGCTCCAGCGCCCGCCCCAGGCCCACCAGCCGGGCCAGGCGCTGGGTGCCCCCGGCCCCGGGAATGATGCCCAGCTTCACCTCCGGCTGGCCCAGCTTGGCCTTGCTGGAAGCCACCCGCAGGGTGCAGCACATGGCCACCTCCAGGCCGGTGCCCAGGGTCCAGCCGTTGAGCGCGGCGATACTGGGGATCTCCAGCCGCTCCAGGCGCGAGTAGACCTCCTGGCGACGGCGGCTGGCGCTGCGGCCGAGAATGTTGTCGCGTTCCTTGAGTTCGTTGATGTCGGCCCCGGCCACGAAGGCCTTGGGTCCGGCCCCGGTGACGATGAGCACGCGCAGGCCGGCGTCCGCCTCCACCCGGTTCAGGGCCGCGTCCAGTTCGTCCACGGTGGCGGCGTCGACGGCGTTGAACTTGTCGGGCCGGTTGAAGGTGAGCCGGCCAATGGATCCGTCCAGCTGTAATTCCACGTTGGCCATGATCAGCGGCTCACTTGCCGTATTCGTAGAAACCGCGCCCGGACTTCTTGCCCAGGCGCCCTTCGTCGATCATGCGATCGACGATGGGGGGATGCTGGTAGCGCGGGTCATCGAGCACCCGGCGCAGGGTCTGCATCTTGGCCCGGTGCACGTCCAGGCCGATGAGATCGATCAGTTCCAGCGGCCCCATGGGATGGTTGGCTCCCAGCTTCATGGCCTTGTCGATGTCGGCCGGCTCGGCCACGCCCGCTTCCACCAGCCAGGTGGCCTCGTTCAGCAACTGACCCAGGGTGCGGCTGACGATGCCGGCCGGGGCCTCCTGCTTGCACACCACCGGGTCCTTGCCCAGGTGGTGGGCCAGGTCGGCCACCGCCCGCAGGGTCTCCGGGGCGGTCTTCTGGCCGGGCATGATCTCCACCAGCTTCATGATCACCGGGGGATTGAAAAAGTGCATCTGGCATATTTTTTCCGGGCGCTTCGTGACCCCGGCGATCTCGCTGATGGACAGCGAGGTGGTGTTGGTCACCAGCAGCACCTCCGGGCGGGTGAGCCGATCCAGCTCGCGGAAAACCTGCTGCTTGATCTCCAGGTTCTCCACCACGCTCTCCACCACGAAGTCCGCCTGGGCCGCCGACTCCAGGTTGCCGGCGGCGGCCACCCGGTTGAGGATGGTGTCTTGCTCCTCGACGGTCATCTTGCCCTTCTGTACCCGGCGCGCCAGGCCCTTTTCGATGCGGGCCCGGGAAGCATCGGCCAGATCCTGGCTGATGTCACAGATGGTGACCGCGAACCCTTTCTGGGCGAACAGCTGGGCGATGCCCGCACCCATGGTACCCCCGCCCACGACGACGACTTTCTTGATTTCCATGTCGTTCCTCCTGAAGCTCTCTCAGTTCAGCCGCTCCACCACCACGGCCACGCCGTTGCCGCCACCGATGCAGGCCGAGGCGATGCCCAGCTGCTTGTCGTAGCGTTTCAGGGCATAGAGCAGGGTGGTGAGAATCTTCGAGCCGGTGGCCGCCACCGGGTGTCCCAGGGCAATGGCCCCGCCGTGCACGTTGACCTTGCTGCGGTCGAGCTTGAGTTCCCGCTCGCAGGCCAGGTACTGGGCGGCAAAGGCCTCGTTGAGCTCGATGAGATCCATGTCGTCTAGGCTCAACCCCGACTTTTCCAGGGCCTGGCGCATGGCCCGTATGGGCGACAGGCCGAAACGGGCGGGATCGATGCCCACGAAAGCGTAACCCCGTACCCGGGCGGTGGGTTTGAGCCCCATGCTCTGGGCCCGGTCTTCGGCCATCAGCACCTGGGCGGCGGCCGCGTCGCACAGGGCGCAGGCGTTGCCGGCGGTGATGGTGCCGTCCTTGACGAAGACCGCCGGCAGCTTGGCCAGCTTGTCGGCGGTAACCCCGCTGCGGAAGATCTCCTCGTTGGCGAACTGGCTCACCTCGCCCTTGCGACCCTTGACCTCCACCGGGACGATCTCCTCGTCGAACTTGCCTTCCTTGGCGGCTGCCTCGGTCTTGTTGTGGGACTCGGCGGCGAACTCGTCCTGTTCGCGGCGGGAGATCTTCAGCTCCGCGGCCAGGCGTTCGGTGATCTCGCCCATCAGGCCCTTGCCCAGCGGGCAGCGGAAGCCGTCCTGGTGCATGAGATCCACCAGCTGGCCGTTGCCCATGCGCTGGCCCCAGCGGGCCCCGGGCACGGCGTAGGGAATCTGGCTGCTCGACTCGCAGCCGCCCACCATGACGCAGTCGACGTCGCCGGCGCGGATGGCCTGGGTGCCGAAGATGAGCGCCTGCAGGCTGGAGCCGCAGCGAACGTTGACCGACACCGCCGGGGAATCCACGGGAATGCCGCCCCACACCGAGCTCAAGCGCGCGGCGTTGGGGCCCACCCCGGCCTGCCAGGCATTGCCGAATACCGTCTGCTGCACCACCTCCGGAGAGATACCCGAGCGCTTGACCGCCTCTCGAACCACCACCGCGCCCAGCTGCGGTGCCGACAGCCCCTTGAGCGAGCCGCCGAACTTGCCTCCGGCGGTACGAACGGAACCGAGAATGACGACTTCCCTCATGACCTCCTCCTTCTCTCGCTAGCGATTGGCCTTGCGATAGCCGAGCTGGTCGAGAGCGATGATCATCTTCTGGACATTCACCGTGCCCTCGACGATCTGGTACAACACCGCGTCACGGAAGAAACGGGCCAACGGGTACTCGGTGGAGTAGCCGTAGGCCCCCAGTATCTTCATGGCCTGGTGGGCGCAGAAGGCCGCCGTTTCGGCGGCCACGTACTTGGCATAGGAAGTTTCCAGGGTGTTGCCGAACTGTCCCCGGTCCTTCTGCCAGGCGGCCCGGTAGGTGAGCCAGCGGGCCGCTTCGATCTGGGCGGCCATCTGCCCGATGAGTTCCTGGTTCATCTGGAACTTGCCCACCGGCTTGCCGAACTGCTCGCGCTCGTTGCAGTAGCGCACGGCCGCTTCCAGGCAGGCCCGGGCCAGCCCCACCCCGCCCGAGGCGCAGCCCAGCCGGGTCTGGTTGAGCGAGCCGAAACAGATTTTCACCCCGTCGCCCAGCTTGCCCAGCAGGGCGTCGCCGGGCAGGCGCACGTCCTCGAAGGAGATCTCCGATGTGGGCGAGGAGCGG
>Ga0190359_1000886_pt1 | contig 19585 bp, 12 predicted proteins | sample 48721823_MG_FD_161269 | JGI IMG/M metagenome (GOLD analysis project Ga0190359, IMG submission 161269) | Hydrothermal vent microbial mat bacterial communities from Southern Trench, Guaymas Basin, Mexico - 4872-18-2-3_MG | ecosystem: Environmental > Aquatic > Marine > Hydrothermal vents >... | reverse complement strand
CATCGCATCCTGGGGCTGGAGCAGGTCCCAAGGGTTTGGCTGTTCGCCAATTAAAGCGGTACGTGAGCTGGGTTCAGAACGTCGTAAGACAGTTCGGTCCCTATCCTCCGTGGGCGTAGGAGATTTGAGAGGATCTACTCTTAGTACGAGAGGACCGGAGTGGACGAACCTCTAGTGTACCAGTTGTTCCGCCAGGAGCATTGCTGGGTAGCTATGTTCGGAAGGGATAACCGCTGAAAGCCTCTAAGTGGGAAGCCCACCTCAAGATTAGATCTCCCTTCCCGATTTCGGTCGGGACTGAAGGCTCCTGGGAGATTACCAGGTAATAGGCCGGAGGTGTAAGTGTGGCAACACATTCAGCCGACCGGTACTAATCAGCCGTGAGGCTTGACAAAAATATTTTTTACTGTGGCAGTTGATAGGTTGCTTATAAGTTTGTTTCTCAAATTGTCAAAAAATTTTTCCTGGCGACCATAGCGGAGGGGAAACACCCGATCCCATACCGAACTCGGAAGTTAAGCCCTCCAGCGCCGATGGTACTACTAGGGAGACCTTGTGGGAGAGTAGGACGTTGCCAGGATTTAAATTGATAAGCCCCGAAAAATGAGGGGCTTTTTTATTACAATAAATTTATGATGTAAATTATTAGACTTAAAAACATTAAAAATGACAGTCCATGTAATACTATAATTATATTCTAATCACAATAAACTTTAACAAATACTTTTGCCTTATCTTTCAAGAGGATATTTTCCTACTTTTTTATCTGCTAATATGGTAATTTTATTAAGGATTTTCTTAAGGATGGCCTTTTCACTATCGATTGTTTTTTCATCAAGTGAAGGTGATGGGTAGAATGGTTCACCAAATATTACCACAGACCTTGCAAAAGGTAATGGCAGAAGATATCTGTCCCAGGAATTTAAATGAATAGATGGATAAGATGAAAAGGTTATGGGAATGATGCAGGTGTTTATCTTTTTTGCCAAATAAATAGCGCCTGGTTTTACCTCATGTATGGGACCTCTAGGCCCGTCAATCGCAAATGCAAAATCATAACCGGCTCTCATTTTTTCAATGCTTTTTATTAACGCTCTTGCGGGTGATTTAGAACTCGATCCATATACTATTCCATAGCCAAACTTTTTTAATATATTTGCCTGAAGGATTCCGTCTCTACTTGTGGAAGTCATTATGTGTATATTTTTATAAGACATATAATCTACGAGTAGAAATTGTCTTCCATGCCAGAAGGCATAGATAAGCTTTTGGCCATCTCTTTTTAGATCGTCAACTCTTTCTTTACCTATGGGAGTAATATGGTTGGTTATACTTACAGAACCTATTGCAAATCGTGCAATTGATGGAAGAATTTTATGATAGAAATATTTATTATTTTTCATCTTCATAGAGATTTATTAAAAACTTAACTTAAATATATTTAATATTAAAAATAATGTCAACATTTAAATTATTAATAAGTATTTGTTAATTTGGCAGAGTATTTGCAATATTGGTAATCACAATATAAATACAGATTTTAATAGAGATATGAAATAACCCTTTTTCCTTGATTTTGAACTAAAAATTTTATAAGTTCAAATTATTAAGCATTAAAATGGAGGTGAAAAGATGAAGATGGGCTGGAAGATTAGGGGATTTTTGATAATAATTTTGTTTCTTTTATTACCAGCAATTAGCTACTCATCTTATAGTATAAGAGTCAAAAAGCTCAATGATGGAAGCGCTATAACTTCAAAGACATATTTTTTAAACATAATGACTCATGAAGTTATCGCTCTTGAAATAACTGGAATTTTTACAAATGATTCTACAACAACAGATTTTATCATGTCTCTTATTAAAGATTGGCGAAGAGAACTGCCATCATATATTGAAGGTTGGAAAGATAAATCAATTACATTGGCACCTCTTAAATATGGAGAGTTGAAAAATGTAATTTATATTCGTCCACTACAGGCTTCAATTGATACTGTATATATTTGGTATAAGGAAGAAAGTGTTGATTCTCCTGGACAATGGAATGGCAATTGGTTTAGAATAGTAATAAATGTTACAGATGTAGAATACAGTGTCCCAACAATTATCGAAGAGCCAGAATTTACTAGAGGGTTAAATAATACAGTCTACTGGAATCCAGCAAGTGGGGCAAGAATTCAGGATGCCTATTGTTTTGATATAGAGGACAGAGAGAATTTAAAAAAGTCTGTTCAGAGGATATATAAATATAACGAAACAGGAGAACACCAATCACTTTTTGAGGGACTACTTAATGGCCACACATATGGATTCTTTGTAAAAGCAGTTCATGAGATAGGGAACGGAACAGTTTCTCTTTATTCTGACATAGTTTATTCCACTCAGGATAACACTCCCCCATCCGATGTCGATCAGATTTTTGCCAGATATATTGATTCAGAAAGAGTGATAAAAGTATCATGGATGAGTGTCAACGATTCTATCAGTGGAGTTGCATTCTACAGGATTTACAGGTCGAGTGATCCAGAGGGAGAGCCTGTATTGATTGATTCTGTAAATGCTCAAAATTTCATGCAGCAGAATCTTTCATGGAATGATCCCAATGTAGTATCAAATACAACATACTACTATAGAGTATGTGGTGTTGACTCGGTAGGCAATCAGGGAAAAGGAATATGGACAAGTGGAGTTTATGTAAGAGCCGGCGGGGGCCAATCATCGGGTGATGAAGATGATGGGGATGGGGATGATGATTCTTCGTCTGAGGCGTTGGAGTCAATTTATATAAAAGGTTCGATAGACACGCTCTGGATCGAACTCGATGGCAGTGAACTATGGCTTCGTTTTGAATCTGTAAGGGACGATTCTTCCTTCTTTGCATCAAAGCCTCAGATTGGGATGAGATATTTTGATAGCGGCTGGATTACTCCTAAAAGCCTGCGCAACAAAGGCTGGGTATCGTTGCAGAATCCAGACAGTGTATTCTATATATTTAATTATGCAGATTATGAGAACAACAGTGTTGATTTGAATTTTGTGAATGGTCATAAATATATAAGAGCGGTAACAAAGGTATGTCCTGCAGCCGATACTGTATTGGTTTACTTAGGTAATGTAGTTTCCGATTGTTTTCCTCCAAGTGATATCCGTAATCTGAAGATAGAATCGATGATAGATGATCCAGAGAGGGAATCGGGTTGGCATTTCAAATTAACTTGGGAGCCTTCATCTGATGGTGTAAGTGGTTTGAAGAGGTATCACATATTTCGTAAAATAAATGGAAAGGATCAGAGTTTTGTTGAGATTTCTAAATCGATTGTAATTACTGATAATTTTTATATTGACTCGACAGTATACAAGTCCGAAGGCATATCAAACCCTGTGGTAAGCTATCTAGTTGTGGCAGAAGATTTTACAGGTAACATTCGTTCGCCAGATGAGACAGATTGGCAGGTAGAGGAGAGGGCTCTCGGCGCTCCTTTCATATCGTTTAGCCAGGCAGATCCACAGGAGGTTTATCCTGATGATTGTGCCGGCAGAGATACAATCTTTACTAAAAATGAATCGGTTTCAATAGATATCAAAAATTTTATTACATCCGCTGTTTATCGATATATAGTTTCTGTTAATGGAGAAGAGACGATACTATTACCCAGTGGTACTGAACTAAATGTTACCCTTTCCGGTGATGAGATATCAAAAATAAAGGTTAGAGCAGATTATCATGGAAAACCGAGAAGCGTCTGGTCAAACACTAAAACAGTTATAAGAGCACTGAACACACCTCCTACAGCAGTTACTGCACATAATAATCCGGATTACTGGAGGGGTGACATACATCTCAGGTGGAATAGATCCTCATTAGATGTGGATCACTATGAAGTATGGCGATCAGAAGGAGGCGAGTATTATCTGGTCGACGACTCGGTTTCATCGTTTGATTCTGAGGTTCAGTGGACAGATTACTATCACCTCAACGAATTGAGTGGTGCTTTGGGGGATACAATGGTGGCCTACAGGCGGTATTCGTACAGGGTACGGGCAGTAAACATATTCAACGACAGAAGTGATTTTTCCTCTTCGAGTTCTTCATATTGCAACAGGCCTCCCATGATAGTATCGAATGACAATCCTGAGATCGAAGACAGCCGTTTTGTACTTACTGTGCACTGGAGAAGGGTATATCCAACGATAGTTGAAGATGGATTTCAGGTTATTGTTAAGGTATCAGAGGATAGTCTTGAAAATGTTATAAAGACTGCTATTGTAGTCGATGATTCTACTTATCAATTTCATGGAGCAAGGGGGGGTCACAACTACATCTTTCAGGTCAAAGAGATACCAAACGAATATGGCGACAGACCAAGCAGCTGGTCAAAACCATATACAGTATCCAGTCTTGTGTCTCTTACACCTTTTACTGTTCTTCCGCAGCCTAAAGGTAAGATATATGTCAACTGGGACAATCCAACAATCATAGAAAAGTTCAAGGTTGATTCTTTCATGATTTGTAGAAATGATTATTGCTGGTCGGTTCCCAATACAGTTATCGATTTCATGGATTCATCAGAGGTCTTAATCCATAAAAATGAGTATGAGTATAATGTTTTTGCAATAGATAGTTTAGGACAGGTTGTTGCAGCAAATGCAGGAAAGGTAATGTGTGATACCGGTGCTGCATTTATTCCGGAAATTTTAGATTTTACCTATAAATATTTTAACAGCAGGTCTTTAGAGGTATCGTGGGTATGGAGAGACATAGATGGCAATGCTCTCCATGATACGACAGAGGGTGCAGATAGCCTTATTATCCAGGCAAGCATAAGCAAGAGTTTTCCAGATTATGATACGTTAACAACAACTGCTGGTCCATTTGCAGCAGATCCATCCCTGAAAAAACGCATTATAAAAGTTCCTGAACTGCTGAACGACGAAAACAGGATTCTATATTTCAGAATAACAGCACTGGATGCATGGGGCCATCCTGCAAGGAAATACTGGTCAACAGATTTCTATAGTCAGAAGAGCATAATTTATGATACCATTCTTCCTGATCCGGTGACTGACTTAAGAGTGGTCTCTTCTAGTTCATATTACAGAAACAGAGATTCTGTTATTGTAAAACTCCAATGGAGGGATACAACGACCCTGAGCAGTGACAGGCTTCTTGGAAATATTGATTACTACAGAGTTATGCGTTCCTATAATAATGAAAGTATTGAGGTCGGAACAGTTGCTGTAGACTCAGGAGTGGCCGATTATAGCTTCACAGATACAGTTCGCAATTCTGATTATGAATGGTGGATAGTAAGTATAGACAGTGCTCAGAATTCAGAAACCAGTGAGGTTGTAACATCAAAATATTTTGTTGAAACACCACCTCCTCCCATACCAACCGGATTTAAGTCGTGCATGATTCAGCTTATTGAGGCCGACTCTGTAGAGTATTTTGTTGAGATTGCATCAAACCCGGATCACTTTATCGTGGCTTACGAGATAGATGATCCTAATATCAAGAATCGGCTTCTGTGCCAGAGTGGATGGTTAGATGCTGACTCATTCACATGCAAGTCAGGATGGGGATCTATCGTGATGGATACAACATGGTTCAGGGTAAAGGCTAGGAGGTTTGATGGATCAGAGAGCTGGGAGAGCGGATGGTCTTCCATTATCTATTATACGGAGGAGGATGGTTCAAAACCAGATGTAACAGGGGTCGATGAGACCGGTCTGCCGACTGTCTTCAGGGTTTTTCAAAATTATCCAAATCCATTCAACTCATCTACAGTAGTATCATATGAGATTCCAGAGGCTTCTGAAGTAATAGTTAGAGTCTACAACATAATGGGGGCTTCAATATCGACAATATTTAATGGCAACCAGATGGCGGGTAAATATTCTGTTGTGTGGGATGGAAGAGACGATGCAGGAAGGCCAGCAGCATCAGGAATATATTTTATTCATGTTGTCATGAAGAGTGAAAGGGGAGAAGTCTCGCAAAAGAAATTGAAGGTCATAATGATTAAGTAGAATTGGAGATTGATTTATGAAAAGAGCGATCTGTGGCACAAGAAGCATCCGAATATTACAGCTTTTTTTGCTCTTGATATTGAGTCTTTCAACTGCACAAGAGAGAAGGATTCAACAGTGGCCAGTACCCGAAAGTATCAGACCATACATTTCAGAGATGGTCTTTAACATTGATCCAACTCTTCATGCTCCGATGCTTAAACCTGAGCCTGAGTATACTGGAGGCCTTGAGAATACGATATACTGGTATGGAGACAGTGTCAGAAGCTGGATGGATCAATCAAATATGGATCTGCTCTTCTTTGAAGTACAGGCAATTTACGATGGGAAAGAGCTTTGGGGTTATGTAGATGCAGATGTAGATTCTGCTGTATTTACAAACCTTCCTGATGCGGTATCGATTCAATACAGACTGAGATATTTTGCAAAAGATGAGACGGGCAGTTACAGGATGAGTTACTGGTCGCAGCCTGAGATATCTATTCAGGATATAACGCCTCCTGTTGTCTGGCCAGATGAGTCGGGAATTTTAGAAGTAGAAGAGAGCGGGGGAAAGAGATGGGTCTTGAATCCATTGCTGAGAATTAAGATCACGGCTTCAGACTCCTTAAATGGTAAGGTTATGGAAATCGCCTTGCGTGAAAGCAGCTCTGTAGTAGATCATACGGTTCACGATTCCAATTTCATTCCTGAGACTGTTATTGAGGATACACTCCTTTTTCCACTCAAGTCAAGGGAAGAGATACCGGTTGTCATAAGCTGGTGGGTTACTGACATGGCTCTTCAGAAGTCCGAGGTCCTGTCAGATACAATATTCTGGTGGCCTGCTGTTGACGAAGGACCAAGACTCATCAGTTTTCCCAATCCATTTAATCCATATAGAGAGAGTGCATCTATTCAGGTAAGCGTCCCGGGTGTAACAGAAGCAAAGATATTTGATCCGTTTGGAAATCTTGTGAGAGTTCTGCACAAGGAGGAGTTTGATCGTACATTTGAGTGGGATGGCAAAAACGATCGTGGAGAGATTGTATCGAGTGGCGGATATATATGCGTCTTGAAGAACAGGCCTGAGGTCTACTGCAAGATTGCTGTTTTTAAATAAAATATGGATGAGAGGATAGATGAAAAATAAAATACAATGTTTAACCGTTACTCTTTTGATGGTTACGAGTTTTGCACTGGCTCAGGATGATGGTGGCGCTGCAGGAGGATTCTTGAGGTATGGTGTTGGTGGAAGGGCAATGGGCATGGGCAGGGCATTTGTATCGATTTCTGATGATGCAAGTGGAGTATACTGGAATCCTGCCGGAATAATCGGTGCTGAGAGGATTGAACTGACTTCTATGTATACAGATCTGTACTACGATACACAGTATGGACACTTGGGTTTTATATACCCCCGTCCTGGAAAGAATTTAAAGGACAGGGTTGCACGATTTCTTGTTGGGCCATACTCTTCGATCGGATTTGGATGGGTTGGACTCTTTATGAGCGGCTTTGAACAGCGAACTGCAACGAGAGAGTATATTGGAGATTTTGGGATTGGTGAGAATGGTTTTCTTTTTGCCTGGGCAAGAGAGGAGATTGGATCCTGGGGAATTTTCAGGTATGGATTCAGTTTGAAATTTGTAAACCAGAACTTTACAGGTCTCAGTTCAGAGGACGGAGAATTCGATGGGGCAAGGAGAGATTGGAGTGGTGGAATGGATTTTGGTATTATTTTTCAGCCTATTAATGCCCCGATTTTTCGAATATTTTCCTTAAAATATCTTCTCCCATTAAGACTGGGTATTGTGGCACAAAATATAATTCAGCCTTCATGGAGTGTCAATGGAGTACAGAAAGATATTTTTCCAAGAGTTGTGCGTTATGGAGTAAGTTACAGATTGGTATTAAGGGATTGGATACCAGAAAGCTGGCGGTTTGTGAGGAGCATGGTAGGAAGTTCTCAGATACTGCTTTCCTGCGACAGGGAATATACCAAAAATACCAGATCTGCAACATATTATGGTGCAGAAGGAATATTCAGGATTTCAAGGAGTGGATTTGCCGTCTTCTCAAGGGCAGGCTACAACGATAAATCCAGAGAGGTCTCTTTTGGATTTGGAATATCGATGCCATTTGCCTCCACTGCTCTGGTAAGAATTGATTATGCCTATAATCTTCATCCATATCTGCCAGAAGACAACAGATTCTTTCTTACAGTGAAGATGGGGAGAAGAATGGATGCCGATTATTTCATAAAAAATTCAAGGCGCACGGATCAGAGCAGAAGAGAGAGGAGGAAGAATTTATTGAGTGTGATCTCAAGATACCCGAATGATCATCTGCTTGAAGCAGTAGAAATGCTTGCAGAGACAGAGGACAGCATCCTTACACGCAGGTACTATAAATTGACAGGTGGGTTAGGGCTCGCAAGATCGCTGTTCAGAGAATCGAAAAATCTTTTGATTCAGGGTAAAATCAATAAGGCAAGGAAAAAGGCACTGAAGGCAGCAGAAGAGTATGCAGGGATTTTCTACAGCATAGAGAATCCATTGAGTGAAGAAGATGTTCTCAACTACGGCGAGGCATTGATAATTGCACAGCAGCCGGAAGATGCGCTCTCTGTCATAGAGGAGGTTCAGGAGCAGTCTTTGAGATATTACTATTTACTTGCAATATGCAAAAGGGCTGTCGGCGACTGGGATGGTGCCCTGAGCATGTTCCAAAATGCCGTAAAGAGATACGAGAGCGAGCAGGACGAGAAGAGCATGGTATGTCTTTCGTTTCTTGGGCTTGGAGAGGCGCTGATCATGAAGTCGCAGTTTGACTCTGCAATAACAACATTTAATGTAATCCTAAAGAATTATTCTGGCAGGCTCGATTCCGACTATCCGAGGTATCCTACAATTGCTGATGGATATGTACTGGATGATGCACAACTTTTAAAGGGTATTTGTTACATTAAAATGGAAAAGTACATGGAAGGAATTAGTGAGCTTTTAAAAACATATCGCTTCTATCCAGGGCTCGATTATGGTGTTTTCATAGAAGAGGCTGCCGAAGATGTAATTGCAAAATTCAAGAGTTCAGACTTTGATGGATTGATGAGTCTTATACAGGGATTTTTTGACCACTATATAAATGAGCATATGTGGCCCCCGGTCAAAGGGAGAAGGTAAATCGTTTTCTTATGAAGAGACTAACCTTAATTACATTTATACTGGCAGTTCAGATCTTTTCATTATCAATCTCTCTTTATGGAGAAGAGAGGAGAAGAGATTTTTCAGGAAAGGTAGTGCTGCTAACACCTTCCAGGAATGAGAAGATAAGAGGTGGAAGGCTTGTATTCAGATGGAGAGTTGAGATAAGCGACAGCTCATTTTCAGGGGTTAAAGAATATGAAGTTGTTTTTGAATCACCACGACTCAATTTTCTTCGTCGATTTAAAGTTGTTTCACAAGACTCGTTGAAAAACGAATCGATTTTAGAATTTAAGGAGTGTCGTGATATATTTCGACGGCACGGAAGGTATTACTGGAAGGTAATAGCATTTGATGATATGGGGAGGAAGATTCAATCAGAGAGGCGTGAGTTTGTTATAGAATCGCGTGTTACATACAGAAGAAGGGGCACATGGATTTATCCCTATCTGTTTCAGTTTCAATATGTTCAAATAGTTCCGACTGATGAATTGAAAGATTTTTTAAAGGATCTCAAATCAAAAGAGCAGTTTGAAGATTATTTTAATGCCGGGATAGTGATTCGTCAGGAGGTTTTATCAAGATGCTCATTCGAGTTTCAGGAAAGGTTCTTTATTCTATCTCACTTTGGTCTTGGATTTGAAGCCTCAACTAGGATGAGGCTATTTAATACGGTCTACTTTTCAATATATCCAAGAGTGGCTGGAGAATCGATCTGGTTTTCAACAGGAATAAGGAGGTATTCAAATCATCTCTATTCTCTAAGAATAGGGGGTGACTGCACTATAAATCCGAATAAAAGCATTACACTTATTGGAAGCTGGATTCCTGCTTACAGAATAAGATATGAAAAAAAGGGAGACAACCTCTGTACCTTTATGGGAAAAGGATGGGAATTTGGAGTGCGTTTAATCATTCCTGAAAGCATGATCGAGACGTTTCGATTCTTGGGAGTTGAAATTGATTTCAGGAGAATTCCACTGGAGTTTCGATTCGCAAAGATTCAGGATTCTTATACCGGCACTACTGTAGAGATGAGATACTTCAGCATAAAATATGTTATCATGTAGTAGGGCTCATTCGTCATGGAGGAAAATGGAATGAATCTAAAAAAATTACTTGCCATGTTCTTTATAATCTTTGTTGCCGTCAATCATCACTGTTTTGCATTTGAAGGTGAGATACGGCTTCATCTGAACGATTTGAAAAGAGTGGTTCACAAGAATATTCTTGGGGTTCCTGATAGAGTAGATGTAACAATTTTCTGGGATGCATATAGCAGGGATGGAGGCCAGTGGGTGAGGTCAGACATTTCGACTTTTGAATCCTTCACTGCAATCTGTGGAGAGAAGGGAGATGAGAAGAGCATTGAGGAGTCAGAACAGATAGATCAAAATTTTTATTCTTTCAAAGACAGAATCGCAGGAAAGGAGTATTTCTTTACTGTTAAGGGGAAGATGAAGGGAGGAGAGGTTATATACTCTGATACGGCATGGGTAGTTACAGGAAAGTTATACACAGATATAAACGCTGCTTCCATTAAGTGGTATCATTGGATTCCTTTTAATGGCAGAATACCTCTGTGGGTTCTAGGCAGAGAGAGATTCTATGACGGAGCCACACGGGCAGGTAAAATCGCATTTTGGCTGATCTGGAATTTCTTCCTTGCAGGCATGATGATATGGGGTTTCTTCTGCATACGGATTCTTAGTTTAGGGAATGTGTTTCCGCTGCGTAGGGGGCTTAGAATTGGAAAAGGATATGAAGGCATATACAACAGCCTTGAGTCGCGGGAGTTCAGGAGCATTATAGAAGAGTGGAGGGATATTGTAAAGAGGTGCAATGAGAATATCAGAAGAGAGTTGGAGGAAGGAAGCTGCTCTGATATAACAGAAATAGAGAGTGCAAACACTACCTTCTGGCGTGACAAGGGGGCAAAGGTGATCAGAAATCTCATCCGACGAGTTTCTCTACCGAGCATGATCAGGTTTCCTGCTGCCAGAATCATAAAGGCAGGACTGGAGAATCACGAGTTAGGTGGATTTCACTGGCTCGAAGTGTCAAGAGAGGTGGATCGTGCAATAGAGAACAGGGCATCCTCTGAAATAGAAAGATTGCGGAGGGAAAGCCTCATAGACTGGTTGTGGAATCTAGGCACTCTTGCTCCTCTGATCGGACTTTTTGGAACAGCCACGGGAATTTCCCATGCATTTGCAATGTTAACTTTTGTAAAATCAAATATAACCCAGTCTGAGCTGGTCAAGAGTCTTGCTGGTGGTATTTATGAAGCTCTTTGGACCACTATTGAAGGGCTATTTGTTGGGATCATTCTCATGCTTCTCTACTACTGGTACAATAACAAGTTAAGCTGGATCTACTCCAAGTGGGAGGAGATCTATGTTTATGTTGCCGAAAAACTATAAAATTAGGTTCAGCAATGGCATTCAAACGTACGGATGAAAAAAAGGGGCTGAGTCTTCCAGGACTGATCGATATAATTTTTCTTCTGCTGATATTTTCGCTTGTTACTCTTTCCATCTCTCAGGCAAGAATAGAGAAGAATGTAGCTGGCAATAAGGAGATAGAATTTGACCTTCCTGAGATGAGGAGTAGTGATGTGGTTGAGGCTGACAACCTTCTCAAGACATTGATGTTCCAGATAGAACTTGTAGATAATTCGGATGAAAAGAGTGGTAAGGTTGTTTATGTTCTTCGGCCTCTGGAAGACAGGCCAATATCGATAAGGGGTGCAAGACAGAGAGCTTTACAAGATTCACTATTTGCCGTTTTTCCAGAAAATTTTCTCGAGCTAAATGATAAAGATTTCTCAGACACCCCTCCATGCAAATTGATAGAGAGATCGATAAGAGAGTACAAGGAAAACCATTTTTTCAATCCCAGTCCAGCGAATCGTATTGAGATTAGAGCAGTAAAGTCAACAGAATTTCGCATATTTAACTACATTTTAAATCTATGCAGCAGCTACGGTGATACGATTCCACAGGTCATCATACACACTCTTGGTGGCAGGGAGGTGAGAGATGGCATTCAGTAAAGTCAAGATAAAGAAGGATAGACTGGAGCTGGTCTCTCTGATAGATATGATATTTATTTTACTGGTATTTTTTCTTGTAACAAGTTTTGTCATGCGTACTCCTCTTCAGGAGACGATTCTATACATTCCCACACCTGAGAATGTTTTGGGAAGAGCTCAGATAGTAATTCAAATAATAGACAAGAATCGTGTGCTGTGGCTCGATGATAGCGCATCCTCAATAGTTGAGCAGATAGAAAGAAATTACGGGTATCTTTCTGAAACACGTCTCAGGAATCGGATATTTTCTGCATTGATTAATGAGAACATACTCTCTTTTTCTCAGATGCAGGAAAGATTGACGCTTCTATGCAACAGGGCAGATGAGAATTCATTTTCAGATTATTTTGTACTGATCCGATGTCCTAATGAAGTTCCATTTTCAATGGTAATAAGTATCATATCGAAGATAAATGATACCAGATACAGAAATATTCGGTATGGTTGTGTGGGAGGCACACTCGATGAGATTAAGAATTCCAGGGCGATTCGAACTGCCGTTGAAAGATATAGAGGTAAGATCAGGAAAAACATTATAATAGATTTTTGATACAGGGGAGAGAGGACGTTGAGAGGCGATCTCTATACAAGATACATTGTTGGTGTTATAGGAGCATTGTTTTTTTCTGTCATAACATTTATTATCATAAAACAGATTGCCTTCTGGCGCCTTCCCTTTGACAGGGTACAGATTCCATCACTTCTGTATCATGAAAAGATTGAAATACCACCACGTCCTGGTATAAAGGGAATAGTGATATCAGGACCCGAAATAAAGCCTGCCGTCTTTGAGATAGACCTTTCTCAGGCAGGAGTAATTCCGCTTGACTGGAATAGATTAAATTCTGTCGATCCGCATGCAGACATAAAGGTCAAATGCACTCTGAACAAACAGGGAAGGCTTACATTTTCGCGGAACGATATTTTAATGGAAGGGCACACAGAGGCAGGCGTGATGATACAGAACGCATTGAGGACATGGATATATAAACCCTACAAGATGGGTATTATTAAATTCTGGTTCAATCTTCCATCCAAGGGGAAAAAACTTATAATTGATACAGGCGGCCTTTACAGGAGAGGAGAGCTGCCGCAGTATGTGCCTCTGTATGACGGACTGATATATTATATAGAGGGCATTACAATTGATGAGTTACAGATAAAGTAAAACTTTTAAAATATGGGGTAAATTTGATGCGTAGAGTATTAAAGGTAATTTTAATAATAATAGCTACGATTGGTTTCCTGGAAGGCCAGGAGTTTTATAAATCAAAGGGATTGGAGCTTTTTAATCAGGGTAGATATAGAGCAGCCATTGACTCGATGATGAAATGGGCAGATAGATATACTTCTGAGAGGGGAATCACATATTACTATATAGGAGAATCCTATTACAATCTTGGCCTTGATTCAAGACGACAACAAGAGGCAGTCGACTATTTTAAAAAGTCTGCAGAATTTTTCAGGAATGCAGAAAAGCAGTCGGATATAATCTCACGCTATCCTGATAAATTGAAAGAGACAAAATACAAACAGGGATGGTGTTTCTTTAGACTGGCCGAGCTGGAGAGGGATCCTATTCAATCCCTCAATAAGGCAGTGGCTGTTTTCTCCGAACTTGCATCCTCTGGCAGAGACACACTTTCAATTTTCTCTCTATATATGAAGGGTGAGGCTTATTACAGGCTCAACAGATGGAAACAGATGGTTATGTCCATGTCTTTAAATCCTGGCGAGAAGCTAACGGCTGCAAAACAGATAGTCGATTACCTTCAGAATAGTGAGAATGCATTCCTTGGAGTCGTCAGGTCGAGAAACATTAACAAGTATCTTAGATATTGTGCAAGGCTTCGATATCAGGACATATTTGTCGAGTATGGCAGACTCTATGATCAAATGGATCAGGAACTCATCGGTCAAATAACCGATCCAAGAAAAAAGGGTGATCCTCTCCAGACAGCAAGGTTTTACTTTCAGGAGGCCAACTATTGGTCTGTTTATTCATCGATGGATGTTGAAGGAAAAAGAATATTAAGGCCGATCGTAATCTATTCTGATCTGTTTAAAAATCTAAATCTATTTCTCATAACAGGCGATGATAATGAGAGGCAGCGTTTCAACAGCGTGCTGGACAGTCTTGAATCTTTTCAGTTTCAGAATGACAGATACCTTTTTATGGGTTTCAGAGACAATAGAAGTGGTGTTGATGAGGATGTATATTATCGCCTGATCGACCCGAATACGAGCAGTTATATTAAGGCGGCAAAATCGTTTCCAGAAGCGCTTTATTGGCTCGGCTGGGCACAGTTTATTGCAAACAGGAGCGAGAGTGAAACAAACTTTAAGAAGTTCCTGGAAAACACAAGTAGTATCACAAATGACCCCAGAATTAGGTTTCTTCGTGAAGATGCCAGATACAGGTTGCTTCTGCTGAGATTTGATGAATATGCAAATGACAAGAGGGTCTTGAGGCAGCTCAAGAGTCAGATCGAAAGATTCAATCCTGAAAATGCGTATATAAAGGATCAAACAGATCTTCTTTATCAGTTAGTAAGAGTCGGTCTTGGGGAATCGATCTGGGGAAGCATATTGGGGGCTCAGAATAGTGAAGAGAAGTTTAAGAATGCATTCACACTGATTCAGAATATGATGGTGAGGGCTACTAAGGTAACGGGTAAGAAAAGGGTACCCTATCTTGAGTATTTAAACCGTCTTTTCCGCATTACAGAGGATAGAAAAAGAGAGGAGACGACATTTTTTAAGGGACTGACAGAATTTCTTCGGGCAGAGATACAGGAGACAGACAAAAACAAGAGGCGTTATTACTTCAGTTCTGCAAAACTGCTCAGCTCTGTGCGTGGTGTCTATAAGAACGAGGCCGATTATGTAAGGGCGAGAAGTTATTTTGCTGCAGCAAAACACGAGTCGAACGAGAAGCAGAGAACAAGAGTACTGAGAATGGCCAAACCGATCTTTATAAATCTGATTAACAGGGCCCATAGCTTAAGATCTGTTTACTATCTGGGCGAGATATTCAGAATAGAGGGGAACGATCTTGTCGCAAGAAAGTGTTATGAAGTAGTAAAAGAGAAGACAAGGAACAAAATAAGTGGTGAGTTCTGGTACAACAATGCAGAGGCAGGAATTCAGAATTGTGGATTTATGGGTGACTCTACAAAGCTGTCCAGTATAAGAATAAATGAGGTTTTATTTCCTGAAAGTCTGCTTGTCATGAATGGTGAAGTAATATCTCTTGAGAAGTTTGCCGATCCGGCATTTGTTAGACGGCAGTACTGGGAAAGGGCTTTAAATCTGATACTTGAGTTTGGAATGACAAAGAGATCAATATATCCTACAGATACGAGACCGTTTAATTCTCGCTTCTGGCAAAGATCTTTTGGTAATGTAAGTGCAAAGATATGGGAGAGACGGGGTGCAATCACATCCGGTCTTGAATTGGTTGTCCTGTTCCCCGATGGAGTGGATCGTGATGTTGAAGTCAGATTTAATGGACTTACTATAACAAAGTCCAGAGATGGGATATATCAGAAAATACCAATAATGATGAATCAGGTAGCAGAGATAAGAGTGGAGAGTCCGCAGTTCTATCCATATATAAAGACAAAGAGATTTACCCGGCCTGGAGTAGAGAGGATCGTTATCCCACTGCTTTTCAGGAAGATGTTTTTGAGTAAGGGTTTCGGAGTGGATAAGGATATACGTGTCGCCTATTTTACAAGAAGGCTCGACAAGAGTATAATAGTTTATCCGGCAACATATCCATTTTCGGCAACTACATATCTCTATAAAGATTTTCAGTCGAATCTTAACTACAGAGATTTTGCCTATTCTGCTGTGATGGATGCATTTCTTGTTGTTCATGGGGATCCAAAGAGCCTGCTTGTCTACAGCAATGATAACATGATATCAAAAGAAGGGGTTTTGAATTTAATTGTACCCGAGGGAGTAGATACATTAAAGAGTCCTGAGGGAGTTGCAGTAGATTCAAAGGGAAATATTTTTATTACAGATTGGGACTCCCACCGTATATTTGTGTTCAGGAGTGATGGATCTTTTGTTAGAGTGTTCGGGAGTTTTGGATATAATAGAAGGGGAGAGAGTGGCAGACCCGTTCATCTCATGTTTCCTACTAGTATAGCAATAGCAGAGGATAGAGAAGGTGTTCTCATCGAAGGCAAAAGAGTCTTTAGAGACCCATACATTTTTGTTGCAGATAGAAATGGAGTTCATATATTGGATGTCGAGGGACACTATTGGGATACTATTGAACCACAAGGGATGGAGAAGGGCACCCTCTATAGCATTGAGGTGGCTGGATACGATGAAAATCAGCGTCTCTATATAGTCAACAGAAAGAGCGGCCAGATTCAGAGGTTCAGTACAGGCTCTATAAAGAGATAAATATAATCAATATAGTACCGAGCTCCCCACCATATTGAGATTGTGATGAAGTGAGGAATGTAATTTAGGATGTTTTGATATGCCTGCCAATCTTCCTCCAGATTATTATGCGGCAGAGAGGAGATATCGTGAAACGAGCGATGTCTCCGAGAAGATTAAAATCCTGAGAGAGATGCTGGCAATAATGCCTAAGCACAAGGGTACCGAGCATCTTCAGGGCGATCTGAAAAGAAAGATTTCAAAACTTCAGAGTCAGGCAAAAAGGAAAAGTGTTAAAAGCAGGGGGAGCAGTTTATATCACATTCCAAAGGAGGGAGCTGGACAGGCAGTGCTTGTTGGTCCACCAAATAGTGGAAAATCGTCGATACTGAAGGCCCTTACAAATGCCGATACTACTGTTGCGGATTATCCATTTTCTACCTTTAAGCCTGTTCAGGGAATGGTGAATTTTGAGGACATTCAAATTCAACTTGTAGATCTTCCTCCTGTTTCTTCACAGTTCAACGAGTCGTGGCTTTTCAATATAATAAGATTATCAGACCTTGTTGTATTGGTAGTTGATCTGACTGTAGATTTTCTTGATATACAACTTTCTGAAATGATGAAAATATTGAATGAGAACAAGATAGTACTCAAGAGGAGAGGCGAAAAAAATCCCCAGAGTTCTATAGCAGTAAAGAGTTGTTTAATATTTGGTACAAAGCAGGATCTTAGCGGTTCAGAGCAGGGTCTGAGTGTTTTGAAGAGTTCATTTGGAGGAGAATTCCCTGTTATATCTGGTTCGGTAAAGAGTGCAGAGGACATGGAGAGAGTTGCAGAGGCAATATTTAAGGGTCTGGATGTGATTAGAGTATACACAAAGCCGCCAGGAAAGAAGTTTGATTTAGGAAGACCCTATATACTGCCTGCAGGATCGACTCTCTTAAATGCGGCAGAGGTTATTCATAAAGAGTTTGTGCAGACTATGAAATATGCAAGGATATGGGGGGAGGACAAATACAGTGGGCAGAGGGTGGATAGGGAGTACATCCTCCAGGATAGAGATGTGATAGAGATTCATACAAGATAAAGAGAAAATATTATGAGCGAGCATGTTAGAAGATCGGTTGTTGCTGGAACATGGTATCCAGGAGAGCCATCAATGCTGCAGAAGACAATTAAAGACTATTTTGATAATGTTGGAGATAATCGGGTTGAGGGTCGTGTTGTGGGTCTTATCTCTCCTCATGCAGGATATACATTCTCAGGACAGGTTGCGGCATATGGATATAAACAGATAGCTGGCAGCAGTTTTGATGTTGTTGTACTCATTGGGCCAATACATCAGATGCTTTTCGGAAAGTATTTGATCAGCAGTGCAGACTGCTATGAGACTCCTCTTGGTAGGGTTTCGATTGAAAAGAAATTGGTTGAACAGTTAAAGGATCAGATAGAGATAACAGAGGTGGGTTCTGAGAATGAACATTCAATCGAAATTCAGCTTCCTTTTCTGCAGGTAGCACTCAAGGATTTTTCGATACTTCCTATTATGGTGGGTCTGATCGATCCATATGGTGTGGACGACATAGTTATGTCATTATCAAATGTATTAAAGGACAAGAATTTTCTTCTCGTCGCAAGTTCAGATCTTCACCATATTTCAGATTACAGAGAGGTAGAGAAAAGAGATGAAGAGCTGATCTCTGCGCTCTCACGATTCGACTATGAAGAGATCATGGATGTATTGAGCAGGCCAGATTCTACTGTGTGCGGAAGAGTGCCGATTGCGATTACAATCAGTGTGGCAAAGAGAATGGGTGCAGATCGTCTACATGTTTTATCTAACACAAACTCTGCCGAAATTACTGGTCAAAGGATACCCGGTCAGTATACTGTTGGCTATCTGTCTGCTGCTATTGTCAAAGAATAGATATTTTATTGAGTTTATATTAGGAGTATCAATATTATGATGAAAAAAAATGTTATTCTGTTTTTAATTTTTATAATCGGGTATTCATACGGTCAATCGGGCTGGTACAGGCAGAGTCCGCTGCCAGTGGAGGATCATCTATACGATGTCTTTTTTATTGGTCAGAATGGGTGGGCAGTTGGAGAGGGCGGAACTATTATTCATACAACAGATGGTGGCGATGAGTGGAAGATACAGGAGTCGGGAGTATCAATGGAACTATACGATGTCTATTTTGTAAACGATCAGGAGGGATGGATCGCGGGAGATTCTGGATATGGATGGGCGGCAGGTGGTTCTGGAGCAATACTTCACACTACGGATGGCGGAGCAAGCTGGGATGTGCAGATAAGTGGATCGCAGTGCAGGGTGCGGGGTCTCTATTTTATGGACAACATGAGAGGTTGGGCAGTCGGATTTTCCGGCACAGTATATAATACAACAGACGGCGGAGAGAGCTGGAATTATCAATGGGCTGGAGTGAATAATTTTCTCTATGATATCTTTTTCCTTGATACAACACTCGGATGGATTTCCGGTAGTAATGGAACCGTGCTCCATACTACTGATGGTGGAAAAAACTGGATACAGCAGGAGTCCAACAGCTGTTACAATCTGTATGAGATCTATTTTGCAGATTCTGTGAGGGGCTGGATAATTGGAGGATTTGGTGGAACGGAGCTTAAAGGTGTGATTCTCCATACCGTGAATGGTGGAAGCAGTTGGGAATATCAATATGACACACTCGGCTCATACTTTCTCTGCAGCAGTTTTGCAGACAGTCTTTCTGGATGGATCGCAGGTAGATATGGGATAATTGCCAGGACTACAGATGGAGGGACTACATGGGTTTACTGTAATTCAAATGTAAATCAGAGCCTCTATGGAGTCTCATTTATCGATAGA
>Ga0190359_1000880_pt1 | contig 19606 bp, 15 predicted proteins | sample 48721823_MG_FD_161269 | JGI IMG/M metagenome (GOLD analysis project Ga0190359, IMG submission 161269) | Hydrothermal vent microbial mat bacterial communities from Southern Trench, Guaymas Basin, Mexico - 4872-18-2-3_MG | ecosystem: Environmental > Aquatic > Marine > Hydrothermal vents >... | reverse complement strand
AACCATTAGATAAAATACTCAAAATTATTGCTTTTTCTTAAGGCGTTTGGTATATTATATAACTATAGTAATATAAAAGAGGAATAAAATCAGAGACTATGACTAGCAATAGACTATTTGTTGTATAGTATTTTGTAGAAACGAAACATCCTGCAAGAACATTCAGTGATGTAATAGATAATATCATTAATAACTCTGTAAAAGCAGGTCTAAAGGAGTAGCCTTGGATAGTTCAGGAGGTTATGCAGTTGAATTAAAAGGGATTGTCAAGCGGTTTCCTGGAGTAATTGCCAATGATGGCATTGATCTTAAGATTCGTCGTGGCGAGATTCACTGCCTTCTTGGAGAGAACGGAGCAGGGAAGACAACATTGATGCGTGTTCTCTATGGCCTCTACCGACCCGATGAGGGGGAGATTATCTTAAACAGCGAGCCAGTTCAAATGACCTCTCCCCGAGCTGCACTCGATCACCATATCGGAATGGTCCATCAACATTTTCGACTTGTTCCCACACTAACGGTGCAAGAGAATATTATCCTTGGATTGAACGAGGGTACTGGTCCTTTTATGAATTTCCGTAAGACGCGCGAGAAGATATTAGCAATTGCAGACAAGTACGGTCTATTGGTTGACCCACAAGCTAAGGTCTGGCAATTAGCGGTTGGTCAGCAGCAGCGAGTGGAAATTTTAAAGGCACTGTACCGCAAAGTCGATATCTTGATTATGGATGAACCAACGAGTGTCCTCACTCCCCAAGAAGTCGAACAATTGTTTAGTACACTTCGTACCTTAGTTGATGACGGATTAACTATCATCTTTATAACTCATAAGCTCGATGAGGTGATGGAGGTTAGTGACCGAGTGACGGTGCTGCGAAAGGGGAAGGTTGTTTCGACTCTTCCGACTGCTAAGGCGGATAAAACAACTTTGGCCAAGCTAATGGTCGGTCGCGAGGTAGTCTTTCGACTTAAGAAGAGTCCGATGAAAAGAAGAGAAAAAATTCTCGAGGTGAGGAACTTATATGCACTGAACGACCGAGGGTTCCTGGCTCTTCGCGGGATTTCTTTTGATCTTTTTGGTGGAGAAATACTGAGCGTAGCTGGGGTATCAGGGAATGGTCAGAATGAACTTGCCGAAGTACTTACCGGATTGCGTAAGTCGACAAAAGGGAGGATATTTTTAGAGAAAAAGGAAATTACTAATTGCTCCGCGCGAGATATAGACAACCTTAATGTTGCTCATATCCCAGCGGAAAGAATCAGGATAGGGATTGTTCCCGCTCTTACCATTAGCGAGAATCTTATTCTAAAAAAGTATCGTAGTTCTCGTTTTTCCTGCAAAGGATTTCTCAACAATAAAAAAATTGAAGAAAATGCACGTTGCGCAATGTCGAACTACCAGATAGCTGCTCCGAGTTACGATACACCTATTAAACTCCTTTCTGGAGGGAATATTCAAAAGGTAATTCTGGCGCGCGAGCTATCCGAAAATCCCAGACTAATTGTAGCGGTTCACCCTACCTATGGCCTCGATATAGGGGCTACTGAGCAGGTACGAAAAATACTCTTAACACAACGGGAAAGGGGTGCAGCAATCTTGCTCATCTCGGAGGATCTGGAAGAGATTATGACCCTATCTGATCGGATTATGGTTCTATTTAATGGTGAGGTAATGGGAATCCTTGATGCAGAAAGTGCCGATATTGGAGAGATTGGTTTGATGATGGCCGGGACACGGTATGAAGGAGAAAAATTATGAGAGGACGAGTGAATTTTAAAGTTGAAAGAAGACCAATTGCATCCGGATTCACCGTATTTTTAGTCTCATTATTTGCTATTCTTGCAGCATTGGTGGTAGCAGGGATATTCTTCCAGATTTACGGAGTATCACCTATTAGAGCCTATCAGTTAATACTACGTGGATCATTAGGGAGCATATTTGGATTGACCGAAACAATACGTCGGGCAATTCCTCTATTACTTTGTGGGGTTGGGTTAACAGTTGCCTTTCGTGCCCTCTTTTGGAATATAGGTGCCGAGGGGCAGCTTCTCATGGGGGCAGTTGCCGCAGCCGGGATTGCTCTTTTTAGTAAACTGCCTGATCCGTTGCTCTTGCCGGCGATGTTTGTAGGTGGATTCTTGGGTGGAGCTGTATGGGGGCTTATTCCAGCTATTTTAAAGGTTATTTTGGGAATAAATGATGTCATTACGACTTTGATGTTGAACTATATTGCCATCTACTTTGTTGAGTGGTTAATCCATGGTCCTTGGAAGGGGCCGTCCGCACGTGGATTTGCCTATTCTGATACTTTTCCGCATGCTGCTTGGCTGCCAACTATCCCCGGCACGCGTATCCACTGGCCGACACTGATTTTGGGACTTGTTCTTGCTGTTATGATGTACATATTGATTAATCGTACCAAGAGTGGGTTTGAGATAAGGGTCATTGGAGAGAATCCTGATGCAGCAAGGTATGCCGGGATCAGCCAGCTTAAGACGACTCTGCTGGTAATGTTGATCTCTGGAGGACTTGCGGGATTGGCTGGAGTGGGTGAAATTGCGGGTATTCATATGCGGCTATTAGGGCCGAGTCATATCTCAATGGGATATGGGTATACCGCTATTATTGTTGCCTGGTTGGCGCGATGTAATCCCTTGGCTGTGGTAGTGACCTCGCTTTTATTTGGGGTCATTATGTCAGGGGGAGACGTAATTAAAGTGTCACTTGGTTTGCCATTTCAGTTAATCAACGTATTTAATGGATTAATACTATTATTCCTAATTGGAAGTGAAATTTTTCTTCGTTACAAGATATCCTTTTTAAGGAGTTTAAGGAGGTAGTTATGGGTTGGGAAAACTGGATTATTACGTCACTTAGTCGTTCTCTTGCCTATGGTACTCCACTTCTTTTAGGAACACTTGGTGAGATCTATACAGAGCGTTCCGGGGTACTAAACCTTGGTGTAGAAGGAATGATGATTATGGGGGCTTATTCTGCCTTTACCATTACCTATATTAGCGGAAATCCGTGGTGGGGAATTATGGTGGCTGCGGTTGTTGGTGGTGCTTTCTCTCTGATTCATGCTTTTACCACTGTGACACTTAAGGCAAATCAAGTAGTTTCCGGGCTCTCTCTTACTATGCTTGGGCTTGGCCTATCAGGTATGTTTGGGCGAGGTTGGGAGGGCAAACCTCTCCCTGCTACCATTCCTAAAATTACTATTTCCCACTTTTCTAAGATACCTTTATTAGGACCCATCCTTTTTGTAGAGCAGAATTTAATTGTTTACCTAACAATTCTACTTGTCCCTTTATTATGGTATATTCTTTATCGTACTCGAATTGGGATTACTATCCGTTCGGTAGGAGAGAGTCCTGCTACTGCTGACTCTCTGGGGATAAGTGTTAATCGGGTTCGTTATTTATGTGTTTTTATTGGTGGAGTACTTGCCGGTTTAGCTGGGGGATACCTTTCGGTTGCTTATCGGCCGGCATGGACTGAGGGAATGACTGCAGGAATGGGATGGATTGTTATCGCGTTGACGATATTTGCCTTCTGGAATCCGGCTTATGGTATGTTGGGGGCTTACTTATTTGCGGCTCTCTATCACCTGGCGTTTCGCCTACAGCCGTGGGTATCACCCGAACTGCTTAAAGCAATGCCCTATGCATTTGCAATATTGGTCCTAATCTTTGTCTCCCGAGGGACATTACAGAAGCGGATGGGGGCTCCAGCTGCCCTAGGTTTGCCCTATATAAGAGGTGAGGAGTGAGTTTTGATATTTTCTTTGAGATGTTTGCTTTTTTAATAGGGGTTTGATAAATTTATAATATGGAAAATAATTAGAAAAAATATATTCAAGAGCAGAGTAAGAGGAAGAAAGTGGGTCATATCCAATAGTGATAATAGACTGCTAAAAATGGGGGAGGTGAGGTATTTAAGCCTAAAGCTATCTTATCTTATATTCTGAATAGTTAGTACTACACTATCCTGAATATATGGTGAAGTAAGTAGTGAAAGTTTTAAAAATAGAAAGGTTGTATGCACAGTCTATAATTTAAATTTAACAAAGGAGGTTTAAGAATGTTTATTAAACAAAATAAAATTGTGTTAGTATTTATTTTAGCAATAGCCGTAATCTTCAGTCTTGTTTTGCTGGCGATGGCAAAGGAGTATGTGCCAGGCACACCGCTTAAGGCAGGATTTATCTATGTCGGGCCTATCGGTGATCTGGGTTGGAGCCATGCACACGATGAGGCACGAAGAATCTGTGAAGATACTTTCCCTTGGCTGGAGACGGTCTATGTAGAGGCTGTTCCCGAGGGGAGTGAAGGGCTCTATATCGACAAGCTGATTAGAGAAGAGGGCTGTGATGTCATCTTTACTACCAGTTTTGGTTTTATGGATGGAACATTGATTGCAGCACAGAAGTATCCGGACAAAATCTTTGCTCATTGCTCAGGGTTCAAACGTAACCCCAATATGATGACTTATATGGCTGATTTCTACCAAATCTATTATTTAAATGGTCTAATTGCCGGAGCACTGACTAAGACAAATAAGACTGCTTATATAGGTGCCTTTCCAATTCCCGAGGTAAAGCGTCATATGGATGCATTTGCCGTGGGTGTGCGGGAAACTAATCCTGATGCCGAAGTAAATGCACGTTGGATTTATGAATGGTTCAGCCCTACTGCAGCTAAAGAGGCTGCTGAAGCGTTAATTGCCGACGGGTGTGATGTATTTGCTTTTACTGAGGATTCATCAACGATTGTACAAGTTGCCGCGGAAAGCGGATTTCCGTCTTTCGGGCACTATTCTCCTATGTACAAATTCAGTCCTGATTATGTTGTCTCTGGGCAGATCGCCCACTGGGAGGCAATCTACCTTGATTTTCTGGCGAAAGTCTATGCCGGTGTATATACAGCGCACAACCTTGCCGATGTTGACTATTGGTGGCTACTAAAGGAAAAGGCAGTGGAAATGGGAGCTAAACCAGGAATGTTAATTAATCCCGCCTACGAAGAGAAATTAAAAGAGAAATATGTCAATGACCCTGTTCTGGGGAAGATTAGTGTCTACGATCTGGTTATGAAGCGTCTGGAACAGATGTCTGATCCCTCTATGGTCTTTGATCCATTCAATGGACCTGTCTACGACCGAGAAGGAAACCTAAAAGTTCCGGAAGGTTTACGTATGTCAGTGTATGAGCTGACCACTATAGACTGGGCAGTAGATGGTATTGTTGGTCCTTGGGAATAGTTAAAGATAATATTTTCTTTTTCTGAAAAGAGGATTTCTAAAAATTTTGTAGAATATTAGTATTCATACAATATACATACTTAATTTACTAAATAAAATAAGAGGTAATTAATATGGCTTTTAAGGTGGTTTTTATCGCTCATAGCCCTGATGCTGAACCGGAAAAACACCAATGTGTGGTCGAAACACCTAAATACAAACTCCTGATAAGATTAGTAAAGAATCAGGAACAGGCAGTGGAAGTTTGTGAAAGGTTGGTTAAGGAAGAGGGTATTCATTCCATACTCCTCTGCCCGGGATTTACCCATCAAAATGTAGCAGAGATATCGGAAGCAGCAGGGAAGAATGTAGGTGTTTTTGTAGCCCGAGGAGATGGTCCGAGTAGTAAAGTAACCAGAGAAGTAATGAAAGAGGAAGGCTGGTTTTCAGAAGGTTAGTTTTCTTAAGTAAGAGAAAAACAAAAAAACCTATCGGGAGATTTAACTCCTGATAGGTTTTTTGTTATAATCTGCTGTTAACAAGTGGAAGCCGGTCCGCTGTAGGGGTGGATTAAAAATCCTCTATTAAGAAAAAAGTTAGAATAGTCAATCTTAAAACCTCTATATTGATCTATTAAACTTTTATCTACTACAAAATCAACAACCTCTTCTGAGTAGATCTTGTCATTTTCTTTCTGCTCATCCAGAGCAAGATTAAATGTTGGGCCACCTCAACCTATTCCAGCTAAAAATATTCTTATCTTTTTGTCTTTTACATTTTTATCTTTTAAAATTTTTTTTATTTCCTCTAAAGCTTTGTTGGTTACTTTTATCAACATTTCTTATCCTTTCTAATTTAATATTAATCTGTGAACATAAGGATACTATATATGAGTAAAATTGTCAAGAATAGTTTTAAAAAATAGGGACATATCCTATTTTATTAGGAAATGTCCCTATTATTTTCACCGATAAACTACCGGTGGAATTTAACTTCCTCAACCACCGCCACTTGAAGTAATAGTAACAGTTACGGTATCACTTTTTGTCACATCATTTTCTGTATAACTTACGGTGATAATCGCGGTAGTAGCCGAGCATGTTGAAGAAACCGCAATTACCCCATTAGTAACTGTGAGTTTAGTAGGGTTATTTGACGTATACGTACAAGCAGTAAGTGCTATATCAGCAGAAGTACCATTATCATAGTGAGCAGTAACAGAAGTTATTGTCTTTGAGCTACCTGCCACTATCGACATAGTGGAGGGGAGTACTTCTATCGAAGTAAGCAAAGTTTCATCAACTGTAATGGTAAATGGTTGAGTATCTGTTCTACTGCCATCAGATACTTCTACGCTAACTTCAAAACTTCCGGCGGTAGTAGGAGTCCAAGTTATTACACCGGTGGTAGAATTGATGGTCATACCAGAAGGACAAGTAATTAAAGAATAAGTTAAAGTATCTCCGTTAAGGTCAGTGGCATCAACATCGTAAGTATAGGTTACACCTTCTTTGGCAGTAGTTATCGGCTCCGTTTCAATAACCGGTGAAATATTTAAAAAATAACAACCAGTAAATAAAATAGCGGGAATAAATAAAATTAAGCTGAGTATTAGTTTTTTATTTATGATCATAATCGCCTCCTTTCCGGAAAGATAAAAAATAATATATTTATCTTAAAATATATTATTTAAATTATCCGTATTTTTCTTCCCGAGGAAACTTTGATTATTTTACCGATAATTTGGCTTAAAGTAAAGCCTTGCTGATGCAGTAACTCTTTGGCCTTTTCTGCCTGCTCAGGATGGACAGATAATAATAATCCTCCCGAAGTTTGGGCATCATAAAGGACAATTTCCTGTTCCGAAGGGATGCCCTGTTTTGTTTCAACCAAACAGGAGTAAATTTCTTTGTTTTTTAAGGTCCCTCCCGGAATCATTCCTGAAGAAATGTATTTATCCAGTCCGTCTATTAAGGGGACGTCATTAATCCACAATTCAGCCCCCAAATTATTTTTAGTCAACATCTCAGTTAAATGTCCGATCAGACCAAAACCGGTGATATCAGTCATACTATGGATAGCTAATTTTAATAATTCTTTGGAAAGCCGATTTAGTTTGGTCATCCAAAAAATGGCTTCTTTTACGGCTTTTGGTTCAGCCATATCACCTTTAAGGGCAGTAGATAATATTCCTGTGCCCAGGGGTTTGGTTAATATCAGTAAATCTCCTTCTTGAGGAGTATCATTATAAATAATATCCTGAGGATGAATTAATCCTACTACAGCTAAACCATACTTTGGTTCTTTATCTTTTATGGTATGTCCGCCTACCAAAAGGGCGCCAGCTTCCGCAACTTTTTCTGCCCCTCCCTTTAAAATAAGCCCGAGATCATCTACTCTATATTCGGGAAAAGCGACTATATTTAAAGCCATTAAAGGATTTGCTCCCATAGCAAAAATATCACTTAAGGCATTAGTTGCCGCGATTTGCCCAAAAGTATATGGGTCATTAACTATAGGTGTAATGACATCCAGGGTAAAAATCAAAGCCTGTTTATCGCTTAATCGATAGACCGCTGCATCTTCATATTTTTCAAACCCAGCCAATAGATTATTATCTTTTAAAACATTAATTTTTTTTAAGATCTCACCGAGATCTTTAGGATTTAATTTGGCTGCTCATCCGGCAGCAGAAACCATTTGGGTCAATTTCCTTTTGTCTGTCAAACTCTTTCTGTCTCCTTTCTGATAGATTAGCCAAGTTTAGTTTTTAATATTCGAACATTTTCTTTTCGCTGAGTAATTTTTTCTTCATCCATCTTATTAAGTAGAGGAATAATATATTTTCGGCTTATCCCCAATAAGTCCCTTACCTGGGCAATAGAGATGGAACCATTTATTTTTAAAAAATCTATTAATTTATTTTTCATAATATCATAATTTTTACTTTCAAGTAAAATTCCGTCACTTAATTTGACAATTTCTCCTTCTTGAATTAAAAAATCTATTATCTCTTTGCCCCCGGTAATTTGAGAGGTAAGTGTTTTTTCATTGGGGGGATTAGTAGGATTTTCTTTTAGTATTTTTAATATTTTAGCAATTGACTCTTTTTGTAGTGCAGAAAATTTAGGTTTATGAGCAGGTAAAAATATTGTGCCCTTTTTTAAATTTATCTTATTTGACTTAATTAGATAGTTTATCAAACCGTTAAATATTTCTGGTTTAAGATAATAAAAATAACTTTGAAATTTATTTAAAGGGAAGCCGGTTTGCAGGGGAGATAATTCATATTCCTGGCTCAATCTTTTCATAAAATTTAATATCTGCTCTTGCCAGTAGTTTTTATCAATTAACCAGGAAGTGTTAGCAATTAATTTACCTTCTTGCTCCAACAAGTTTACTGTTTTCATAATATCTGAGTATGAAAAATTACTATTGTTTAATAAGTCATCCTTTTCAATAAAATTAACCTTTTTTAGTTCTGCTAAAATTAATTCTCTTAAGTCAAGTTTTACTCTTTTTTGAAAAAGATTAATCATCTCTTTATCTTTAAAATGATGCTTATAAGCTAAAGGTTCGATGATCAATCCCCCCCCAATAGTTTTAGGAGGGCTGGGTATCCTTAAGATAAACCGATCTCCCAAATAAGTTGCTAGTGGTTCTTTAAAACGAAGCTGGGCAAATCCTGTTTTACCAGAATAAAGAGGTTTACTTTCGGGAAGAAATATTTTAGCCAGAATTTCTTTAGTCCCGGTAAAAAAGACTACTTCTGACCGATTTTTTAAAGAATAATTATTAAGTTGGGGTTGGGTGAGAAGTTTTATCTGGACATCTATATATTTACTAGCTTTAATCTGTTTGGTTGCAAAGATGATATCTCCTCTATGAACCTCATTTTTTTCTATCCCCGCTAAGTTAAGAGCTACCCTGCTTCCTGGAAGAGCTTTTTCTACTTTCTCTTTGTAGGCTTGTAAGCTTCTCAGACGAGTTTTTTTATAAGAAGGAAAGATGGTTGCTTCCATTCCTTTATAAAGAGCGCCCCCTTTAAGGGTACCAGTTACTACTGTACCGCTTCCTTTAATATTGAATACCCGGTCGATGTATAGTCTCGGTTTCCCTATATCCCTCTGGAGTTTCATGTGAGGAATCAGATTTTGAATGGCTAGTTTTATTTGTTCAATTCCTGTTTTATTTACTGTACTTACTTTTAATACTGGTGCATTGAAAAGAACAGTATTTTTCAGCCGATCTTTAATCTGTTTTTCCACAAGGTTTAATCTATTTTGGTCTACCAGATCGATTTTGGTTATGGCGATGATGCCATATTTTATATTAAGGAGCTCTACGATTTGGAAATGCTCTTCAGTTTGGGGCATCCAACCTTCCTTGGCGTCAATAACTAAAATTACCGCATCGATTCCTGTTGTTCCAACTATCATATTCTTTACCAGGTTCTCGTGACCAGGGACGTCGACTATCCCTACTTTTTCTCCCGAAGGAAGTTTAATCCAAGCAAATCCTAAATCAATAGTCATACCTCTTTCTTTCTCCTCGGGTAGACGGTCAGTATCTATGGAGGTTAGAGCATAGATTAAAGCTGTTTTACCATGATCAATATGTCCAGCTGTACCAAGAACAAACATAGAAACCTCTTTTTATTTCAATTTGGAATAGACTGATGTAATTATTTTTATTACTAAATTATCTGCTACCGGGTCAATAGTACGCAAATCTAAAACAAAATATTCTTTTTCTTTTCTTCCCAAGAGCGGAGGGCTGTATAAACGTAATTTCTTAGAGAAAATTTCTACTGGACAGGGAGGTTTTATGATTACTAATTTAGTAGGTAAAGTTTGTCCGGGCAAAGAACCTCCACCGATGGCAGTTTGCCCTTCTTGGGTAAATGCCGAGATATCTTCTTTTTTCAGTTTTTGGCAGATATTCTGGCTGCGTGCAGCAATTTTTTCCAAAGGACAGGAAATCATCTTCCAAATGGGAATTTTGCTTTCCGCCTCACCTTTTAGATAAGATAATAAAATTTCTTGGAGTATAATTAAGGTTATTTTATCCACTCTTAATGTTCGAAATAAAGGATGTTGGGAAATTTTCTTCAGATAAATCTCTTTTCCGCAGATAGCCCCTCCTTGAGGACCTCCTAAAAGTTTATCTGTACTAAAACAAACAATATCAGCACCGGCTTTAATACTTTCTTGAACAGTTGGTTCGTGTTCTAATCCAAAAGTTTCGGTGGCTAAGAACGTTCCGCTTCCCAAATCTACTACAAGTGGTAAGTTATATTTTTCCCCTAATCTTTTAAGTTCTTTAACTTCAACTTGGTGAACGAAACCGTCCATATGAAAATTACTTTGATGGACTTTTAGGAGCAAAGAAGTATTTTCATTAATTGCTTTTTTATAATCATCAATGAAAGTCTGGTTAGTAGTTCCTACTTCTCGAAGGTGAGCACCACTCTGTTCTAATATCTCTGGAATACGGAATCCTCCTCCAATTTGCACCAATTCTCCTCTGGAAACAATCACTTCTTTGTTTTTAGCGAGGGTATTTAATATTAAAAAAATTGCTCCTGCATTATTATTAACTACTAAGGTTTTTTCTGCATTACTAAGAGTGCAGAGTAATTTTTCCACTATTTCCCCTCTTTTACCTCTGTTACCTTTAATCAGATCGTATTCCAGATTAGTATAGCCCTCCAGCTCATTTGCAATTTTGTTTAGCATTTTTTTGTCTAGAGGTGCTCTTCCCAAATTGGTATGAAGGATTACCCCACTCCCGTTTATTATTTTTTGTAAATATGATAGATTTTCTTTTTCCAAACTTTCTTTAATTTTGTTTATCCTTTCCATTCTTGAATATAGATGGCCATTTTTGAGAGCATTTTTTTTCTCTTCAGAGATTATTTTTCTTACTTTTTGGGTAATTATTTTTCGAGAGTATTTTTGTATTAAAGGTTTTAGTACTTTATTTTGTAAAATTTTTTCTACACTAGGTATTTTAGATAGTAACAAATTTAAATTATTATTGTTTGGTTCCTTTATTCTTCTCATTATTTTTCAATTAGTTAAGCTTCTCCTTCGATGATATTAAGGGATAAATATTAATAGATAAAGGGTAATGGCGGGAGGGGTAGGAATCGAACCCACCGCGGCAATTACTATTAATTACCGCCCACGGATTTGAAGTCCGCAAGGCCCACCAGAGCCTATCCACTCCCTTTTAATTTGGTTTTGGTATATTTATTTTAATTATAAGTTGTATTGCCAGACTTTACAAGAGGATATATCAAGCTATCGACTATATAGCATCGAATTAGGAAAGAGAAAAATATTTAAGGGCAGATTATATATATGGTGCATTATAGATAATTTTAGAGCAAATTATATTTTTGGCAATAATTATGTTATAGGGGCAAAATAAATTGTGCCCGTACTATATTATTAAATAATTTTTCCTGTGGGCACGATGCATTGTGCCGTTACATTAACATTTTATTTACTTTTTGGGTATAATAATAAGATTAAATTTCTGAAATTATAGAAATAAGAAATATAATTATTTTTTATTTTAGAAAAAAAGAGGAATTTTGCGAATTTTATAGAATATAGATAAAGTGGTATAATTTATAATTAAGAAAAGTTAATTAACAAATTACAGACAGTAAATGCATAAAAGAAAAGGAACTTGATATGAAAATAGGATTATATAATCTAGTTTCAGAAGTGCACAATGAAGGCTATATTAATAGTACTTTACAAGGTTTTTTAGCAGATGTTGAAGAAAAATTAGGTGAAAAGTTTGAGAATATAAGCTTAGAAGATTTTAATCAGAAAAATTATTTTCATCTTATTTTTATTAAATCTGGGGGAGTAGAGGGAAAATTTAAAAACATATTTCCAAAAATTAAGACACCTTATCTGCTTTTATCCAGTGGATTGCATAATTCTTTTGCCGCCTCTTTGGAGATTGCTTCCTTTTTAAAACAAAAAGGAGAAAAAGTAGAGATAATCCATGGTGATAGTGATTATATTGCCAGGAGGATAAAGGAGCTTAGTAAAATATTTGAAGTGAAAAATAAATTAACTTCCACTAAATTAGGAGTTATCGGCAAACCGTCTGATTGGCTTATAGCCAGCGAAGTAGATTATAAGAAAGTAAAAGACAATTTGGGAATTTCCTTAATTGATATTGAAATGGATGAATTGGTTAAAGAAATCGAGCAAGATCACAATTTTACCCATTCTAAATTAAACGATATTAAAAATAAAGGCTTTGATAATAAATCAATCGAGGGAGCATTAAAAATTTATAGTGGGCTTAAAGCCATCGTAAACAAATACAAACTTGACGGTATTACCGTAAGATGTTTTGACCTGCTGGAAATTTATAAAAATACTGGTTGTCTTGGTCTTGCTTTGTTAAATGATGAAGGAATTTTAGCCGGTTGTGAAGGTGATATTCCCGCTCTTATATCTATGGTTATTCTGTATTATTTAACCGATGAGCCTGTTTTTATGGCTAATCCTTCTAGTATTAATATTGACCGGAATGAGGTAATTTTAGCTCATTGCACCTTGCCTTTAAATATGCCTGAGGAATTCTATTTGAAAACCCACTTCGAATCAGGTTTGGGGGTAGGTATAAAGGGAATTATACAAAAAGGAGAAGCTACCATTTTTAAAATTTCCAGAAACGCTAAAGAATATTTCGTATCCGGCGGAGAAATAATCGAAAATTTAAATAGCGAAAATTTATGCAGGACCCAAATAAAATTTAGAAGGAATGAAGGAGTTAAATATTTCTTGCAAAATCCTCTAGGTAATCATCATTTGATTTGTAAGGGAGATTACGACAGGTTAGTCAGAGAGTTTTTCAAGTGGTAAAATATTTGTTAATGTAAGAAAAAATGGGACGTGTCCCTATTTTTATTTTTTAGGGGGATGTTATGAGGCCAGTTCCGTTTAAACAGTTACTTTATTGGATAACTGGGGAGTATAGGAAACAGCAAACTATTTTCGGGATACCAGAATCACAATTTTTTAAGAAAAAAAAACTTAAAAATATTCAGATATTTGGCGAAAGTTGTGACACCCCGATAGGACCGGCAGCTGGACCCCATACTCAGTTGACTCAAAATATTATCTCTGCCTATTTGGTGGGGGCACGCTTTTTTGAGCTTAAGACCGTCCAGAAACTTGATAATCTACAATTCGACAAACCCTGTATCGATGCGCGAGATGAGGCTTATAATACCGAATGGTCTACAGAACTTTCTTTAGAACAGGCATATAATGAATATGTTAAAGCTTGGATATTGCTTCACTTTATAGAAACAGTTCTTGATATGCCTGTTACCACAAGACCTTCTTTTATTTTTAATATGAGTGTAGGTTATGACTTAGATGGAATTAAAATACCGCGTATGGATTCATTTATTAATGGTTTAATTGATGCCTCGGAACAGCCAGTATTTAAACGTTATCTGGAGGAATTAGATTTTTTTATTCAAAAAACAAATTTTCAAAATATTAATAACCTTAAAGGAGAGATTGAAAGCCTAAAGAATATTTCCAGAACTATTTCACCTTTTATTGCTCACTCTGTAACGCTTTCTACTATGCATGGATGTCCCCCTCAAGAAATAGAAGCAATCTGTAGATATCTTTTAACGGAAAAAAGACTTAATACTTACGTAAAATTAAATCCGACTCTCTTGGGATTTAAAAAAGTAAGGGAAATATTAGATAAGCTGGGGTTCGATTATATTATTCTTAAAGAATCTACCTTTACCAATGACTTGCAGTGGAATGATGCCATAGGGATGCTTAGACGACTTTCCAAAATAGCTATTGAAAGTGGTCGTTATTTTGGAGTAAAGCTTTCCAATACGCTGGGAGCGGTAAATAATCTCGGTGTCCTCCCGGGAGAGGAGATGTATTTATCAGGACGTATTCTCTTTCCGATTACTATCACTTTAGCTTCCCGTTTGTCAAATAAGTTCGAAGGAAATCTTCCCATATCTTACTCAGGAGGAGTATCTCAGCTAAACATCCTTCAGATTTTTGAAACGGGAATCAAACCAATTACCATGACTACTGACCTCTTAAAACCAGGCGGCTATCTTAGAATGACAGAGATGGCCCGAAAATTAGAACCCATTATTGGCGAAAAGGGACAACTCAAGGTTATAGATGTGAAAAAAATTGAAGCATTAGCCAGAGAAGCTCTTCAGGAAAATTATTATCGGAAGGACTGGAGAGGTACGAAGAAGGTTTTCATTGACCGGGAATTGCCTTTGATCGATTGCTATATTGCTCCCTGTGTTATGTCCTGTCCCGTCAGCCAGGATATTCCAGAATATATTCGACTCGCGGGTAATGGACAGTATGATAAGGCTCTGAGAATCATCTATTCAAAAAATCCTCTTCCTAACATTACTGGTTATATTTGTGACCATCAGTGTATGTATAATTGTACTCGGCTTGATTATGAAGGAGCAGTCAGTATTCGCGAGGTTAAGAGGATTACTGCTGAACAGGGAGAAATTAGCTACAATATTAAGAATTATATAACTAATAAGCAGTTCAATCGGTTGGATGCAAGAGTAGCAGTTATCGGAGCAGGGCCAGCAGGATTATCTGTAGCTTACTTTCTAGCAAAAGTTGGATTTAAGGTTACTATATTTGAGAAACAGGATTCTCCCGGTGGGGTAGTGGGCCATATACTGCCCAATTTTAGAATTCCTGTTTCAGCTATTGAGAAAGACGTTGCAATTATTAAAACCCTGGGGGTGGATTTCCAATTTGGAGTATCAGAAGAATTTTCGATTAATGATTTAAACAAAGACGGATATAAATATATATTTATCGGAATTGGTGCTGAAGTTTCAAGGGAATTGCAGTTGACTGGTTATAATAATAATATCTATAAAGCTCTAGATTTTTTAAGGTCTTTTAATAAAAACGTAGAAGCTCTAAATCTCGGTCGACGAGTTGCTATAATAGGAGGGGGAAATACTGCGGTGGACAGCGCACGGACAGCCCTGAAGGTTGACGGAGTCGAGAAGGTTTTTATCATTTACCGTCGTACCGAGGAAGAAATGCCGGCAGATAGAGAAGAATATCTCCAAGCCCTTAAAGAGGGAGTTATTTTTCGATGGCTACTATTGCCAGAATCATTTTCTCGAAAAAGTATTCTAAGATGCCGTCGAATGACTTTAGGCGAACCTGATGAAAGTGGTCGGCGACATCCTGTTCCTACTGAAAAGACCGAAGAAATTGCTATAGATTCCGTAATCAGTGCTATTGGAGAGATTCCGAATACCAAATTCCTAACTGCTCAAGGAATAAAACTTGAGAATGGAAACAAACCCTATGCAGATCCGGAAACTCTGGAGACTAATCTAAAGAATGTTTTTATCGGTGGTGATGTCCTTCGTGGTCCCTCAACAGTGGTTGAATCCATTGCCGATGCCCGAAAGGCAGCAGAGGCTATTATTAAAAAGGAGTTACCAGAGTGGAAGGGTTTAGATGAGGATTTTAAACCGGGATTTAATAAAATACAGCAGATTTCAGAAATTTACCGCAAAAAAGGTCGCCTAATTCCTATGATAATATCTGAGGATGATAAGTTGGTAGCTGAGAATGAAGCAGAGCGGTGTCTTGAGTGTAATGTTATCTGTAATAAGTGTGTGGACGTCTGCCCAAATCGGGCAAATGTAGCGATTGAGATGGATGAGAAAGAGGGATTTCAGGATGCTTATCAAATTCTTCATCTTAATGGATTATGCAACGAATGTGGAAACTGTGCTACATTTTGCCCCTATAATGGCAAACCATATAAAGATAAACTGACTCTTTTTGCAACCATAGAGGACTTTAAGAACAGCACTAATAATGGGTTTATAGTTACCGGCTCCTTGGGTAGTCAATTAATAACTTTGAGGTTGAATGATAATCTGTGGAAATTAAAATTGGATAAAGACGGAAAATTGATTCCTGTAGATTATGAACATCCAAAAGATTACGACGTCAAAGAACTAAAAGAAGCTAGCGCAATAATAAGAACTGTATTAAAAGATTATAATTATTTAATCAGTGATTCGCTAAGTTGAGGAGCAAAGAGATGTAGGGGCGTATTGCAATACGCCTTGATAGCGAATAGCATGTAGTTAAAAAAAGAGGAAATCAGAATTCAGGAGATAAGTTGTAGAGGCAGACCTTGTGTCCGCTCCTAATAAGTAACCGTGTTTTTATTTTTACACGATAGTCGATACTCGATGCTGTATTTTATAAATTGGCAAAGGAATTCTTAAATAGTAAAATAAATAAAGATAATTATAAAAAAATAGGATGTGTTCCTATTTTTTCAGGAGGTGGAGAATCCCATTTATGGAAGGATCATCCAGAGATTTAGAGAAGTGCCAAAAAACCTATCAGAAAACCACCCCCTCTCAATATTTTGCTCCTCAGAAAATAGAGAAAGCACTGGAAATATTATCTAACTATGGAGAAGAAATTAAAATAATTTCAGGGGGAACTGACCTGTTAGTTCAATATTATGACCGACTTTACGAAGTTAATAACTGGTTAGACCTAAAAAACATCCTGGAATTACAGAAGATAAGAATAAGTAAGAATCAAATGGAGATTGGGGCGACGATTACCCACTCCCAATTAGAAAAATCAGAAGATATTAAAAAATATTTTCCCGTATTAAGTCAAGCAGCTGCTGATATTGGTTCTCCTCAGATAAGAAATCGAGGGACTATCGGAGGGAATATTGTTAATGCTTCTCCAGCGGGTGATCTCTTGCCCCCCTTAATGGCCTATAACGCTCAATTCAAATTACTCTCTACAAAGGGAGAGATGATAGTGCCGGCAGGAGAATTTTTTATCGGGCCCAAAAAGACTATCCTGGAACCAGCTCAATTATTGACAGAGATAATCCTTCCTCTCCCGTCTAAAAGAACTTTCGGTTGTTGGACTAAAATTGGCAAGAGAAAGGCTTTAATTATTGCTACCATTACTCTGGCTCTAGTAGTAGAGATGGCTGAAGACAATAAAACGATTAAAGATGTAAGAACCTGTTTGGGCTCAGTAGCGCCAGCTCCCATTGAAATTAAAGATATTAGAGAAAAGATGATTGGTAAAAACTTCAATCAATTAAATTTTAATCAATTAGGGCAGATAGTAGAAGACAAGATTTTACCTATTAATGATATTAGAGGGACAAGGGAATACCGCAAAGATGTAGCCAAAAAAATAATGATTAATAGTTTAGAAAAGGTGTATTCAAGTTGGTGGAGGTCATATAGATGACTAAATTAATAATAAAGTTGACCGTTAATGGTAGAGAAAGGGAGGTAGAGACTACTCCTTCAACTCGTTTACTAGATTTAATAAGAGATGACCTGCATTTAACCGGAACGAAAGAAGGTTGCGGAAAAGGTGAGTGTGGAGCCTGCACAGTGATAATGAATGGTAAGTTAGTAGCATCTTGTTTAGTGTTGGCACCTCAGGCTGATGGAGCAGTTATTACTACTATTGAAGGGGTAGGAGATGATAAATGCCTTGACCCAGTTCAAGAAGCTTTTATAGAGACTGGGGCGGTTCAATGCGGATTTTGTACCCCGGGAATGATTTTAGCTGCCAAAAAATTGCTCGAAGAAAATTCACATCCTACTGAAGAAGAGATAAAACGGGGTATTTCTGGTAACCTCTGCCGATGTACTGGTTATCAAAAAATTATTGATGCTATTAAATTAGCAGCAGATAGATTATCGAGGAGAGATAACGGAAAGAGTGAAGAAGATGCCTAAAGAATATATAGGTAAAAATATTTTCAAAGTAGATGCCCAAGAAAAAGTAATCGGTAAAGCAATATATCCTGATGATATTTATTTTGATGATATGTTGTATGTAAAAATTAAGAGAGCTACCTACCCTCATGCTTATCTTCGCCGAATAGATACAAGTAAAGCGCAAAAATTACCAGGAGTAGTCAAGGTAATTACTGCGGCCGATATCCCTGAAGTGAGAAATTTTGGTTTAATTATTAAAGACCAACCGGTTCTTGTCGGAGTTGGTCAGAAGATGCGTTATATGGGTGATGCTTTGGCTATAGTGATTGCTGAAAGCAGAGAGATAGCATCTCGAGCAGTTAAATTAATTGAAGTAGAAGTGGAAGAGTTGGAAGTAATATCTGATCCTCTTCGAGCTATGGAAGAGGACGCGCCTCATATCCATAAGGATGGTAATATCCTGGTCACCCATTACTTAGAAAAGGGGGATATAAAAAAGGGTTTTACCCAAGCAGACGTGGTTGTAGAAAATGAATATAGAACAACCTTTTTAGATCACGTTCCCCTTCAGGTAGAAGCTGGAGTGGGAGTTTTTGACTCAGAAACTGAGATTATCAAACTCTGGGTAGCTACTCAATGGCTTCATGATACCCAGGCGGATATTGCTCAATCTCTGGGGTTACCTAAAGAAAAGATAAGGATTATCCAGCCGGTTATTGGAGGTGCCTTTGGTAAGAAAGAAGATATATCGGTTCATCTCCATCTAGCTTTAGCAGCAATAGCCACCAAAAGACCGGTTAAATTAACTTATACCAGAGAAGAATCAATGATTGCCCAATCTAAACGACACGCTTTTATTGTTAGGGCAAAGACTGGAGCGACTAAAGAAGGTTACTTAACTGCCTGGCAGGTGGAAGTGATTGGTGATACTGGAGCCTATGCCTCTAGTGGTCCGGCTGTAGTGCATAAAGGGATGTACCATTGTACTGGGCCTTACAATGTAGATAATGTCAAAGGTGTAGCCCATACCGTTTATACTAACAATACTTATGCAGGAGCGATGCGCGGCTTCGGTACTACCCAGATGGCTTTTGCTTATGAATCTCAGATGGATATTTTAGCTCACAAATTAAGAATTGACCCAGTTAAATTTCGCATGCAAAATGCCTATGATCTTGGTTCTTCTACCCCCAATGGACAGATATTAACTCGTAGTGTAGGGGTGAAAGAAACCATTAGGGTAGCAGCAGATATGGCTGGCTGGAAGGAAGGGAAGGAGGTCAGGCAGTGAAAAAACGCGGTAGAGGAATAGCTACTATTATGTTCGGTTTCGGTTATGGAGAAGGATTCCCTGATCATTCTATCGCTTCTGCAGAAATTGAAGATGGGGGGAAGATTCTAATAAGAACTGCTGCTGCTGATGTAGGCCAGGGTGTTTTAACTACAGTTACTCAAATTGCCGCGGAGGTTTTAAAAATAAAACCAGAGATGATCCGAATTATTCCTGGTGATACTCATTTAACCAAAAATTCCGGTTCTTCTTCAGC
>Ga0190359_1000879_pt1 | contig 19609 bp, 15 predicted proteins | sample 48721823_MG_FD_161269 | JGI IMG/M metagenome (GOLD analysis project Ga0190359, IMG submission 161269) | Hydrothermal vent microbial mat bacterial communities from Southern Trench, Guaymas Basin, Mexico - 4872-18-2-3_MG | ecosystem: Environmental > Aquatic > Marine > Hydrothermal vents >... | reverse complement strand
AGATAACATTAAAACAGCCCTCCATGGCCAATGTCACCTCTTCCCCTTTGGATGGAAATTTGATATAGATTTTAATACGGATGCATTATTTACTTAAGTACCATAATGTAATCATTACCTCTGCTAAGGTAAAAAAAAAATTTACCATTTGTCAAGTATTTTTTTATTATTTATTTTATGCAAACGTTTGTGAAGGATAAATATCATTTTTATACTGTCCAAGCTTTTTTTATCTCAAACTCAACAGCCACAACAACTTGCTTACTTACCGCTAATAAATTATAGTGCCTAACCCCCTATATAATAAGACAAGAATTTAAACATATTTCAAAAGAGGCGGGCTCAATAACTCAACATATTTAATAATATTGTTTTTAAGCATAATAAAAACATCTTCGCTATGAAAATCATACAAAATAGGCAACCTCATATTCTGTTTATCCATTGCGTCTGCAAGTTTTAGAGGGGAACATTGATAACAAAAAAATCATTTGACTTTTTGCTTAAATTATGAGATATATAATGTGTACCGCACTGATTAAAATTTTTACTCCTTTTAAGAATATTGAACCATGCAGCGGAAAATTAAGGCGGAAATTTCTTGCCTATTTCAGACTGATCAATAATTGTTTTTGACTTATAATAAACATTTTTCTTTATGATGAATGTTTTATATTTAATTACTAAATTAACCGGAGGTCAATATGGCTAAGCAAAACAAAATTTTATTAATCATTCTGGCAATTATTCTTCCGCCGCTTGCTGTGTATCTGAAAAAAGGTGTAAAAAAAGATTTTTGGATAAACATTCTTTTGACAATCTGCTTCTATTTACCGGGGATTATTCATGCACTATACTTAGTTACAAAATAGATCGGCGTATAAAATTAACCCCCTACTCATAAAACAAAAAGGAGGAGAGAGATGAATATTTTATTGTTTATTATTGTTGGCGCTGTAGCAGGCTGGATGGCCGGACAAATTATAAAAGGCAAAGGATTCGGATTTCTCGGTAATCTAATTATCGGAATTATCGGTGGATTCCTGGGTGGTTTTATTTTTGAGCAACTCGGTATTTCGTTTTACGGAATTATAGGATCTCTGATTGCAGCTGTAGTAGGCGCAGTAATACTTCTGTTTATTATCGACCTGTTCAAAATAAAAATAATGGGTGCTAAGTCATAATAATATGTTATCAGACTCCGCAGAGAGTATTCTCTGCGGAGTTTTTTCTCTGCTTTTATTCTACTGCTCCTCATTGACATTAAAATACCATTCGGCTATCTTTATTAAAAGCAGTAAAAGAAAACAAACAAATGATAAAGGCACGGGCTCTGTAAATTCAATATTCTGATATACATAATCACTTTTTATTAAATTTAATTCTTTTGGAGTATAAAATGAAAAAATTCATCACTGGAATCATGACAATAATACTGATAACATCATGTAATTCACATCGAAATAATTATATTATAAAAATATATTCCGGAGAATATGACGCAGTAGGTGTACCTTCAGGTTACATAAACTCAAAAGGAGATACAATAATTCCTGTTGGGAAATATTATTATTGTTATACTGACACTGTTCGGAATTTGGGTATAGTAATGGAAAAAGGAGGCCGGATAATCGGTATTGACCGGAAAGGGAATGAATTATTTGAGGTTTTTAAATATGATAACGGCCCGGATTATGTCTCCGACGGGCTTTTCAGAATTATCAAAAACGGGGAAATAGGTTATGCAGACATAAATGGAAAAGTTAAAATAAAACCGCAGTTTAATTGCGCATACCCGTTTAAAAACGGTGTTGCAAAAGTATCAAAAAAATGCATCACTGAAAAAATGGGGGAATATTCAATATGGAAAAGTGACAACTGGTTTAATATAGACAAACAAGGCAGGCAGATAAAAAAATGACAGAAAGTTGAGCAATAACTTTTCTTGACATCTCAACAACAATATATTATATTAATATATCATCATTAATATAAAAACGGGGGAATAAATAATGAAGACATTTAAACCGTTTATTTTTATAATTTTTTTTTCCGTATATCCTCTGTATGCACAGCAAGTAAACCTGTCAAAGTTTTTTCGTTTCTTTATAAATGCAAATTACGACAGTTCCCGTGCATTTATTGAAAAAGAGCTGTTAAAAGACCCGGATAATCCTGTATTAAATCTTTATCTCGGAAGAGTACTTTTGGTACAAAAAAAATACTCTTCTGCAATCTCATGTTTTAAAAAGGCAATGCTGAACAACAAATCCGATGCTGGTATTTACAATTATATAGGAAAGGCTTATGAAGAGCAGGGAATGCTCGCCGAAGCTGCTGATGCATACACCTCTTCAATAAAGCTATATTCATCCTTATATGCTCAATTAAAACTCGGTTCAATATTTTTTAAACAGAACAATTATAATGCATGCTCTGCTGTTCTTACAAAACTTATTTCCAGGGATTCAACAAATTTATATGCCTTTTATCTTTTGGGCCGTGCTTTTATCAGATCAGGCAAATTCGACAGCACAATAATTATCAGTTCAAAAGCAGTTCATGTTGACAGTATAAATTATCCCAATCTTCTAAACCTTGGTATTGCTTATTTTAACACCGGATTATACAAAGATGCTGTGAAGACATTAAATAAAGCCATCGCTATAAGCCCGGAATCCTATGAAGCAAGGTATTACCTCGGATATGCCTATATTAAACTTGATCAAAGAGCTGATGCAGTAACTCAGCTTGAATTTTGCGCAAACTCAAAAAGCAGATTCCAACAAAAAGCCCTGATAGCTCTGATAGATTTTTACCGCAAAATAGGGCTCAATAAAGAGTGTATTCGGGCAGCAAATAAATATCTGCAAATAGATACAAAAAACTACTTATCAACCGTATATTTTCATCTTGGGTGTGCACTATCTGAGGAAGAAAATTATTCAGAAGCAGATTCTGCTTTTCAAAAATCATTAACCTCCTCAACCCTGCCGCTTATTAAAGGTATTTTCTTTTACAGAGGCCTGAATTCATACAAACAGAAGGAATATATAAAGGCCATAAATTATTATAAAAAGGCTATTGCATTAAAACCGGATGATCCTTATACCTATTACAATCTGGCAATTGTTTATGATGAGTTTTACAGGGATAAAAAACCCGCAATAAAATATTATCAAAAATTTCTTGACTATTGCAAAAACAAAGACGACAACTCTGTTCTGGTTCACGCTGCAACAAACAGAATTAAGGCTCTTAAACAAAAGCTCTATTTTAAAAAATAAACACTGCATAAACACATATGTGTAATATTTTCAAGGTGTAATTACTACAGATAATTTGATTTATAATGGCTTAGCTTTGATTTTATCTTTTCCCTTTATTACTTTTTATTGCTCTGTATTCGATTAATACACTTTGATCCCTATTACTGACCTTTGATTTACTACTGGATTAAAAAATTATCCCGAATAAAAATATACTTTTTAGAGAAAATATACATACACCGGAAAAAACTCATTTGTGTGCCTAAACATGTCAACCTTTTTTAAGAACTCTACAATATTTTTCTATTTTTTATGCAAAATATTTCTTACCTTACCCAGCTTGAGAATTAAAGAAATTAAGAAGTCAGAGAAGGACATAATGAGAAAATCTAATATTCGTAATATTGCAATTATTGCACATGTGGATCATGGGAAAACAACACTTGTTGACGGGATGTTAAAGCAGAGCGGTATTTACCGTGAAAATCAGACAATTACCGAACGTGTCATGGATTCCATGGATCTTGAACGTGAAAGAGGAATCACCATCATGGCCAAAAATACAGCTGTCCTTTATGGTGATGTTAAGATTAATATTGTTGATACACCCGGTCATGCGGATTTTGGCGGTGAGGTTGAACGCAGCCTTAATCTGGTTGACGGTGCAATACTCCTTGTTGATGCCAGTGAAGGGCCTCTGCCTCAGACCCGTTTTGTTGTTAAAAAAGCCCTGGATAAAAACCTGCCCATTATTCTTGTGATAAATAAAATTGACAGATCTGACCAGCGTATAGAGCAGGTGGTTAGTGAAGTTTATGATTTGTTTATAGACCTGGATGCTTCCGAGGAACAGATAGATTTCCCTGTTCTTTATACTAATGCAAAAGCAGGTATTGCTCATTTAAATTTAGACGACGGTTCTAATAATCTTCGTCCATTGTTTGAAACCATTATTGAAAAAATACCAGGGCCCGAAGCAGATGATAATGCAATTCCGCAGTTCCTGGTTACAAATCTGTTCTATGATTCATATGTGGGACAGGTAGCAGTTGGCCGCGTTTTTAACGGAACACTGGAAATTGGCAGGCAATACAGTCTTTGTACTGAAAATGAAGTAATCAAAGGTATTAAGTTCTCAGCACTTTACACCTTTGAAAATTTAAAAAGAAAAGCAGTTGATAAAGCAGAAGCCGGAGATATTATTGCTCTTGCAGGTGTTGAGCATATTGAAATCGGGGATACTGTCAGCGATCTGGAAAATCCCAAACCTCTTGAACGGATTCATGTGGACGAACCTACACTTTCAATGATTTTTTATGTAAATAAAAGCCCGTTTGCAGGGAAAGAAGGTCAATTTCTGACATCCCGTCATATCAGAGAAAGACTGTACAAGGAGACTCTTGGCAATATGGCCATAAATGTAGAAGATACTGAGCGTCCTGACGCTTTTGAGGTTTTTGGCAGAGGGGAACTTCAGATGGCCGTGCTTATTGAGACAATGCGGCGGGAAGGATATGAATTTGCAGTATCAAAACCAAAAGTTGTTACAAAAATTATTAATGGTAAAAAATGTGAACCCGTTGAACATGTATTTATTGATGTACCCGAAGAATTTGTAGGCATTGTTACGGAAAAATTGTCAGTACGTAAAGGCAGGATGATCAACATGGTCAATCACGGACACGGCCGCTATGATCTCGAATTTCTTATTCCTTCACGGGGTCTTATAGGTTTCCGCAGCCAGTTTCTTACTGACACAAAAGGCTCCGGTATAATGAATTCCATTTTAAACGGTTACGAACCCTGGTTCGGCCCAATACCGCAAAGAACAACAGGAGCACTGGTAGCTGACAGAGAAGGCCGTGTTACAAACTACGCAAGCCTTGCTATGGTTGACAGAGGCACTCTGTTTGTTAAAACAGGCACTCAGGTTTATGAGGGAATGATTATAGGAGAACGAAACCGAATAGGTGATCTGTATGTTAATATTACAAAAGAGAAAAAACTGACAAATATGCGCAGCTCCACATCAGAGGCCACTGTAACTCTGAGGCCTCCTACTATGCTGTCACTGGATCAGGCAATTGAATTTATAGCAGAAGATGAACTTGTTGAAGTCACACCGAAAAACATAAGGCTTGCAAAAATGATTCGGGAAAGGAAAAAACGGGGGCCAAAAGAATGATCCTCTGAACAAAGGCAACTTTATTAAAATCTTATAATTTTAATTTGAATATCTGACGGGCAACTTCATCATAAATTAATTCTATAAGCAAAAAAATATTTATCCCAACCGCCCTTTCATTACTGATTACTTCTAAACAATCTCCTTTTCTCAAGAACTTCCATACACAAACTTTCAAGCTCTTCAGCTTTTTTCTGCCAGGAATATGATAATCTGACTTTCTTTGATGCAGCAGTTCCAATTGATAGTCGTTTTTCTTTATTAAGTACAAGACTTCTGACTGAATCTGTCATTGCCTGAACATCTCCAGGCGTACAAACGATACCATCAACCCCATGCTCAATCACTTCTGCAATCTGGCCGATTTTTGAAGATACAACAGCTTTTCCGCATGCCATGTATTCAAATATTTTTACAGGAGAGTAATAAAAAAAACCTAAATCAGGATACGGAGCAAGAACAATATCCATTGCAGAAACATACTTTGGAACAGAATCATGTGGCACATATCCGGTTAAAATAATCCTGTCAGTCAGATTTTCACTTTGAATAAAATCTTTTAACTCGCCAGCCATTGGCCCGCCTGACCCCACCAATAAAAAACTGACATTGTCAAATTCCAGTATTAATCCTTTTATAAGATCAATCAACTGGTCAACACCGTGCCAGTAATGGAACGACCCTACAAATCCGACAACAATCCTGTCCCTTAAATTATATTTCTCTTCCACTTCAGAAGAAGAAATATCCGGATTGAATCTATTAAGATCAGCCCCGTTTGTAATTACTCTTAGCTTTTCCTCCGGTACTCCGCGCTTTACAAAGTATTCCTTTAGAGTATTTGATACACAAAATGCCATATCCGCTTTTTTTACAAAATCTGCCTCTAATTTTTCTGCAAGATGAGGAATGCGGATGTAATCAGGCCCGAAATTGTCAAGCTCATAAACAACCGGGCTGTCAGCCTCTACAATAAAAGGCATATTCCTCTTTCTTACGTGAATAATAGGAGAAAAAATATAAGATTCAAGCCGCGCAATTAAAATATCGGGGTTATCTGTATTTAAAATTCTCCGTTCTTCTCTGTAGAATTTAATATTTTTAATAATCTGGTTTGATTCGTGAACATAGCGGTGTAAATGTGTTTTGAGAATCTGTCTTGCTGAATTTTGTTTTTCGCTCTCTATTGATTCGCTCCCAAGCCGCCAGTATTTCTTAACAAGATGTCCCCTTGCTTCAAGAGCATTCATCAATTCCAGGCCTTTAATGTAAGAACCTATTGATATACCTTCAAGATCGTAGAGATAATTAAAATAATCTATTTTCATTTGCAAATATCTTTATCAGGATTTTTTATATGCAACAGCACGCAGATAAACACCATTACTGCTGTATTGAAAATCTCTATTTGAAAGCACATTAAAAATATCCAGACCTGTAAACGGTTTATAAATCCTTCTGACTGCTTTTTTTATAAACTTAGGAAATAATCCCGCAATGAATTTACGTATAGCAGCAATTCCGTTGATACCGCTTATACTTTCCTGTTCCTGCCACCATTCCTCAGTACTTTTCCCAGCTCTACCAATAAATTTAATTTCAAATCCTGCATGTTCCAGAGCTATGGCAAAGGATTTCTCAGAAAAGTGAGACAGATGAGGTATTACTGCATTTCTCTGTGAAATATGATTTTTTACATCTTCCACAGGTACCTCACATACAAACACGGATTCATCTGTCATTAATCTTTTAACATGATTCAGAACACCCGGAATATCTTCCGAATTGTAATGCTCAAGAACGTGAGACATTAAAATAAAATCAAATTTTCTGTTGTCCAGATCCGGAATAGGTTTGTCATTAAAAAATCCGTCATAAAGATGTACACCAAGAGAGTTCAGAAAACCCCTGGAATGTTTATCAGGTTCTACAACAAAAAGGGAAACTCCGGGACACAGGTTCTTTACAGCGTGGGATGAAAATCCGTTTCCCCCTCCTATATCCAGAAAAGAATCACCCGGTTTAAACTCCCTGAACATTCTTGCAAGCATTATCTGTGAAAGAGATCTTGTTTCAATTAAAAATCTATCAAAAATTATTGAACCGGATTTTATCCCGTACCTTGCACCTGGTGTCCTGTACAAATTTTTATAATATTTAGATAGCTCCTTCTGCTCCACAGGAGGAGCAACAAATCCGAATCCGCACTTTTTACAAAATACAAGTTCTTTTGATCCGAAAACACCCCTGCTTACATCGGAAACATCTTCATCACTATTTAAATATGGTAAATACTCTTCAACCGTTATACTTGATGAACATATCGGACATATATATTTTTTCATATTTTTTTCTAAAATCTACTCCAATCTGATTACCTTAACGCCTGTAGGCGCATTGGGAGGTGTTATGTCTGAATTGCCCAATGGCCCTCTGTAAACAAATTTGACTGCATCGGAAATAACAACTCCGCTTGTGTTATTTGTTATTTTTATTGAGGATTCTTTACCTTTTGAAAACGGGAATATTCCGAGACTGTTCCACCTTCCAAAATTAGTTGTCTGATCCACATATATTGTTGTATCCACTCCTGTACCTGCATCATTGATAATAAAAGGAACATGATTTGATAATTGCTGACTTGAAGGATCAGACCCAATATATCCATGCCACTCATAAACTTCATACCTTCCGGCAAGCCCGATTGTCGGGACATAACTTGCTATTTCTTCACCTGTTCCCGGAGCAGCCCATGCAAATCCGTACTTCTGATAAGGGCCGTAATCTCTGTTATCATACACTGCATAAAACTTTCTTCCGTCTGTTGACATAACCCACCCGCCGGTATATGAAGCAGGATCTGATCCTGGAGATGTTTGATTATCTTGATTATTGTCAACCACAATAGGAGTTAAAAAAGTCTTTTTGTTTCTGAATAAAATAATACCGTCACCAAATACCTCATCTTCCGCCCAGTTAGCCTTTGCTGCATCCCCCCATAAAATCAGCGGATTAGTGTCTGTAACTTCTTCTCCGTTATTAAACACAGGATCCTGACCTCCCTGAAACCTGTAATATCTTGAACCTGCAACAGGGTCAAGAGCGGAAAGATCTGATGCAGTTACTGTCTGTTCAACGCCTGAAGCATTTACCACTGACACACCATTATCAAAAAATCTTACCCATACACCGTCTGCATAAGGAGTTGCTGCTACAGGCTTACCCTCTATTTTAAGCATATCTGTTCTCGGATAGCCAAGCTGGCCTTTGGTTTCAAATTCGTCATAAAAATAGATGTTCCCGTGATGACCGATCTGATTTCCTTCATCAACATAAAAATATGATGATGTTAACAGACAGCTTGTAAAACCATACCTTACTGATCTGTAGTTATTTTTATATGGCGTAACAGGAAAATTTCTGTTGTAAAAGGAGTGTGAAGAATTAAAAAGCATTATTTTGGGTTCTTTTGTGTTGGTCTTTGTATCATTGTAATTTCTTCTCCACCCCTTCCATGGTCCGTTGTAAATGGGCCAGTCTTCAAAACATGCGCCGTTTATATTAGGCCACAGATCCCATCCTTTTCCGCCGATCTGTACTACAACATATTTAACACCTGGAATCTGGTATTCTCTCTTATGAAAATCCTTAAGCCCCATTTCCCACAATGTTTGAACTGAATCAGCTCCCCACTCCTGACTGTCAGCAACTCCATTGCCGTTTAAATCACCTGTAGTCCTGACATTATAACCAGGTCCTATCCACCACCAGTCATGAAACACACCGTCGTAAACAGAAAAATCAATATCCTGCTGTAAGAAACGAATAATATAATCAATATATGTCTGCGGGCCGTTACCGTCTCCAAGATCTACCTTGGGACAAAGTGGAGTAATATTCATAATGTGGGCATTATTCCAGATCTCAAATCTGTTGCCATTAACATCATGCCAGTACCACTCTTCAGGCAGATCCCCGAGAGTATGCCCTCTGTTGAAATCAATAAGACAATCGCTTGTAGCAAGTAAAATTACAGATGGATTTGCGGCTTTATAATCATAGGCTCTGGCATTGCCCGGAGGATATGCAATAATATCGAAATCCTTTAAAATCTCAACGCATGCTTCGGTCTGGCCGCTGAATGTAAAGATGCCAAGCCTTGGATAAGGCGGATTTAAATCCTGCGCATTCAGAAGCTTGTCCGCATAAGAAATAATAAATATAAAGGACATTACAAAGAGAGAAAAAACTTTCTGCCCGTATCTATTTTTAATGTGGCGGTACATAATAAATCACCTCCGGTTTATAACGATTTATATAGTTCGACAAATTCGGAGACTTCTTTCTCCCATGAGAAACTCTCCTCAACCCTTTGCCTTGCATTCTTGCCAAATTCATCTCTTAATTTAATGTTCTCAAAAAGTCTTAAAACCGAATCTCTTATAGCTTCTGGATTTTTAGGTTCAATAAGTATTCCCGACTCATTATGAATCACTGCTTCAGGAGTTCCGTCAACAGCAGTGGCAATTACAGGAAGCCCTGCTGCCATTGCCTCCAGCACAGCATTGGGAAGCCCTTCGTAAAGAGACGGCAGTAAAAAAACATCAAAAGAGTGAAGCAATTTATCAATATCTGTTCTGAAACCCAAAAGATGAAAATTTTTATCAAGGCCTAATTCAGATATCTTCCCTTCAATTTCCTCACGCAGAGGGCCGTCTCCTGCCAGTACAAAATGTACTGAACTTTCTTTTGAAATCACATCTTTTGCAGCTTCAATCAGATACCTGTGTCCTTTTTGTTCAGTAAATCTCGCTACCGTTCCGAATACAACATCATTCTTTTTAAACCCCAAATCCATTCTCATCGCCTCATCTCTGAATGGATAAAACCTGCTGAGATCTACGCCATAATGAATTGTTATTGTCTTTTCAGACGGAACTTTATATTTACTTTGCACTTTATTTTCTATAGCTCTTGACACAGCTACTGACTTAGTATACAGTCTTGAAGCCAGTTTATATGCCATGATCTGTTTTGGCGTATAAACTTCTGTTACAGCCTCCCATGAAATAATTTTTTTTACTCCTGCAAGTCTTGCGGCAAATGCGCCTATTACATCTGCATAAAAAAGAGTTGTATGTACTATATCAATTTTTTTATCCCTTATCAGAGCTGCAACTTTGGGAATAAGAGAAAAATCAAAAGCTGCTTTTTTTTCAAATACATACGGTGTAATACCCAGCTCCTCAAATCTTTCAAACAGCGGGCCGCCCTGCCCCACACTGCATACAGTACAATCAAACTCATCATTGTACCACAGGTTTAATCCTTTTACAAGATCAAGAACTTTCAGTTCACCGCCCCCGATTGCAAGACCGTTTACCACAAAAAGAATATTTTTTTTATCCGGCTGATTCAATTCTGCTAACCGTGTTTTTATTTTATCTGTGTTCCCGATATCCCTGACGGTGGCCTGGGTGGTGTATTATCAACAGGAATATTGCTTTCTGTTTTTGTCCAGTTATCAAAATCATACTCAATCTGTTTACCGTGCCTTGCAACAATCATTTTATTTCCCGACCATCTGACTAAGTACTTTCCCTTGTTATCAACTGCTTCAAGACGTTTAAATGGAAACGTAAAAACATACTGCCAATCACCCACTCCACCTTTTTTTACTATTGGGACAAGAGTATTTGAGTCAGGAAGATTCTTATAACCGATCCAGTCGCCTCTGCTTGTGATAAATTTTCCTGTCCCAAGATCAACATTGGCAAAAATCGCTTCCTTAAACTCATCTAAGCTTCCGTAATCCACATCCTCTATTGCAACTTCAAGAGCTGCGGTATTCACCTCCGGCCGCAGGCGTATTGCAACCATTGTCCTTCCTTCTTTTAAGAATCTCCAGTTTCCTACGGTCTGATCAACATCAAAAGAATTGCTTCTTAAAGCTATGTGAAAAAACGAAGCATTAATGAACATCGCATTCTTATATTGAAATCCTTTTTCTCCGGTGGTCAGATAGCTCATACTTTCAACCGGATTAGAAACATCTTCACCGTCGTTCTTTGTGTTTATCCATAGCCTGAACGGGATACCGGGTCTGCCGTAACTGCCGGGTTCATCATCGGAACGTATGCAAAGCTGCCAGTTGGATCCTGCTCCGCCTCCGAGAGAATAAAATTTTGTAACATAATTCCACTTACCAGTATTCGGTGCATTTGTAATGCTTTTATTATACTCCATATCAAGATGATAGTAATTATCCGATTCATCGCTTAAATCACCGATATCAAAAATAACATCAGGCAGTCTGTATCCGGAGAAATAAATGCTTCTTGAAGGTTCATGAGAAGGTCTGGGACCTCCCCAGAAAATATCCCAGTAAAATCTTCCCCACCCCCTTCTGTAAACCTCTTCATAAACTCTTCCCAGCTTACCACCCCACTGATTCCCTCCGAAATCGAGTACAGAATCCAGCATATAAAAATCAAGAAACATCTCAGCCTTTTTCTTCATTACAGGATCTTCGGAAAATTTATAAAGTGCGCTTATACTATGTATAACACACCATGAATAAACAGGGCTGTCAAATTCATTATTCCCAAACTTTACCCAGTTATATAAAAGATAATTTATATAAGCTTCACTAAGCTCAAAAGCATTGTATCTTTGTCCAAGGGAATACAATTTGCCATTCCACATAAACGGGATTACATTCTGACTCGGAGGAGGATCAGTTGAATAATTGATATAAATATCTTTATGATACTGACAATAGAGATATCTGGCAACCCAGTCTGCAATCTGACTGTTCGGAGCGCCTGGCGCAACATTATCTGACCTGCAGGAATTATCATATATAGTCTGAATAAACTCCTTATCAGCATTATAAATCACATCACTATAATCATAAAGAATCCATAAAAGCATAACTGATGACTGCCATTCTCCGTAATGCCAGGCATGGGCATACGGAGCGTATCCTTCTGATGTCCACAATGAACCCCAGCTTACTATTATGTTATGTACTACGTCAAGTACAGGTTTTGAAACTCCGTCTATATCAGTAACATAATATGAGTTTCCATCCAAAGTGCCGTTTTTCATTTTCTCAAGCCATGCCCAGATCCTTTCATGAAAACTTCTGCACTGCTCTCCCATTGTATCAAGATATTCCTGCTTCTTTTGATCAAAAATTGTCTGGGCTGGCAAACTTGCCGCTGTAATGATCAAGAGGAGGGAACCTATTAAAAATATTCTCCCTTTATAACGCATAAATCTTAACCTCCTGAATTTTATTAACTGCTTTTAATGACAGAATTATAAATTGCCATCATATTTTTATAATGAACATTCGGGTCAAACAGCTTTTCCGCTTTTGCTCTTGCTGCTCTACCCATTTCCGATAAATTTCTGTGCGTAAGCATATCTGTTAATATTAAACTTAACTGTTCTGTATTTTTCGCCTCAAAAATAAATCCGTCAACACCGTTATTTATTAATTCCGGAATTCCACCCATGTTTGAGCCGATAACAGGCTTGCCCATTGTCAGGGATTCATAAATTACAAGAGGAGAATTATCATACCATTCTGACGGAACTACAACGAACTGTGCTCCGCTGACCAGCTTCTTTAATTGCTCTCCGTAAACAGGTCCTGTAAATTCCACTTTACGACTGATCTTTAGATCAGATACGAGTCTCTCCAGGCTTTTTTTATCCGGCCCTGTTCCTATAATTTTTAAACTGCCTGTATCTGCTTTTGCAAAGGCCTTTAATAAAACCGGGATACCCTTCTCTGCAGAAAGTCTTCCGTAATAAATAAAATATCCGCCATTATCATATCGTACAGGAAATGAATCCATGTCAATTGTATAAAAAAGATGCCTTATCTTTGATTTATCAATTCCTCCTTCAGCAAGTTTCTGTCCCATAAAACGGGAAGGTACATGGTAAATATCGATATTATTCTCGTACAACTTTAACGACTTATGAATGTACATTTCTGCTGCTACAAGCAAAGAAGCTCCTATTGAGCCTTTATGACATTTTTCGAATACCGCGTGGTAATAGCTTCCATTAAGACACTTTTCACAGATCCGGTTCTTCTGCATGTTATAAAGCCTGTAACTGGGGCATACCGGTTTGTAAGTGTGAACTGTCTGAATTACAGGTATATTCCGAGATTTGAGAACCGGAAGAATCGACGGAGATATCTGGTGGTCTATCATATGCACGTGTGCTATATCAGGCTTAACATAATCTAACAGCTTCTCCATCTGTCTCTTTGCATGCATGGAATACACAATTCTTGCAGAAGATTTAATTCCTGTAACAGCCTTTCCAATAAATCCCGAAGGATTAAAATCTATCTCGTCAACAAAGAACTCTTCCCACGGAGATTCCAGATTTTGAGGGTGTTTCATGGAAAAACTGATTACTTCATGGCCGTTTTTTTCCAATATTTTTTTTAGCTCAAAAAAATATCTTTCAGCTCCGCCTTTTATAAAATAGTATTTGTCAGCCATTAATATTTTCACAACAGAATCACTCTCTTTTTTTCAAACTGGTTTCTTCCACAAGAAAATTCCCTATCGCAAGATATTCCAGGTGTCCCATATTAAACGCTCTCACTGCATCGTCCGGTGTGCACACAATAGGTTCTTCATGCATATTAAAACTCGTATTAATTATTGTTGGTATTCCCGTTCTCTTCTCATAAGCTTCCAGAATTTTACTGTAACTCTCGTTAATCTCTTTATTAGTCAACTGAGGCCTTGCTGTTTTATCAACATGAACCGTTGCAGGACTCATCTTTGCCATTTCATCGGTGCAGTTAAAAGTAATTGTCATGTATTCTGCGGGGAAATAATTACTGCCCAGATTTTCGTACATTTTATCCGCCTTATCATAAAGAGTGACAGGTGCAAAAGGCATAAACTCTGTTCTTTTTAATTTATGATTAAGCCAGTCATTCACTGTAGGATCCGTAGCCTGATACAGAATTGATCTGTTTCCTAAGGCTCTTGGGCCGTACTCCATTCTTCCGTTAAATCTTGCCACTACTTTACCTTGTGCAAGCAGCTCTCCGATTTTTTCTTCGATGTTGTCATAGAACTTGTATGGATTTTTTGATTTCTTAAGGCTCTCTTCAATTTCTTTTTGTGTATATTCAGGGCCCAGATATACATCTTTTATTTTTCTTTTTTCTATCTCTATGCCCTGTTCCGGATTTTCGTTGTAAAATGACCACAATGCGGCTCCTGCGCTCAGGCCTCCGTCTCCCATTGACGGGAAAATGAATACCGAAGAAACACCATCTAATTCAGCCACTCTCTGGTTTACTTTTACATTTGCAAACACTCCTCCGGCCATTCTTACATCAATTGGCTCATTATTTTTTAATTCAAGATTCACATAATGCTCAACAAATCTTGCCACATACTTTTCAGTAATATCCTGCACTCCTGCTGCAATGTCCTCTCTTGTAAAATCTTTTAACAAACCATCCATTGCTTTAACCAGTTTAGGATAATTGCTCCTGTGCGGATATGCATGATGCAGTACCTTTTTTGCCAGCTTATACCTGAACTCATGTCCGTCCATATCAAAGAACTTCTCATATATCTCTCTGGTCTTTTCAGGATCTCCGTATGCTGCCAGCCCTGTTATTTTACCTTCATGCCTGTTTGGTTTAAAACCCAGCATCCACGTTATTAAATTATAGAATAAACCGATACTGTGAAAACTCGGAACCTTTGCCATCAGGTCAAGCTTTCCTTCCCGACCCCGGAAAATTGTTCCGGCAAGGCCGTCCCCCTGTCCGTCAAGAGTTACTACCAGCGCATTTTTACTGCCGCCTGTATAGTATGCAGAAGCAGCATGAGCAGTGTGATGATTTACCAGATCAATCGGCTTATCAGCTAAGTCGTACTTTTTCAATAACTTCTTTAGCTTTAAAATCCTCCTCTGGTTAAAATAATAAGCATAAAATAAAAAATATCTGTCCCACCTTATGGATTTGCTGAACATTGAATGTAAAATCCACTTTGGCTCTTTCTCCTTTAAAAACAAATCTTTAAGAACATATTTCTGCAACTGAGCCGGGTGCTCAATTGCTATTGATATTCTGTCAATGTTGCTACTGTCAGAACCGGTCATTTCCAGCACTTTTTCCAGACTGCGCCACGGAGGGCCGTCTGTACTGTTTCCGTTATGAAACTTAATTCTAGACAGTCTCTCTTCTTCTATTGCTGCAATAATTCTGCCATCTTCAACTACTGCACTGCTGCAGTTGTGATCATCATAAATACCTAAAATTCTCAAGTCTTAACTCCTTTACTATCTTTTATCCCTATAAAATTTATTTTCCTTTTATATAATCTCCGTTCTTTTTAAGCATTTTATACTTTAACAACTGATTGTCCTGAAGTTTCTTTGCTGACATAATAATTGCCGTAGAAAGTCCCAGTTGATACAGAATCTGATATGCATGAATATCCGGACTGAAAGTAAAAACAATCATTATTGCAAAGATTCCACCCAAAGCACCCAATACAGAATTTAAAATAAATGCATTATTTATCTTGTGCCTTATGCTTTGGATACCCCCTGCAAACACAGAAAGTAAAAACCAGATCAGAAATAAAGCCCCGGGAATTCCCAATTCAGCAGCTATTAAAAGATAAGAATTATGAACCATAAATGCATACACTCGTGCAAGATAATGGGATTTCTCCCTATTTGTCATATAATCCCATGATACAAGTTCATAATGTCCCAGGCCAACTCCGAAAACAGGATGAGCTTTAATCATTCTCTCGGCAATACGAAACTGCGGAAACCTGACCTCATAGGAAGAGTCTCTCTGGGATCCGAACTGGCTTAATATCTTATCTCCGTATCTTAACGTAAATACTGTAAAGAAAACCAAAATAATAGGGAATGCCCATTTAATCTGACTTTTAAATCTTCTGTTAAATAAACTGAATAAAAACAGCAGACCTATAGTCACACCAAAAGCAATCCACGGAGCTCTTCCATAAGTAGTAAAAAATGCGGTTATCCCTAAAACAAGGGCTCCACCTGTAAGAAAGTACATCTTTTTTCTTGGTGCTCTGTAATATACAAACATTCTGAATGCAATAGGCAGAACCATTGCAAGATAATTTGCATAAAAGCTGGTCACAAAAAATGTTCCCATTGTACGCCATCTGATTCTGAATGTAGGTCTTTCTCCGAGGAACCATATACCGAGAGCTCCGAATCTCCACTGATAAATTCCTATTAAACTCTCTACAACAATACCTGTAAGAACTGCATAAATCAATATCTTAAAATCTTTCAGAGAACGCACATTATTTACAATCGCAATTACAACAAGATAAATTCTTAAATACTTGGACAGTTCTGCAAAAACCCACCCCTGTCTTATGACAAAAAAAGATGAAATAACCCCTGCAAGAAAAAACAACATGAGAGGAAGTGTTACAGGATTTACAGTCCATTTAACTTTTCTGTTTGATACAATTCCGGTAAACAAAAGGCCTATAATTGGAAAATCCGCAAGCATAAGTCCTGTAAAATGATAAAAAATCCATCCTGATGAAAAGATATAAAGAAATCCTGCAAGAAACAGAAAATATCTTCTCCTGTTTTTAACAAAAAGAGGAACTATACTGAAAAAAACAACTGAAATAAGAATAAATATTAACTTGGATGTATTCATCTGTTATCCGTACTGTTCTTTATGTTAATCAGACTAAAAATCCCGTAAGCTGCAAGAATAACAAAAAACGGATAAAGAGGTATTCTGTATCTTGGTACAACAATTGTCATTGAATGAACCAAACCTGAGTATAAAATTACAGAATATACAACAATCAACCTCTCTTTGTTTTTAATTGCATAAAAAACTCCTGTAATTGTAAACAATAAAAGAAAAGCATAACTTGCTGCGAGAACTATCAAAACCTTAAAATCAGACGCTCTTGGCTGCCCTCTCGGAACACTTTTATAAAATTTAAAGAAAAATTGAAAAAACTTTTTCCCCGATATGGATACATAGGTAACAGGATCATGCACTATTCTTTCAATTGCTTTACCAAAAAGTTTGTTGTCCCTTTCTATCAGCGTATCAAAATTCCCTGCTTCCTTATTAGCCAGATTACGGGTTTCCGAATACATGTATTCACCCTTTTTCTCAACATTACTGCCCACCCATAAACCAGCTCTGACACCTCTTGCAATAGGTATGAACTCATGGAACTGTATATAATTTCTGATTATCCAGGGCGTTATAACAGCGTAACAAACCAGTGCCATGATTGCAACCTTTTTAATAAGATGCCTGTATCCCTTAAAAATTATTGTCAAAGACAGAATAAACACAGGAAACAGTATTAAAATATGTCTGGTAAGAAGTCCCAGCCCAAGGAAAAAACCGCTCATTATCCACAGCAGAAACCCGAATTCCTGCTTAAATCCTTTTATTAAGAAATAAAAGGCAATCATGCTGAAAAACAGATACAGAGTTTCTGTGTATAAATAAGCTGATATTACAATTAAATCCGGATAAACCGCCAGAATCCCGGCTGCAATCAACCCCGTTTCTTTATTAAACAATGTTTTCCCCATTAAAAAAATCATCGGAATAATTGAGACTCCAAGAAAAGCCTGGATTATTTTTACAATAACGGAGTTAATACCAAATACTGAAAATACTCCTGCCAGAAAAACAGGGTATAAAGGCGGTGCAAAAGCCGACGGTTTTCTGATATATTCACAAAATCCTCTTCCCTGCATCAGATGAATTGCCACTTTTTTATACTTAAAAGAATCCATTAGCCTGCCTTCACCCATATCAGGAAAAAGAAAAACAAAACCTATTCTTAACACTAACCCAATAATTACAACAATTAAAATTGTTTTTGATGTGTTAAGATTTTTCAACAACCGTCCTGTTTTCTCTGAAAATTTTTTTATCATTAAAAGTACTCCGTAACTTCTTGTTCCAATTTATATTATTTCATATTAACGTCGGATTTATACCAGATCATAAGGTTTCTGCCAATGAGTCCTTCCAGTTTCTTTATATCCGGGAGATATCTTTTCATAAGTTCTTCTTTTAAATTTTTATCCAAAACAGGCCTTGACTGCTTTTTAGTATTTAGCCAGTACAAAGCTTTTAATGGTTTATAAATCGTTTGTTTAATCCCCATTGGCAGGCTGTCAAACCCTTTTTTAATAAATCCCGGTGGATTTGCAAGAATCTTCTGCACTTTTTTAAATCTTGCAACCTGTGATGCATTATATACTTTAAACTCCGGTGTAAATCCGGGATCAACACCTATAAATTTAAAAATATCCCTGCAGGTCTGCTCCGGATTTTTCACTGCTTCTTCAAAAATATATACTTTTACTTTGTCTTTTCCGAAAAGCTCAAAATACCTCTTTACCTGAGAAAAATAAAGTCCGTTTTTAAAATACTGATAAAATGTGTAATGAACCGGACACTCTGATCTGAATTTTTCCGACGTATCCCGTTGGTTTTCTGCTTCCAAAACACCCTCAAAATCCAGGTTATCATATCCCAGTTGATACATCTGCCACCATGCTGAATAAGCCCTGTTAACAGGATTCCGGAGAAAAATTATAATCCGTACATCAGGAATCAGATTTTTAATTTTAAAAGGAGCTTCAGGATCCGCAAGATAAGTAACGGAAGCTTCTCCTATGGCTTTTTCTTTTTTTGCATCGTCAAATAATTTCTCATACTCCTCATCATTCTCAGCGAGTTTTGGATGAGGAGCATTGCTGAAATAATGAGGTTCCTTGCAAAAGGGAACATACACCTCCGGATGCTGAGCCAGATACTCAAAAAACGAAGTTGTTCCGGCTTTTGCTGCACCTACAATAAGGAAATTAGGTAATGCCATTCTGCTGACCTTCCGAATCTTTCTTTTTAATAAAACCAAGTTCAATAATTAATATTAATCCTCCCAGTAAACTCATAAGCAGTGTTGACACAGACTGTGTAAGTCCGAGAGACAGGGACTCTGCTTTGTGATACCCCAGTTTTGTAAGAAGCGCAACAAATCCTATCTCTCTAAGACCGAATCCGTTAAATGAAACCGGAACCATTAACACCAGC
>Ga0190359_1000876_pt1 | contig 19681 bp, 15 predicted proteins | sample 48721823_MG_FD_161269 | JGI IMG/M metagenome (GOLD analysis project Ga0190359, IMG submission 161269) | Hydrothermal vent microbial mat bacterial communities from Southern Trench, Guaymas Basin, Mexico - 4872-18-2-3_MG | ecosystem: Environmental > Aquatic > Marine > Hydrothermal vents >... | reverse complement strand
GTTATTCCTCTCGCTTCCTCTTCCGGCGCCTTGTCTATGCTGTCATACGCCGTGAAATCCGCCCATCCTTTCTTCGATAACACTTTCGTCATCGCTGCCGTTAATGTAGTCTTACCATGATCTACATGGCCTATCGTCCCTACATTTACATGCGGCTTCGTTCTTTCGTACTTCTCTTTTGCCATATTACTATACCTCCAGTAATAATGATTTCTGGAGCCCATGACCGGATTTGAACCGGTGAACCTCATCCTTACCAAGGATGCGCTCTACCACCTGAGCTACATGGGCATGTCCAACTACTACTTACCCACAAATAATAAAAACAGAGCGGGAGACGGGACTCGAACCCGCGACCCTCAGCTTGGAAGGCTGATGCTCTACCAAGTGAGCTACTCCCGCATGGTGGTGGGGGAAGGATTCGAACCCTCGAAGGCTTCGCCGGCAGATTTACAGTCTGCTCCCTTTGACCGCTCGGGAACCCCACCACTATTCTTTTAAGCTGGCGAAGGGAGTTGAACCCCCGACCTGCTGATTACAAATCAGCTGCTCTACCACTGAGCTACGCCAGCACGATTTTTCAGAGCTACATAGTATCAGAAAAATCAATTTATGTCAATAAAAAATATTTCAATGATCAAAAATATAACTATTATATATAGCAAAAATATATTAAGATATCAAGTATAAAATTTATTTTTTAATTATGTTATAGAAAGGTATTGACAAAACACAGTTTTTAAATATAATCTTATTGAAATTAATTTTCAATAAGGGGTAAATGATTAACAAAGCATTGTTCGCCCGCCATGGGCTTAGGATGACAGAGCAGAGAGAACTCATATACAGTACATTCGTTCGAATGAATGGGCATCAATCCGTGGATTCTGTTTACAACGAATGTATAAAGAGAGGTTTACGTATAGGTAAAACAACCATATACAGAACATTAAATCTATTTGTGAAACTGAAGCTTGTGGATATGCTTGCAATAAGAGGTTTTCCTGTTCTATATGAAACTAAAAAGGAGCATCATCACCACTTTGTCTGTACAAAATGCCATAATATCTACGATATAAAAGGGTGTGCGATACGAGGCTATATGCCCGGAAGCAAATTTCATGCAAAATATCATGACATAGTATTTTACGGGATATGTGACAGATGCTACAATTCGGATGAAAAGAGATGAAAAAACCATACTTATTATTACTGTCACTTTTCGCATTTTTACCGAATTTAAACGCTAAAATGCTAATCGTTACAACAACTGTCCCTCTTGCAAATATAACAAAATCAATTGCAAAAGATTCCGCTGAAATCATTCCTCTTATCCCCCCCGGGACAAGCCCCCATACCTTTTACCCTACACCAGAAACAGTAAAAAGAACAAATATGGCGGATCTTTTTATAATGAATGGAGCCGGTCTTGATTTTTGGGCTAAAAAACTAGTGAATGAAAATAAACATTCACTTACTATGTCGTCATTTGTTCCTTTGATAAGAGGGGAAAACGGTAAAGGTTACAATCCACATATCTGGTTATCCGTTAGTAATGTAAAGATTTTCGCTGCAATTATAGATTCGGCACTTTGTTCGATTGATCCTGCAGATTCCCTTTATTACAATCACAACAAACTATTATTTATTAAAAGGCTTGATTCTCTCGATATCGCAATAAAGAAAAGGCTTGCTACGCATAAAAATAAGTATATCGTGCTTTTCCATCCTTCGCTGATTTATTTTGACAGAGAATACGGTATAAAAGAAGTGGCAATTATAGAAAAGAGCCCTGGAAAAGAACCAACTCCTCGAGAGATTATGAACATTATCGATAAGGTGCGTAAATATAAAATCAAAGTTCTCTTTGCCGAACCTCAACTAAACTCCAAAGCCGTAAAGGTTATTGCCTCGGAGACAGGAGCAAAACTCGATTATATTGATCCGATAGGAAATCTCAATGAGGATTACATAAATTTTTTAAATAACAATTTTCTTAAAATAGAGAAATCGTTCAATGAATAGAATAATAGAAACCGAGAATCTCTACTTTAGATACAAAAATCTCGAAATACTGGTTGATGTAAATTTCTATGTTTCCAGTGGAGAATTCATAGGTATCATTGGTCCCAACGGTGCGGGAAAAACCACACTTCTCAAGATCCTTGTCGGTTTACTGGCTCCCTCCTCCGGTAAGATAAGAGTATTCGGGAGAGACCCTCAACTTCTCGGGAAAAATAGGCACCTCGTTGGTTATGTCCCGCAAGCAAATGAAGCGGATAAAAATTTTCCTATCACCGTAAGAGAAGTTGTTGCTCTCGGAAGGTATCATGAAAAGGGGTTTTTTACAAACTTAAATGCCGAAGATTTTAAAATCGTGGAATCATCGATCTGTAAAATGGATATTGAAAATATAGCTGACAAACAGTTTAATGCTCTTTCCGGCGGGCAGAAGCAGAGAACACTTATTGCACGCGCTCTTGCCCAAAAGCCTTCTCTACTTATCCTGGATGAACCAACGGCAGGCATTGATGTTAAAACACAAGTCAGTTTTTATCAAATTTTAAAAAAACTCAATCAAGAGGGAATCACAATAATAATGGTTTCCCACGATATTGGTGCTCTTACAAAAGAGGTTTCCAGAATTGTTTGCCTCAATAAAAAACTTCACATACAAGGTTGTCCGGCTGATATTATGAAAAGCAAGTATCTTAAAAAACTCTATGGATACGATGTGCTGTTATTGACTCACGAGGGAAAGGAGAATGATAATGAACCTTGAGATCTTTAGATATGCATTCATGCAACGTGCCTTTACGGCAGGTCTTATAATAGGTGTCGTCTCATCCGTAATCGGTGTTTTTGTTGTTCTGAAAGGATTATCATTCGCAGGAGTGGGTATCAGCCATGCCGCATTCGGCGGGGTTGCTCTCGGTTATTTTCTCGGTATTAATCCGACATTCTCGGCGATTGTCTTCTGTCTTTTTGTAGCAATTGTCATCGTTTATATTCAGCGCAACGAACAATTGAAAAGTGATGTCCCTATCGGCATTATATTTGCCGCATCCATGGGACTCGGTGCCGTTCTGATAAGTTTACTGAAGGGATACAATGTCGATCTCTTCGGTTACCTGTTCGGTAACATACTTTCCGTGACTCATTCCGATATCATCAACATCATCGTTCTTTCATTTATCGTAATATCAATATTTCTAATAATATTCAGACAACTCTATTACACCACTTTCGACCGACAAATGGCAAAAGTAGCAGGCATAAACATCCTTTTAATTGATACGATATTTATGATGTTAATTGCAATAACCATTGTTATATCAATAAAAGTTATTGGCATAATTCTCGTTTCCGCCCTCCTCGTCACACCCGCAGCTACCATCATCCCCTGGGCAAAAAATTTTAAACAGCTTACATTACTTACAATTATTACAAGTCTCTTCTCAGTTATTGCTGGACTGTTTTTGTCTTATTATCTCAATATTCCCAGCGGAGGAGCTATCGTACTTCTCTCAACTCTTCTATTTTTTATCTCTTTCGGATTCGCCTACAAGAAATAATCTTTCAAAAATGAAAGAATCTCTTTGAATTTTTTGATCTCCCCTCTATTTTTGGGTATAATAAAGGCATAAACACGCTTTTCAGGGGGGAAAAGTGCCAAATGCTTTATTTCTGCATGCTCCATAATGTCTGCACACTTTTTTGCGAAAGTTTCTCCCTTCTTTGATTTGTAATAAATAATAAAACTTCCCCGTAAGTTTTCTTCAAGTTCACTGTTTGTAATCTCGTGAAGCCTGCTTGATCTCAACTCTTTGGCAATTATGTGAATCTCTTCAGTAATAGCTTTCCTCAATGTTATCGTTATAAAAAGTTTATCGGATTTGCTCGTTAATAGTGATATGGGATAAAACAGAATCGAATGCCGAGGTAGAAGGGTTATTGTCCCCCTTATCTTTTCAATAAATTCATTCTCTACCTCATAATTAAAATGGTATCCTACAAAACCGCCTATATTAGTATACTCTTTATCCACAGGATCAAAAAGTTCTTCGAGTTCGGATGCAATTTCTCTGATTTTCTTCTTATTTCTCCTCTCACCGACAAAATAAGCTAAAATAACAGCAAATGAAACGGCAACAATAATCAAAAATAATGACATATTTGTCATAAGGGCAGAATCTCCGAATCAATATTATCAAAATCCTGAAATTTTATCTCTCGTTTGAAATCATCAAATGTTTTTACTTCTTTATCCTCAATGCATACACACCCTTTTTTCCATTCGTCATTCTTTACACGATTAACTATGACAAAAGGAACATTCAATTTGAATTCGGATAGTTTCTTTAAAATACGTTCCGTCTCTTTAAAAGAAAGTTGAACCGGCAATGTTACGGGAATAATATTCGCTCCCTGAATTAATTTCAGTAGAAACGCATTTTCTTCCTCTTGTTCCTTAAGGTTTCTATAAACCTTGTCTTCATGCTCATCAACTGCAAAATCAAATTTTTCCTTCCCGTGAACATTTGCAATACGCTTTCTTTTTACAAGTATCTCTTTTCTTAATTTCAACAGTGTTTTTAACCATTCCCTTGTGATAAAGGGAAGAGCGAATATCCTTAAAGCGAGTGCTGTTGGCGGCATATCAACCACCAGATAATCCATATCTGCTAGTGCCTTTGTCTTTTCATAGAGAAGATGAAGAATCGCATACTCCTCGATACCGGGACTATTTTTCATCAGATTTAACATATTATCGAGATTGAAAACAGAGACATATTTATAATTTTCCTTTATCAAAACCCTTGTATTTCTTAGATATTCTTCCACCCATCTATCTATGTCCGGCTCGAAAATATCAAGGTGTTCTTCCAAACGTACTCCTTTATTACCTATTTTCATATTGAAGATATCACCGAGATTATGGGCAAAATCAAGTGATATGAGAACCGTTTTTTCCCCTCGTTTCGCAAGTTTGTATGCAATAAGGGAAGATAATGTCGATTTACCGACACCTCCCTTCCCCATGAAAAAAATATATTTCACTATTCAATCTCCATGATTGAGGCAATATCCGACAATTTATCATTACTGTCGACGGCTCTATTTGTCATTAGAATAACCTCACGCTCCATATAGGGAATAAGCGAAAGAGTGATGGAAACGGGCGGATTGGCATATCCCACCATCTCACCCAAGGTAATCAGTGCAAATAGATTTTCAGTCTCTTTAAGTTCAAACTCTATAATATCCGTTGCTTTATTTTTTTGCACTTCTTCGAGGAGTTGCAAAAATCTTCTTATTTTATCAAAATTCATTCTTCTCCCTTTTTGAAGGAACTTCTCATGGAAAAGAGAAGAACAAAATTCAAAATGAGCATTATAACCATAATTATACCAACAAGAAATCCCTGCAACGGATTTGATTTTACATAACCCGGCACAATTAGAATCGTATACCAAATTAGTGCTCCTGTAACGGTAATCCAGAGAAAAACTCCGGGAATCAAGGCATAATAGAGATATTTTCGATTCAGTTTTTTATAAATCCAAACTGAAACGGTTATAAGAGCAATCGATGCAAGCAGTTGGTTGGCTCCGGAAAAAGCAGGCCAGAGTACCGTATACTTTTTTGTCCATGCAAGCAGTATACCGAAAAACGCAGGAATAATAGAAGCTATCCATCTGTTTGTGAAAAATTTATAAAGCGTTATCGATTCTTTTTGCAACGGTTCCGATATCTCCACAACAATATATCTTGCAATTCTGTTTGTTGTATCCAGAGTTGTAAGGGCAAACGCTGCTACCCACATAGAGGCAATTATAACCATGAAATTGTATCCTATATGTAACATACTGCTTACCATTGTTGCATATGATTTTGAAAACGCCGCTACCGCTCCCCCCAGATTCCCCACAAATTGAGAAATATAATTCTGCCCGAAGAGATGTGCATTTGCAAGCGCGGTAGAATGCGAGCCCAGGGCTGTGAAACCGAATGCACCTATGGAAACGATAACAATCGTGGAAAGAAATCCTTCGGTAAGCATTGAGCCGTAACCTATGAAAAGGCCATCTCCTTCACTTGCCAGCTGTTTTGATGATGTACCGGATGCCACCATCGAGTGAAATCCCGAAAGAGCCCCACATGCTATTATAAGAGGAATTGCAGGCCAGTAGGGAGTGGATTTACCGCCGATAACATTTGCGGAAAACGATGTGAATGCGGGAATATCAAACGATTTCAGACTCATCAATGCAGCTACTATTCCGACTAACATTCCAAAATAGAGGAGATATGAGTTCAAATAATCCCTGGGCTGAAGAAGAATATTTACAGGAATTGCCGATGCTATGATAATATAGAAAAAAAGTATTATAATCCATGTATGGTATGTCAGGTGAATGGGCCACAAAAATCCACCGTAGATTGAGAATGCAAGAAGGATAATACCAATTAGTGAGGATAACCAGAAGGGAAGTTTACTCCTGTATAAAAGTACTCCGAGAATCAATGCAGCAATTATTTGCAAAATATATGCCGTAGACGAACCCGGGACACTGACAAATGTATCAGCTATAATTGCGGCAAATGCTCCTATAACAAGTATCACAAGAAATAGAACAAACCATAAAAACGAAATCCCTGCGTTTTTACCGAGAAGGTCTTTAGCAACATATTGAATGGATTTTCCGTCGTAACGAACAGATACCATAAGGCTCAAATAATCATGAACAGCACCAATTAAAACATTCCCTATCCATATCCATAATATTGCCGGTAACCAACCCCAGGCAAGTGCAAGAACAGGACCGACAATTGGACCGGCACCTGCAATTGATGCAAAGTGATGCCCGAATAAAACAAGTCTGTGAGCGGGAATATAATCAACACCATCATTCATTCGTTTCGAAGGGACTTCTATTTCGGTTTCCCCTACAATACGTTTTTGCAAAAATTTACCATATGTGAAATAGAAAATAAGATAAATGGAAAGTGCAAAAATGATTAATAGTGTACTCATGTTACCTCCTTCTTCACTCATTATAATAATAATTTAAATAAAATCAAGATATTTTCGTATCAGAAATTATATGTGGGAAAACGAATATATTTAATAGCATATCCGATCATATTGGGTTATTATATGCTTGCTAAAATATGGAAATTGCAATATATTATCCCAGTATATAAACGAGAGGAGTATATGGAAAATAACACTTTGAATCAATATTTCAAGCGATACAAATTCGGTGAAGAGATCTTTCAAAGCCTAATGCAATACAAGGTCAAGAACATACTGCTCGTGTCTACATATTATGATGCATTCATTCTCGAACAAGACGGCTTTTTATCCGAGCAGATTATAGACGAATATCAACAGTTTAACCTATCCAACATTCCGACAATAACGAATGTTCACACGGGAGAAGAAGCCATTGAAGCAGTACAACAAAATCAATTCGACCTTGTAATCACTATGATGCGTATAGGAACTATGAACCCATGCGAATTGGGAGAAAAAATCAAGATGTACAATCCGCATATTCCCGTCATCCTTCTTCTAAACGTTGCATCGGATGTATTACTTGTCAAATCGAATAACAATATTGGGAAAATAGATAATGTCTTCATCTGGAACGGGGATCCGAAACTTTTCCTTGCCATAATTAAATACATAGAGGACATGAAAAATGTTAAAAATGACACAAAGCGCGGATTTGTAAGGGTAATTCTCATCATTGAGGACAATATTCAGTACTACTCGATATTTCTACCCCTTCTATACACGGAAATAATGAAACAAACAAAACGAGTTGTTTCCGAGGAATTAAACGACCTGAATAAAAATCTGCTTATGAGAGCACGCCCGAAAATACTTCTCGCCCAATCATACGAAGAAGCTATAAAAATATATGAAAACTACAAAGACTACCTGCTCTGTGTTGTATCTGACATTAAGTTTCCACATAACGGCATATTGGATGGGGAAGCGGGGCTTAAACTCATAAACGAAATCAGGAAAGATAAAATCGATATCCCCGTAGTCCTTCAATCTTCCGATACGGAGAATAAAAAAAAGATAAAGGATGAGAGTATCACTTTCGTATATAAACAATCAAAAACACTCCTTAAAGAGTTGGAAGAGTTTATCATACGAAAACTCGGTTTCGGCGATTTCATTTTCAGAGATAAGTCAGGAAAGGAGATAGCCCGTGCCCATACAATGCTGGAATTCGAAAAAATACTTGCAAAAATCCCCTATGAATCTCTCGTTTACCACAGCACGAGAAATCACTTTTCGGCTTGGCTAATTGCAAGAGGTGAAATCCCAATTGCAATGAAGATAAAACCGCTGAAATTTGAAGATTTTTCATCAGAATCACAGTTAAGAGAGTACCTTTTAAATGTATTTAAGGAAATCAGACTACAAAAGAATCGAGGCAAGATAATTAATTTCGATGTTTCAAACCTGAATGCCGATTATGAAATAATTCGACTCAAGATGGGATCCCTCGGAGGAAAAGGCAGAGGAATTGCTTTCTTAAATTCACTTATCGTAAATCTCGATCTTGATAGGAAATTTGATGACATTACAATAAAAATACCAAAAACATCCATAATCGGAACCGATGAATATGATATATTTATGGAGCAAAACAACCTCCAAGAATTGATTTCCTGTAATTCCGATGAAAAAATAATGAAACGATTTCTTAAAGGGAATCTTTCCCCTGATCTAAAATACAAACTGGACCAATTCATATCCAATATTAACTATCCCCTTGCCGTTCGATCGTCGAGCTTATTCGAAGATTCACAATCGCAACCATTCGCCGGAGTTTACGCAACATATATGCTCCCGAATAATCACAAAAACAAAAAGGTACGACTAAAACAGCTTGAAGATGCTATTAAACTCGTATATGCATCCGTTTTCATGAAATCTGCGAGATCGTATATAGAAAGTCTCGATTATAAGATAGAGGAAGAAAAAATGGGGGTAATAATTCAGGAAATTGTGGGAAAACAACATGATGATTACTACTATCCGCATTTTTCAGGTGTTACCGAATCATATAATTTTTACCCCGCAAAGGGGATGAAACCTGAGGATGGTATTGCATCTCTTGCAATCGGGCTCGGGAAATCGATAGTCGAAGGGAATAAAAGTTTTAGGTTTTGCCCTAAACATCCGACATTTAGCTCTTCTTTGCAAGATGATTTTTCAAGTAGTTCCCAGGTGGATTTTTATGCTATCGATACGAGCAAGAATGATTTTAATTTGATGGGAGGAGAGGACGCAACATTAGTAAAATTACCTGTAAAAGTGGCTGAAGAACACGGTATTTTAAATCATATAGCCTCCGTCTGGGATTATCAGAATAATCGTATCGTAGATAGCCTTTCCGTGAAAGGGCCACGAATTATTACATTTTCCGGTATTCTTAAATACAATTACATTCCCCTTGCAAAAATTCTGACGGAGATTCTCGACATAGGAGAAAAAACTATGGGGGTCCCCGTAGAGATTGAATTTGCAGTAGACCTTACAAAAAATAAAGAAAAGAATATTCTTCCAACATTTTACATTTTGCAGATAAGACCTTTAATCCCTAATAAGGGGGAAATTGAAATAAATGAGACGGATTTAAATCGAGATAATGTACTCATATATAGCGAGAGATCATTGGGCAATGCTGTTATAAAAGAGATACAGGACATTATTTTTCTCGAACCGGAAAAATTCGATACAACAAAAACACTGGAAATGCAGACGGAAATAGAAGAATTGAACAAGAAAATGGCAATAGAAAACAAAAGATACATACTCATAGGTCCCGGAAGATGGGGCTCTCAGGATAGATTTCTCGGCATACCTGTAAAATGGGCAAATATCGATCGTGCACGGGTGATTATCGAATTGGGATTAAAAGAACGATACATAGAAGATTCCCAAGGAAGTCATTTTATGCATAATATCATTGCAATGAATATCGGCTATCTGACAATACCCTTCAACGATAAAAACTCATTTATAAAATGGAATTGGTTGAAAAGCTTTCCCGTAATGGAAAAAAAGAAGTACTTCACACATGTTAGAAGCGAAAAACCTTTCCTCGTTAAGCTGGACGGACAAAATGGGAAAGCGATAATTTTTAAATAAAAAAGGCGGGCAAAAGCCCGCCTTTTTTATAATGTGCAATATATATTAGACGACACCTTGATCGATCATAGAATCTGCAACTCTCTTAAATCCGGCTATATTTGCTCCGTGCATGTAATTTCCAGGTACCCCGTATTCTTTTGCCGCTTCGTAAGCCTCTTTGTGTATGTATATCATGATGTTGTGAAGCTTTTCATCCACTTCTTCTCTCGTCCATCTAAGTCTTAAGCTGTTCTGTGACATTTCAAGACCCGATGTTGCTACGCCGCCGGCATTAGCTGCTTTACCCGGACCGTACAGAATGCCATTTTTGGTGAAAATTTCAATTGCTTCCGGAGTACATGGCATGTTCGCTCCTTCGACAACACATTTGACACCATTTTTAACAAGTGTTTCGGCTTCCTGTCCGTTAAGCTCATTCTGTGTTGCACAGGGCATTGCAACATCAAAGGCCGCAAGCTCCCAGGGTCTCTTTCCTTCGTAATATGGAACACCGAATTTTTCGGCATATTCTTTGATTCTGCCGCGTTTAACATTCTTAAGTTCCATAACAAATTCCCATTTCTCTTGATCGATTCCGTCTTTATCATAAATTACGCCGCTTGAATCGGATAATGTAACAACCTTACCACCAAGTTCAGTGACTTTCTGAACGGCATATTGAGCGACATTACCTGAACCGGAAATCGCTACGACTTTACCTTCTAAACTATCACCCTTGGTCTTTAGCATCTCTTCTGCAAAATAGGTTGCACCGTATCCCGTAGCTTGAGGTCTGATCAAACTTCCACCCCAATTGTATCCTTTTCCCGTTAGAACACCGGACCATTCATTTCTGAGTTTCTTATACTGTCCGAAAAGGAATCCGATTTCTCTTCCTCCAACACCTATATCTCCGGCGGGAACATCCGTATCAGGTCCTATATGTCTGAATAGTTCATTCATAAATGACTGACAAAATCGCATTACTTCTGCATCGGATTTTCCTTTGGGGTTAAAATCCGAACCACCCTTTCCGCCTCCCATGGGGAGACCGGTAAGGCTATTTTTGAAAATTTGCTCAAATCCAAGGAATTTGAGTATACCAAGTGTAACCGTTGGGTGGAATCTAAGACCACCTTTGTAGGGACCGATTGCACTGTTGAATTGAACCCTGTAACCTCTGTTCACATGGATTTTACCATTATCATCAGTCCAGGGGACTCTGAAAAGTATCACTCTTTCGGGTTCTACAATCCTCTCGAGAATAGCATGTTTCTCGTATTTCGGCTCTTTTTCGACTATGTAACTCAGCGAATCCAGAACCTCCGTTACAGCTTGTAAAAATTCTTTTTCCCAGGGATACCTATTTCTGAGATCTTCCAAGACGCGACTTGCATACGAATTCATACGTCCTCCTTAATTTAAGTTATTTTAATTACAATAACCTTAAAGGTTATAAAAGAATATCATTTTATAAAATATTGTCAAGAAGAATTATAAAGTACGGAAATACAAATACTTATGGGTAATAACCAAAGTATAATGAACTATAAAGACGAGGGATCGGTAATATCTTCACCGATCCCTCTCGTATCTTATACAAGCCCTTGATCTATCATCGAATCGGCAACTTTTTTGAAGCCCGCTATATTAGCTCCAACCGCATAATTATCGTTAAGTCCATACTCCTCTGAAGCATTTATACAAACATCATGTATATTTTTCATAATATTATGAAGTTTTTCATCGACTTCTTCAGCTGTCCAGCTCAGTCTCATGCTGTTCTGTGTCATCTCAAGACCGGATACAGCAACTCCACCGGCATTAACAGCCTTTCCGGGAGCATACACGATTTTTTCATTTGCGAGATCCATTGCCTCGGCTGTGCATCCCATATTGGAAACCTCAACTATCATCTGACATCCATTATTTATGAGAATTTCCGCATCATTCTTATCAAGTTCATTTTGTGTCGCGCAGGGCATTGCTATATCACATTTCACTTCCCATGGTCTCTTTCCGGGGAAGAATTCGACTCCGAATTTATCTGCGTAATCCTGGACTTTATCGCGTCTGCTTGCTCTCATCTCAAGCATGTAATCTATTTTTTCACCTGTAACACCGTCTTTATCAAAGATATAACCATCCGGTCCTGAAAGTGTAACCACTTTTGCCCCGAGTTCCGTTGCTTTTTTAGCAACACCCCAGGCAACGTTGCCAAAACCCGAAACGGTGATTGTCTTGCCATTCAGATTCTCCCCTTTCCTGTTTAACATTTCCTGAAGGAAGTAGACGGCACCGTAACCTGTCGCTTCAGGTCTAATTAAGCTTCCTCCCCAGCTCAGGCCCTTTCCCGTAAGAACACCTGTAAATTCGTCTCTTAACCTCTTGTATTGCCCGAAAAGATAACCGATCTCTCTTCCGCCTACACCTATGTCACCCGCAGGGACATCTGTATCGGGACCAATATGTTTGTAAAGTTCGGTCATAAAAGATTGGCAAAACCTCATAACTTCGTCATCGGATTTTCCCTTGGGGTTGAAATCGGATCCGCCTTTTCCTCCACCCATGGGAAGACCGGTTAGGCTATTTTTAAAGATTTGCTCAAATCCGAGAAATTTCAAAATACTGAGCGTAACGGAAGGGTGAAATCTGAGACCGCCTTTATAGGGACCGATCGCACTGTTGAATTGGACTCTATAGCCTCTGTTGATATGGTATTCGCCATTATCGTCTTGCCACGGTACACGGAACATTACTACTCTCTCTGGCTCCACGATTCTCTCCAGGATCTTTGCCTTTTTATATTTCGGATCTCTTTCCACCACAACTGCCAGCGATTTCAAAACTTCATCGGCTGCTTGAAGGAATTCCTTCTCCCAGGGGTATCTCTTATGCAAGTCTTCCAATACTGTGTTTACATAATCACTCATTACTTTATCCTCCTTAAAGGTTAATGATCAAAAACATCGCCACATTATAGTAATTTAAAATGTTTTGTCAAGCGTTATTTTTCTCAAAATCGCAAAGGCGGAATCCCCACTCATTCCTTATTATATCAGTATTTTCGTAACCAAACAACGGAAAGCAAAAATTGTAATTGTGAATAATATAACAAATAATTCCAGTCTATTGAACTTATATTGTGAAATTATACTTTAAGACAAAATAAATCCATTTGTTACATTCAACCGCCTATTCATTAGTAACAATCAAACGTAATTATTTTATAGATTTGTATGGACGTATTAGTCTCTCTTGTTTATTCCATACTTTTTTATCTTTCTATATAGTGTGGAGTAATCGATTCCAAGGATCTTTGCCGCTTCTTTTTTATTCCCCTTTGTTTTTTTGAGGGTCTCTTTTATAAGCTCAATTTCCTGCTCTTTTATCCCTTTTATTGCTTTATTACCTATACTTTTTCCGAAAACCGATAAAGTCCCTTCAACTCCCATAACGACCATCCTCTCCACAATGTTCTCCAATTCCCTTACATTGCCCGGCCAGCTGTATTTCATAAACTTATCCATTATATCTTCATCTATTATCGGTTCTGCTATATTAAATTTGGATGCATATTTTTTTACAAAATATTTCATGAGTTCCGGTATATCTTCCGGCCTCTCTCTAAGGGGAGGTACATGAACGGGAATCACATTCAGTCTGTAATAAAGATCTTCCCTGAATTTTCCTTTTTCCATAAGTTTTTTTAAATCTTTATTTGTTGCTGCAATAAGTCTTACATCGATTTTTTTTGGATTATGACCGCCAACAGGGACTATTTCTCTTTCCTGAATAACTCTTAATAGTTTTGCTTGTAAGCTTAACGGCATCTCTCCGATTTCATCGAGAAAAAAAGTCCCACCGTTTGCAACTTCAAACAATCCTATCTTATCCTTATATGCTCCCGTAAAAGCCCCCTTCTTATAACCGAATAATTCGCTTTCAAGCAAATTTTCCGGTAGTGCCGCACAATTTATGGATATGAATTTTCCTGTTTTTCTCTTACTCTTTTTATGTATTCTCTTGGCTACCAACTCTTTGCCTGTCCCCGTTTCACCGTAAATAATAACAGTGCTTTCAATTTGAGCAATATTATCCACCGTAGCGAGAACATCTTTTATCGCTTCGCTTTTATATATTATTTCATCCTCATCCTTAGTGACATTATTAATAACCTCCTCGGACTCCAGTCTTTTAATTCTATTGTATAATTCCTCGAGAGAAAAAGGTTTTATAAGAAAATCCACCGCTCCCTCTCTGAAACCCTCTATAACCCCATCCACAGAGCCATAAGCAGTCATCAATATCCCCTTAATGGAGGAATCTATTTTACGACATTTCTTCAAGAATTCTATACCATCCATTTTCGGCATCTTTATATCACTGACAAAAACTCCGATCTCCCCCTTCTTTACCTCTTCAAGAGCCTCAATAGGATCGGTAAATGTTATTACATCATACCCCTTTTTCCTAAGCCCGAGACTGATCCATACATTCATACTTTCTTCATCATCGAGAATTAAAATTTTCATGCTTTCCTCAGTTTTACTTTTACCTTTGTGCCTTTTTCCTTTGCGGATTCCACTTCAATGCTACCCCCCACTTCTTCAACAATTTGTTTCGATATGGCGAGCCCCATCCCCATTCCACCTCTTTTCATTGAAAAATAGGGTTTAAAAATATTATCAAGATCTTCTTTGCCAATTCCCTTCCCATGGTCTTCAATGACAACAAGTATATTTTCATTTTCAGCATAACATGATATTTTCACCGTTCCATTATAATTCATCGACTGAGCGGCATTTCTAATAAGGTTTGAAAATACTTCATTAAGCTCTTTAGCTCCTTTTACAATCCCATTTTCTATCTTACAATCAATCTTAAAAACTATATCTTTAAATAATTTGTCATGTGATACAAGGTCCGTTACATATTTTATCTCTTCAATAATATCTATATTCCTCACCTCTTCAGTCCACCGATCTCTTGAAATTTGTCTGAATTTATTTAGAATTTGTGCAAGCCTGTCGGATTCCTTTATAACAAGTTTAAGAAGCGGTTTTGCATCGGAAGAATCGTCCATACTACTTATTGCAACTTCAGTTGCACCCTTAATTGAAGCGAGTGGATTCCCTATCTCGTGAGCAACTGCCGCAGACAAATTGGAAATCGCCCTTAAACGCTCTATTTCCTTTTCTCTTTCTATAATTTTCTTCTGCTCGCTGATATTGGTAATGAAAATATTGTATCCGATAATTTTATTCTCGCCATTATTGATCCTGCTTATACTCACTCTATAATAGGAATTTTCCAATTTGATTTCAAATTGATTCTCTTTTATATTCTCAATGTTCCCTAATTTGTTCATCAATTCTTCTATCAAAATATCTTTATAATTATGATTAATAACAAATTTTGTGGTTTTTAAAAATTTCTTTGAATAGTTATTGAAGTATTTGATATATCCGTTTTTATCAAGCGTAATTAAAGCATCATTGAAACTTTTTATAATGTCATTGAGAGTGATTCTGATTTCTTGTAAATTTTCCTTGCCTTTAAGTAATGTTTCCGAAATATAAGCCGATAATGCCCCCACAGTTAAAAATGCCAGAGAGTATGTATAGGTTCGGACAAAAATCAATCCTTTTGATATGTTTGAAGAAAAAATCAAAAACGAGGAAGGAATTAAAACAGAGAATTTGGAACGCAAATATACTACGGCAACGAAAGAAATGATACTTGAAATTGATATAACAAAACTGCCTTTTGCAAAAAGATAAATAGATGCAACAATAATATCAATAAAATACAATATAAAGTAAGGGCTCTCTATACCTCCCGTAAAATACAATATAACTGATGAAAGAATAACATCAAGGATAAATTGAATATATAGTGAAGTGTTAACATTAATTTTAAAAAGAATATAACCGATGAATGAAATTAATAATCCTCCGACAATCAAGGAAATAAGCAACAATATATCCGTTTTGCCAAGATTCCCTATAAAGAAAAATTCGATTCCCAATAAAGCGGCAATTAATATTGGTCTTACAAAAAGTAAAATATAATTACCCCTTTTCATCTTTTTCCCTTTTAAACACTTCGGGATGGTAATACATCGATTTTTCTACATTATGTGCTGTATTAATTGGAACTCGGGTAAATACATGGCTATAACAATATATCCGACGGTAAGCCCCATAACGACCATTATTATAGGTTCAAGTGCCGTAGTAAGATTTGATACGGCTGTATCAACTTCATCATCATAAAAATCCGCAACTCTCGTTAGCATTTCGTCGAGCTGCCCAGTCTTTTCACCGATTCTTATCATCTGAGTTACCATTGGCGGGAACAGTTTGCTCTCCTCAAGAGGTGAGGCAATGGATTCACCTTGTTTAATACTGTTACGCGCATTCATTATTGCATCCTCGACAATCTTATTTCCCGCAGTATTAGCCGTCACATCAAGAGCATCGATAATAGCTACACCGGAAGACTGAAGAGTCGCAAGTGTTCTTGCAAATCTCGCTATGGATTGTTTTAATGTTAAATCTCCGAAAACAGGATATTTCAATGATAATTTGTCGAAAAAGTATAACCCTTGTTTTGTCTTTTTAGCAAATTTTATACCCTGCCAGATTCCGACAATAATGATAAGTAATAACCACCAATACGCCTTTAGAAAATCACTCAACCACAGAACGGATCTCGTAGGAGCGGGGAGTTGAGCTCCGAAACCTGTAAACATCTTTGCAAATACCGGAATAACAAATATCATAAGAATTGCTATTGCAGCTATAAGTACTACACTTATAACAGCCGGGTAAATCATTGCACCTTTGATTTTAGCCCTTAGAGCCATATCCTTTTCAAGGTACGTAGCAAGTCTCGGAAGTGTAGTATCAAGAGCTCCGCCCTGTTCACCGGCTTTTACCATATTTATATAGAGCTGTCCGAAAACCCCTTTATGGTGTTCCATCGCTTCTCCCAACTGTGCACCACCTTCCATATCATTTATCAATTCCTGAAGAAGATTCTTCATACCTTTACTCGTTACCTGGTCTCTCTGCACCTTAAGAGCTTCCATCATATTTAAACCCGCGGTAAGCATAGTTGCAAACTGTCTCGTAAAAACCGCAATATCTTTCATGGATACTTTCGGCTTTCCAAAGGAAATCTCTCCGGATAAGAAAGATTTTGGTTTTTGTTTAACAGAAAGAGGAATTAAATTCATCTCTCTTATTTTAAGAGATGCATCTCCCTCGTTTTCCGCCTGAATTTCCCCTGCTTTCACTTGCCCGTCCCTTGTTCTTGCTTTGTATACATAAGTGGTCATATTGTGGCCCCCTGTTTAAGTTCTGGCATGTTCTGCTATCATTTTCTCCAACTCTTCCACATTTCTCGAATATGATAACGCATTTTCAAGAGATATTTGCCTTTGCATATAAAGATCGTATAAAGATTGATTCATAGTTTGCATACCGTATTTTCTTCCTGCTTGTATTAAACTGTATATCTGATGGACTTTGTCATCTCTTATTAAAGCTTTTATAGCCGGTGTTGCTACCATTATTTCAAGAGCAAGAGCCCTTCCTCCTCTTATTTTCGGTATAAGAGATTGGGTTACAACCGCCACTAAAACAAATGCCAATTGAGCTCTTACTTGTGATTGCCTGTTTGCAGGATGTGCGTCAACAATACGAGAAATGGCTTCTGCAGCGGAATTGGTGTGAAGGGTTGCAAATGTAAGGTGACCTGTTTCCGCAATTGTAAGAGCAGCATCAATAGTTTCAATGTCTCTCATCTCTCCTATGAGCACAATATCGGGATCTTGTCTCAAAACATACTTTAATGCATTTCCGAAACTTTTCGTATCACTTCCTACCTGTCTCTGATTTACTATACATTTCTTGTGTCTGTATAAGAACTCGATGGGATCTTCAACAGTCACTATATGAGAATGTCTCTCGGCATTAAGCTTATCAATCATTGTGGCAAGTGTGGTGGATTTTCCGCTTCCCGTAGGACCTGTAACGAGTATCAAGCCCTTAGGAGTATTGCATAATTCGGCAATCACAGGAGGTAATCCCAATTCCTTAAAAGATCTTATCTCATATGGAATAACTCTGACCGCCATTGCAACAGCACCTCTCTGCATGAATACATTACCTCTGAATCTTGACAGTTTTGGAATTCCGAAAGACAGGTCAAGCTCATGTTCCATTTCAAATTGCTTTTTCTGTTGATCATTTAAAACACTATAGGCAATGTTTTTTGTCATCTCCGGAGTTAACCTCGGATAATTTGTTGCGGGAGTAAGCTCCCCGTCTATTCTAAACATAGGATATGCACCGGTTGTAAGATGTAAATCCGACCCTCCTCTTGCTATTAACTCCGATAAAAGTTTATTAATGGATATTTCATTGTCATCATCCATTGATGCATTGTAATTAAAATCGTCCGGCATTTTTCCTCCTATTTATATTATTCTTCTATTCCCGTCTCTCTGATTATCTCTTCAATTGTAGTCAATCCCTTCTTGATCTTCAGTAAACCGTCTTCCTGTAACGTACGAAAACCGTCTTTTCTCGCAGCATTCCTAATTTCTTCCGTTGAAGCATTTTTAATGATAAGTTCTCTTATATGTGAAGTAACATCAAGAACTTCGGTAATTGCTACCCTACCTTTATATCCGGTCCCTCCGCAAACGGGACATCCTGCTCCTTTATATACCGGTTTACCTTCAAAAATCGCAGGATCAATGTGTGCTTCTCTCAACAAATTCTCGTCGGGCATAACTTCGGTCTTGCAGTTAGGGCATATTCGCCTTACAAGACGCTGAGCCTGTATTAAATTTAAAGACGCCGATAGCAAGAATGGCTCTATTCCCATATCAATTAATCTGTTAATAGTACTTGGTGCATCATTGGTATGAATCGTACTTAAAACAAGATGACCTGTTAAAGCCGCTCTTATGGCAATCTGAGCTGTTTCGGAATCACGAATTTCTCCTACCATTACGATATCCGGTCCCTGCCTGAGAAAAGCTCTTAATGCCTCTGCAAATGTGAACCCGATGGAAGGATTTACCTGAACCTGGTTTATTCCGAACAAATTATACTCGACAGGATCTTCCGCAGTCAATATTTGAACATCCGGAGTATTCAATCGGCTCATGGCACTGTACAAAGTCGTTGATTTTCCGCTCCCCGTAGGCCCTGTGACGAGTACGATACCATACGGTTTCTCTATTGCATTATTAAATTTCTTTAGATTGTCCTCTTCAAAACCCAGATCTCTCATATCCAGCATCAAACTGGATTGGTCGAGAATACGCATTACGACCTTTTCGCCATTAATAACAGGTATTATTGAGACACGAATATCGATAGGATTTTTATCGACATTAACTCTGATTCTACCGTCCTGAGGTCGCCTTCTCTCGGTAATATCAAGATTAGCCATTGTCTTAATTCTGGCAACAATTGCAAATCTTTTTGTGATATC
>Ga0190359_1000875_pt1 | contig 19687 bp, 12 predicted proteins | sample 48721823_MG_FD_161269 | JGI IMG/M metagenome (GOLD analysis project Ga0190359, IMG submission 161269) | Hydrothermal vent microbial mat bacterial communities from Southern Trench, Guaymas Basin, Mexico - 4872-18-2-3_MG | ecosystem: Environmental > Aquatic > Marine > Hydrothermal vents >... | reverse complement strand
CCGTCTCTCCTGAAGAGGAAGTATATAAATAAGTAGACGGAATAAATTTAAATACGTGAGGTTGTTATAATGAATTTTGTATGCCCGGGTTGTGGCAAAGATATCGCCGGTTACGCCGGCGAAGTAAGGGTAGTACCGTCCTTTGACGGGGCGGTCAGATCCTATACCTACAAGGACGTTTCCGTTGATCTGGAACAATGCATGTCCTACTTTCCATTATCGTTTTTTGAGGAAAACCCGTCAACCACCTTTGATTATTTCCCGAATATTTCCGTTGAAATTACCTGTCCTTTTTGTGACGAGCAGGTTACTCTTGATATTAAAAATGAAGAAATTGATGAAATGAAGAGTATTGACAGAGGGGTAGGAGGAAGCGGGAGGCAGACCATATTCGACCATGACAGGTTGCGCGGGAAAGCCGGACCGTACGATTTTCAGGAGCTCCATATTGAATCCGACGGTGAGTACCGCGGCGTAACCACATTTGATTTTTCTAATATAGGCACCGCAGAGGACCTCAGGAATGCCGTTGAAAATGCCGCTGTTAGAGGATTTCACTGGTTTCAGTCGGAAGACGATCCGGAGCTTGCCGGAAGCATTTATGGTTCTCTGAAAGAATCGAACCTTTACAAAGAAGATGTTGCCGCCTATGTGCATGATGCGTTTTACCTTGCACAAAACAAGCGGTATAGAGATTGCTGTGAGATACTCTTTAATGCACGGGAAAATATGAAAGAACTCACTCTCAATGATATCAATAAAGAGTTTGACAAAATAGGAGAAAAAAGTCTGGTTGATTTCGTGAAAAAATACTTTGCCGATGATGAAGAAAAGTATGGTGAAAAAGTTCTTACTCTTTTCAAAGTAAAAGACTGTAATAGTGATGTTTCTGCTTAATTACTGCTGTTAACCAGGAGGGACATTATGGCGAAGAATTACTATATCATACTGGGTTTACCTACCGATGCGACATTGGACGATATTAAATCTGCCTATCGGAGACTGGCCAAGGAGTTGCATCCTGATCATTACTGCCAAGGGTGTGAGCCGTTTCTTGAAGTTCAGGAAGCTTATTCAATTCTGAGTGATCCGGTGAAAAAAAGAGAATATGATTTATCTATACAGAAAATGCAGCGCAAGCCGGTTATTGAAGAGGTTTTCCCCGGCAACATCCGGCAGAGGCCCAGACATGTTGAGCCGTTGGAGCCCCGGGAACAGCCGGGCAATACGGGTGATGTATTCCTGACCAGATCCTTCAGAACCTTTACTCCCTCATTTGATGAGATATTTGATCGGTTATGGAATAACTTTACAAGTCTCGAACGACCAAAGGCTGAGATACGCAGGAATCTCACTGCCGAGATTACTCTTTCACCGGAAGACGCCCGGTACGGCGGCCAGGTGCGTGTATTTGTTCCGGCAGAATCAACCTGTCCTACCTGCCACGGAAGGGGTGGTGTGGGATTTTACACCTGCTGGCGCTGTGCCGGTGAAGGCTCTATTCGCGGGGAATTCCCTGTTACGGTTTCCTATCCGGCCGGTATACGGGACAACCATACCGTTCTTATTCCCCTTGACCGTTTCGGTATTCATAACCTGTATCTCAGCGTGTGCTTCAGGATAACCCGCGAGGAGGCGGTATAGAAATATTATCGTACCTCTCCTCGCACACCTGTTCACTTGCGTATTCCGAGCCGGGTAATCTCCCGCACAACCAAAATGGGCACGTGCTCATCCCGTACAGGAGCCGTGAACTGATCCAGTCTATAGCCGAGATTGAATACTGACCGGCGGGCTCATACCCGGGGTGGAGAGGATCCTTTCATTTAAAAGAAAGCGTTATATCCTATTTTCCGCTAATATACTATTCAACTTTTGTAAAATTAATATTTTTATAATTCGATTAAAAACAGGAGGTTATAGCATCTGTCAAACGTTAACGGCATACGACACATTGTAAGCTATAACTGCAAACATCTGGTCAACGACCGGCGTATTGACGGATTCAATGGTATAAACTTTAAAAACGGATATGATAATATTATCGATATAACGACACCGCACAGATTCGTTCTTGCAGATGAGCAGGAGTAATAATATGAACTATGGTAAAGCTGTAGAAGAAGTATGGGAGTGGCGGGAAGCCGTTGCAAAAGACATACAGGCCGTTCCGCGAGAAAAACGTGTGAAGTATATCAATGACACTGCCCGTAAAGCCTGCAAACGACTTGGTATCAAGTGTCGCATGGCCGTACCGCGAACGAAAACGCCCGTCTGAAACCAGTCTGCCCGATTATCGATACACAACCACATTAAGAAATGTACTCCGCTCCGGCAGGGAAGCTCAACACAATGTATAAAGGGCTACATTATCCAACGTCACCCGTTTAGGACATTGTGAAGCATACACGTTACCACGTGCTTTTTTCCCGCCTAATTTTCTTTTATTACTCCATTATATATTTTGTGAAACCGTTTTTAATTCACAGTAAAGGATATATTCATGATTCGAATCAATGAACATTATCTGAAATTACAGGCGTCATATCTGTTTGCCGATATTGCAAACCGGGTTGCCGCATTTGAACAGGCACACCCTGACAAAAAGGTAATCAATCTGGGAATCGGTGATGTTACCCGCGGGCTGCCGCCGGCCTGTATAGCAGCGTTCCATAGTGCAGTGGATGAGATGGCGGTTGATGCAACATTTCGGGGGTATGGCCCCTATGAGGGATATGACTTTCTCCGTAACGCCATAGTAAAACACGATTTTCAACCGCGAAACGCCGATATCAGCGCCGATGAAATTTTCATCAGTGACGGATCCAAATGCGATACGGGTAATTTTCAGGAGCTTTTTGCCCGGGACATACGCATAGCCATAACGGATCCGGTGTATCCGGTGTATGTTGATACCAATGTTATGGCGGGCCGGACTGCCGGGTATGAAAACGGTCGTTATCAGGGGCTGTTTTATCTGGAATCGACGGAATCGAACCGGTATGTACCGGATATTCCCGACGAAAAGATGGATCTGATTTATCTCTGTTTCCCGAACAATCCGACCGGCGCAACCGCTACCAGGGAGCAATTGACAAAGTGGGTTGAGTATGCCCGGGAATCGAAGGCACTCATCCTTTTTGATGCAGCCTATGTCTCATTCATACGGGATGCATCGATTCCACAGAGTATCTATGAAATTGAAGGTGCACGCGATGTTGCCGTTGAATTCAGAAGCTTTTCCAAAACAGCCGGTTTCACCGGCACCCGTTGTGCCTATACCGTGGTACCGAAATCCTGTGTTGCCTATGACAGCGCAGGCACCGCTCATGCGCTTCATGAATTGTGGGGCCGACGCCACACGACTAAGTTCAACGGTGTCTCATACCCGGTCCAGCGTGCCGCTGAAGCGGTATACTCAGAGGAAGGTGCGGCGCAGACCAGGGAGCTTATTGGTTACTACCTTCGTAATGCATACCTTATACGGGAAAAGATAACGGAACTCGGGTACCATTGTGTGGGCGGGAAGCACTCACCCTACATCTGGATAAAAACCGGTACCGATTCCTGGGACTTTTTCGATCTGCTTCTTAATGAGGCTGCTGTGGTCTGTACGCCGGGAAGCGGTTTCGGCTCCTGTGGTAAGGGTTATATCAGGCTCAGTGCCTTTAATCAGTATGAAAAAGTGCAGGCGGCAACACAACGAATAACTGATGTTCTTAAAAAGTAACGGCCGACATTTCAACACCGGCAGGTGAATAGCTTTCGCACCATACAGGATCAAGGAAGTTCTCATCTGAAAATAACCATACACGATGATTCACTATCATGTACATCCGATCAATCCGCAGTACCGGCTCCTTGAGCTTACTGCCGATATTCTCAGGAACAAAGGCGGCATCTGTATTTATCCCACCGATACGGTATACGGTATCGGGGTGTGTGCCACCAATCCCGGAGCAATGGATCGGGTCGGCTCCATTATCCACAAGAATAAGAAGCGGTTCTTTTCTTTCATATGCAGTGACTTCTCTCAGGTAAGCCGGTACGTTAAAATGAGTAATGCCAATTTTAAACTTATGAAGCACTATCTTCCGGGCCCGTATACGTTTATTCTTCCGGCAACGAATTACGTGCCGAAAAAAATCTGTCCGAAACGAAAGACTGTCGGTATTCGGATACCGCAGAACCGGACCTGTATTGAACTGGTAAAAATGCTCGGTGTCCCCCTGGCCAACACCTCATTGAATATGCCGGGTGAGAACCGTGGCGACCCCTATAACATAAAAAGTGCGGTAAAGGATGGTGTTGATGTTCTGCTTGATACCGGGGAACTGGATGATCCGGTCAGTTCCACAATAATTGATTTAACGGGTGAGCAACCTGAAGTGATTCGACAGGGAAAGGGTGAATGGCATGGGTAAAGAAATTGAACGTCTTATTGCAATTGTTTCCCGTCTGCGAGGGCCTGACGGCTGTCCCTGGGACAGCGAGCAGACACATAAAAGTATCATGTCCGGTCTTCTGGATGAAACCTATGAATTTTTTGAAGGTGTTGAAAAAGACGAGCCGGAAATAATGCAGGAGGAACTGGGCGATATTCTGCTCCAGGTGGTCTTTCATGCGCAGATGGCAAAGGAAGCCGGCCGTTTCGATATTGAAGCGGTTGCGCACGCTATCTGCGAAAAACTGATCCGTCGTCACCCGCACGTTTTTGGCGAAACCCAGGTCTCTTCTGCAAAGGAAGTGCTTGCCAACTGGGAGCAGATCAAAAAGAATGAAAAAGGGAAAGAAGGCCGTTTATCCCTGGTCGATGACATCCCGGACGCGTTGCCGGCACTCTTTCGGGCGGAAAAGATACAGCGGCGGGTAGCACGGGTGGGATTTGACTGGCAGGAAATAGGCCCGGTGCTTGACAAAGTTGAGGAAGAATTTGCGGAGTTCCGTGAAGCCCTTGCCCATAAGGATACAACGCATGCAGCAGAGGAGCTGGGTGATATCCTCTTTGCCCTGGTAAATGTGGCCCGTCATCACTCCATCTGTGCGGAAGACGCGCTGCGCATGACCGTTAAAAAATTCGCAAAGCGATTCCGCTACATTGAAGAACAATTTGCCGGAAAGAATAAACCCCTGCAGGAAGCATCGCTTGAAGAACTTGACGCATGCTGGGAGGAAAGCAAGGGAAAGGTGGGATAAAAACCGGAGTGATGGCGTACTGGAATAATGGGTTGTCGTAAAGATTATAACAAATTTCACCTCATTACTCCAAAACTCCGGCATTTCATTGTGCCAATTATTCATTTATTGTTACAGTAAACGTTTTCTTCTCCCGGTTACCCGCCAAATCCTCGACTTCCAGGAGAAAATTATTCACGCCGCGTTTCAACGGCAGCTTGCCTTCATAAATATAATCATTCGTTTCTTTCAGATTTGCCCCGTTTACCCGGCAGTAACGTATTGTCTCGGGAACATTGCCTATACCATCATCAATCTCCACCTCGATATCCATTGCCAGATCACCGGTACCCGACGGCATGGGCGGCAGATCATCAATGACATACTGGCTGGCATCCGGCTCGATAATATCAATTACCAGCGGGCCGGGAAGATAGTATACCTCACCGCCGCCGCCGCTGAAAGTATTCCCCGCCAGATCGGCAACCTTGAAATTAAACCTGTTCTTCCCCTCTTCCAGATCAATCTTTTCCTGGTCACTCGGTTCAATAATATACTGATCCTTTGAACCGTTTATTTCGGCTGTCAAGGTCAGTTGATCGCCCGGTGTTCTGTCAAGGGCCTGTACCGTCAAATACCCAATCCTGGTGCCGCCGGTCATCTGTCCGATTACATTCAACTCCGGTGAACTGGTATTGACACTCGGTGATTTAATATCCACCTCGACAGTCAGACTCTTGTCGATCTCATCGCCGGCCTCATTGGAGGCGGTAATCTCAATAGGATACTCACCGATATCACGCTCGGTAAGCTGGAGATCAACCGCAAAGGAGCCGTCACTGCTGCTTACGGTAAATGTCCTGGTAATACTGCCGCCGCCGCCTGAAACTTCAAGTCTGGCTTTAAATACCGCTTTGCCGATAATCCGTATCGAATTTGTACCAATGAGCTGACCATCTTTCGGTGAAGAAATGCTCAGCTCCAGCTTCTCCTGTACCGGTTCATATACCACTGTGATTACAATCTCTTTCTCTTCACCACGGTACCGGCTTGTCACGGTAACCGTATATTCATCCGGCTCATCAGGAATATGTATCTGATACTTAAAAGAGCCGTCCCGGGCAACCTTGACAGTGTTATCATTTACCGTGACTTCCGCACCTGGGGTGGTAATACCGGCAACCGGGATAATTGGCCTGTTAATTTTCATATCTTCAGCAGGGCTGGTTACAGAAAGGAACAATGATTTGTGTGGCTTGAAAACAACAGTGACCTGTTCCTCTTTTCTCTTATTACCCAGTTGTGCAGTGACGGTAATATTATTATTCCCCGGTAACAGATCCACAGTAATCGAGAACGTCCCGTTTGCACTTGCAACAGATTGCTTTACTCCCGTGGTAATAGTTGCTTTTGGAGTCGCTTTACCCTTGATCACCGTCACGGGTGATGTTACCACAGCGTTATCCTCCGGCGATTCTATGGTAAAATACAGATCCACTTCAGTCGTGGTATCTTCATCACTGGTGGTATCGGCTTCCGCAGTTGTATCAACGTCTTCACCGGTAGTTTCCTGTGAAGTATCAGTAACTGTCGTATCGGTTTCCTGAGTCGTATCGGCCTCAGTCGTTGTATCTGCATAGACATCTTCAATTGCCGGCATACCTGCGGTAGAATCCGCTTCTGATGCGACTTCTTCAAAGGTCATGGTTTTAACATCCTTGGTACCGCTTTCGACCACTGCCCGGTTCCGCGTTGAGATCATGACCTCTTTTCGGGACCCCTTGTTTCTGACACTCACCTTTCCTTCATATACATCGATAACGGATTTTTTCTTGTCAACTTTTATACCCAGCCTGGTACCCCGAATTGCAGCAACGGCCGTCGGTGTTTCAAAGGCGAATTTCGATTTTTTATTCACCAGCTTCTTTACATTTGCCCATACCTGCCCTGAAGCGACTTTTACATTTGAACTGGTTGCTTTCGATGCGTTGTCCTGCAACAGTGTTGACAGGTTAACCACACTGTTTTCGCCGAGCTTTATAACCGTCCCGCTCGAGAATTGAATCTCAAGACTGGATTCAACATAGGTTCGCACATCCCATTTCATTTTAATCGGCATACCCACCCGTGCCGGACGCCATTTGCCCGTTTTGGGTGATCGAACTTCCGCCTTACCGATAATGGACTTGATGGTAACCCGTTCCTGAACAACGCTACTCTGACCAGAAACAGAGCTCACTGCATACAACAGTATGCAGATAACCAGGATACCGGTTCGCTGTGTAGCATTCATAATTGTGTCCCTTCACTTTAGGTACAAGACAATATCTATTATCGCAGCGCTATAATCTTCTTCACCGATGAATATTTACCCGCAATCAGTCTTACGAAATAGGTACCTGAGGCGACCAGGTGGCCGGTGTTACTCTTTCCCCTCCATACAATGCGGTAATGACCCGGTCCCTGTTTACGATTAACCAATTCACGTACCAACCGTCCCCGCACATCGTAAATAACCATCCTCACCCGGTACGGTTCCGTATTCAGCCACCCGTTACTCTCCCACCGGTAGGGCAGCGTATATTGAATGGTGGCCCGTGGGCGGCAGGGATTCGGGAATGGATGGTTCATTGCAAATTTGTACGGAAACTTCAGCAGAAAGTCCTTATCCGTAGTGGCAAAAACAGTTCGATACTGTACTGTGCTCGCGGGAGTAAGCGTTACTGCCATATCGGGTTTATACTGCTTCACATCCGGCGGATTATTTATAAAAAGGTATATCGGCATCTCAGCATCATAACCCGCAATAGTAACTATCAGTGACGTCACCTCTTTGGGACAGGGTGAAATGCCAATCTGAAATATATTCTCCTCATCTTTCCATGTGTGTCTGATATCACTGGCGAACCGGTTTACCGACCGCTTCCACTCCGGGTGTGCAAAGAATATATAGGGTTCGTTGCCCATACGCGGCGGCTCCGGCCGATCCAGGGGATCATACCCGTTCTCCGCACTTTTACTTACCCCAAACAGATTATCGGCATCTCTGTTGATATTCGTTTTCAGTGCGATCCGGAATGTCCATTCGTTTTTGTCAACAAACACCGTTTTAGACCGCCGTGAAAATGCTTTCCCCGCAAAGAGCGGATTTCCGTTAACCGTAACCGGTACCGCGGATTCAGTTTGCACCCAGTAGCCTTCCCACGGATACAGAATCCCATCCGACTCAACAAAATCGCGCTGCACTGCATCCCACTCCCATAAGGTAAGTGTGCTGTTCCATTTTACAGGATAGGGATAGGGTGACGCTATCTGATTCCATCCGTACTCCGCTTTTTGTAACTGAATGACCATAGAATCGTTCAACGGCAGATCGCGCCTTTCGAGATTCACTACACAGTTAGAATCCGGTCTGAACCAGTATGAGTTTCCACCGGTAATCTGGCTGATGCCGTCTTCACGGGTATAATACTTGTATAGATCGTCGGGCTGTTTGGATTCATCCCAGTACAGGAGGGCGCCCTTCGTTTTTATCGTCACGGGGCTGTATGATGCGGCCGGAACGGAAAGCATATCCCAGACCCCGCTGTCCGACCAGGTATGGGTTGAAGCACCAGATATTACAAGGGAGTCGATATACGGTGTCGGATCGGCAAGACCGTCCTGATCCGTTGCCGCACATAGAAAAACGTATTTCCCGTCCACAAGAGGATAGAAAGCAAAGGTGCCGCTGGTACTCGTCACTACTGTATCAATTCGCACACCACTGCCGGTCAATTGTGCTTTAAAAGTAAAAATGGTGTCACTGTCATCGGTCGCACTGATTACATAGTTTACCGCGCCGTAATATACACTTTTCTTACTCAGTTTTGTTTCGGGTGGATCATTGGTATTTGCCACATACACTGTTTTGACGGTGTCCACCATAAGACTCTCCCGGTCCATCACCACAAACTTTACAGATATCAGTCCGGTGTCGGCATCTCCCGGTGTACCGCTGAATGTGAATTGCCAGCCGCCGCGGGTGATCGTTTTTTTACTTACAGTCAACCAGGCAACATTCGGGCCGATTGTCAGGAAGACCGAGTCCATGGGGTCCGGATCCGTTACAAACATCTTCCCTGACACCAGGCTGTCTTCCCATGCGGTGTCGGGAAATATAATGGAATCGATAACGGGAAAATCATTAGTATTCAACACTGTCAGACTGAACGATGCCGTATCAGTACCGCCATATCCGTCATCGGCAAGAACGGAAACGGTATATTCGCCGATATCATTGTTGTCCGGTGTCCAAATGAAGGTATGAGCCGACTGGTTGATTGCCATATCGGAGGGTGCGCCACTTATGAATGAGAGCGTTACCGCATCATTATTGGCATCGCTCACGGACGCGGTCATCTGCCACAAGGAATCTTCCTGAGCAGTATCAACCGCCTGCAAAGTCAGGACAGGCGGTGAATTAATAACACTAATATACGAGGCCTTTGTCACAGAATCAACGCCTCCGTTACCGCTGACCACCAGCGTAACGTTATAGGTGCCACGGCTTTGGTAGATATGCGTCGGGCTCGTTGCCGTGTCACTTGAGCCGTCACCAAACCTCCACAGACAGCTTGCTATGTCGCCCGTTGACGAATTGGTAAAGGTGACGGATAACGGCGCTTCACCAATCGTATCCGAAGCGGTAAATATCGCCTTTGCCCTGGTGTACACAGTGATATAGGACTGCCGGACCGTGCTGTCAACACCGCCGGCACCAGAAACCTTGAGTTTAACATCGTAGGAGCCGGGTGCTGCATAATGATGTGTCGGATTTATCGCCGTCGAAAATGAATCAACAGCGCCGTCACCGTAAGTCCAGATCCATTCGGACACTCCGGCAGAGATTGAATCGAGCGTGAACTGTACCGTAACACTGTCGATACCCGTAGTCGGCGTTCCGGAGAAAGTCGAAACAGATTTCTGATAGATGGTGATATAATTCATCCGGGTAAGGGTACTGTCGACATTGAAGGTCGTATTTTCAGCCTTCAACGATACGGTATATACTCCTGGTAAGGTATATTGATGCATTACATCAACCTGAGTAACAGTGGTGTCGAGTTTACTGCCGTCGCCATAGTTCCATATCCACCGATCCCCGTCGCCGGTTGACAAATTGGAAAAGGCCACGAGAGTGGTATCAATACCGGTAAGCGGTGTTGCAGTGAAATCTGCAACCGGTGGTTTTTCTATCCACAGATTAACGGTATCGCTGTAAAGGGTATCAAACTCGTTATATATTTCACAGTAATATGTACCCGTATCTGAGACCGTCATATACTGGATGCTGAAAAGCGAAACGGTACCCACGGTATTAGAAAAATTCTTTATCCATTTATAACTGATCGGTGAGTGCCCGGCTCCTGCCGCAGAAAGCTGCACCGCCGTGCTCTCAAGTACGGTTTGACTCATCGGTTGTGTGGAAATGGTCAGCGGTACCGGGACAAAAAGTTCAACCGTATCGGAAACTACTGTTCCGTAAAGATTCCATACCTGTACCGAATACGTTCCGGAATCGGACAGCCCCACCGGACTGATACTGTATGAAGGGGATGTAGCATTATTTATTGCAACCGCGTCTTTATACCATTGATAGGTAAACGGTGTAGTGCCTGCAGCGGTGACGGAAAATGCATGGGTGCCACCGACTTCACAGGTATCAGACAAGGGTTGTACAGTGATTGAAGGAGCGGTACCGGATATTGTCGCCCAGGGGGTATTCCCGTAGGCACCGAGATTGATTCGTCCACCGTTTGGTGACGGCTCGTTGGCATAGGGCATGCCCGGATCACCGGAATCTATACAGGGAGAAGCAAGCATCAGGTGGAAATCGTAGGATGCGTATGACGTATCTTTAAACATGGGATTCTGAGCGATATTATCACTGTGACATACATTGGTATCCAGATAGGTAATATCGGTAAAGGCAGTGCCGGAATAATTTCTATACATGATTTCATTACCGTAAAACGCATTATTTCTTATAGTATCGGTGGTTCCCATACTGTCATAGACACCGTTCTTATTAAACGCGAAGATATTGTTGATCACCTGTATCGAATCAACCATCTCTCCTTCCATGACACCATAGGAATTTTGACTGAAGGTATTATTAATTATATCCACACCGTAACCACTATAATCAACGAATACACCAATCGAGTCGTATGCAAAAATATTGTTTACAATTTTTATATATTGAGCTTGATGGACTTCTACTCCTTTGTAACACCTGACGAATTTACAATTTGTAACGGAACCATACGGGGAATAGCCAAATCTCAGAATGCAACCACTGAGTTGATTTTTAAAGGTTATACCGTCAATGTGACAATATTTAGCTGCAGTCTGGGTCTCTATAGAATACATATTCATTGCATCAAATAAAGTAACGAGTGAATCGGAATTACGGACCGAGAAATCGTTTGAGTAACCGCCCAGGATAACAATAAAGCTGTCCTGTATAAAGATATAACCATTCATATTGTAAGTACCGGCAGCCACTTTAATAGTATCACCCGGGCCTGCAAGATCAAGCGCTCTTCTGAGTGAATCGATCGGTGATACTGCCGTGCCTGTATTGGCTGAATCGCCGTTCGTTGAAACATGCCAGCAGCTCATGGTGTCAATAAATACAACCGAATCAGGATCGGAAAAGTCATTCGAATTATTACTGCTGCTGACCCGCCAATACAATTTACCGAGTGGTAAATCTTCAGAATAATAATTGTAATGGTTATATGTGGTATCAGTATATGAATTTGTACTTATATCAAAAATAGTATTGGAGAAATCAACAGTATCATCTGCCTGTATCCTGTAATAGCCTGCTCCACTGACAGTATGCCACTTAAACGTGACCCGAAGATCGGTAGTAGTGTCAAATGTAAAGTGAACCAGCTCCGGTGAACCGGTTACCCGTACGGAATCAATATTGGAATAGGCGTTATAATCAATATCGGTGCTCACCCGCCAGTACCAGGTGGTCCCGGCGGAAAGATACCAGGGTGAGTTGTAGCTGGTGCTGTTGCTGACATAGGAATACCACCCTGTTGTTGCAAAGCCGATATCCTGGTCAACCTCAATTTTATAGGTGGTAACATTCGGATAGGAATTCCAGGTAAATGTTGGATACACATCGTGTATCGCAATACCTTCCCACCGGTTCAACTGCGGCTTCTGATACACAAAATCGTCGGTATTTGAAAAATAATTTGTATCAATGTCACTGCTGACATGCCAGTACCAGATTCCTTCGTTCGGCAAACTCGCGGTATAAAATGTTGAGCCGCTGATGTAAGCAGTTATAGGTGTGGCAAAGGAGATGTTATCTGCTATTTCTATTTTGTAACCTGTCGCACCGGAGACCGGGTTCCAGGTGAAGGTGGGGTTGGCAACGGGTGTCGGATCGGGTAGATACTCATATATATTCGGTGCAGTATTGATAGTAACTATTTCATACGGGCACCAGGAATTCGGTTTCAGACTGCTGCTCACTTTCCAGTAGTAAGTTCCCTGTGCCATTGGTGACGGTTCATTATAACTGGTTCCACCGATATTCGCTTGCTCAATTACACGAGGTGAATTGAAATTCGACTCATCATCGACCCACAAATTATAACTGCTTGCGCCGGAGACCGGATTCCACTGAAACAGGGGTTGCAGGGTTGACACCGTTTCCGGTGAGAACGGAATAGGTTGCGGATACTGGTTGATATTAATAACAACTGAATCGGTCTCCGAAAAACTGGTGTAATCATAATTGGTGCTGATACGCCAGTAATTGGTACCTTGTGACAAGTTAGTCATCGGTGTATAGCTGGTACTGTTGCTGACAAAATCCACCAGAGGAGAGCCAAAGGCGATATCTTCGTCAATCTCTATTCTGTAACTGATTGCACCTGGATACTCATTCCAGGTTAATGTCGGGGTTTGATCAATGGTTGTGTCTTCCGGATAAGGAATTACACTTGGTATCTGGAACTCGAACGCATCGTAGCCAAAGTATTTGTTATAATCAAGGTCTGAGCTTACACGCCAGTAATACGTCTGGGGACTGAGTACCGGGCCTGAAACCATATAACTTGTCGAACCGCTTATGTTAACATCAACAATAGGTGTAGCAAAGGAGATATTGTCCGCCAGTTGAAATTTATAATTCGATGCACCACTTACCGAATTCCAGTAAAAGGTCGGTGTTTTATCCGGCGTCGGGTCAGGGGTATAGGGAATAAGAATCGGTGCACCGGTGATAATAAAATCGTCTGTCATTGAATAATCTGAAAAAGCTGGGTTACTGGTATCACTACTGACATGCCAATAAATCGTATCTTCGGGCAGATTACTGCCATGCGTATAGCTGGTGACACTGCTTACAATCTGCTCAATCGGCGAAGTAAATGCCACATCGGTGGCAATCTGAATTTTGTATTGAGTAGCACCTGACACCGGGTACCACTGCAATGTCGGAGTAAAATCATTCGTCGGATCCGGCGTATATGGAATAATAGTCGGCTGCGCCATGACTACATTCAACCAGCTTACGACAATCAACAATACGATTTTTCTTTTATTTATTTTCTCCATGGGATTAACTCCTCTGCAATAGAGCCATTAATTCCTTCCTCAAATCCATAATTTTCCGGTTACCGGGATCTATTTTCAGCGCCTTATTGCAATACATCAGCGCCGTTTGCGGCTGCCTGAGGTAGTAATAACAAAAAGCAAGCATCACGCTATTCGGAGTATAATCGGGAAAATGCTCATGCGATATTGCGGCGTATTTTATTGCGTTTACCCAGTCATTTTTACGGTAATAACATGATGCGGTATTAAATGCAATGTTGACATAATTGGGCGCCAGTTTACGCGCCTGGTCGTAATCGGCAATTGCCCTGTCAAAGAGGTTCATATTAAAATGCACATATCCCCGCTGATACCAGGCTTCAACCTGTTTTTCCCTGAGTGCAGCAGCTTTTTCAAGTAACTCAAGTGCGCCGTTAAAATCACTCTTTATAATTCGTATCGAAGCCCGGTGCACATACACGTCGGAAAGATAATCCGCAAACGCGGTTTTGCCGAGACCACCGAACACCAGGATTATCAGAACAACCCCGATTACCCGCAGCCCTGCATTATGTGCGGCCCGGTTCCTGACAGTCACGGTTTTCGTTTTCACTGATCCCTGCAATTGCAAATATATCAGACCAAACGTTATCCAGAGGAAAAATGTGGAAGACATGTACCGGGTCGCAACAGTAAAGGTACTGTAACCAAGGTATCCGGCGACCGAGCAAAACAGGGAGAGAGAAAGCAGTCTCTGGTTAAGGGTATCGGCGCCTAAAGCCTGTTTCAGTAAACGGTATCCGAGAAACAGGACAAGTCCCAGATAGACAAGAAGTGCAAAGATACCATACTCCACCCAAATTTCGAGAAAATCGTTGTGAACATGGTTCAGAACGGTATTGGGATCCTGCGTAAGTGTCTTATGTTTTTCGTTCAGCGGATAGTAGATAACGAAATTGCCGGGTCCAACCCCGAAATAAGGATACTTTGCAATTATTTCCGCAGCGGCATAATAGAATGAAACGCGCCCGGAAAAACCATTTTTTAGTCTGGAAAAATCATCTTTCATTGACTGCGGCAATATCATAAAAGTAACAAGAGCGATTGCCGGGACAGCAAGAGCAATACCCAGTGACTTTTCCGAAAAACGCTCGTTTTTCTTTTCACAAAGAATAAAAAACAGCGACGATATGAATGCACTGATAAAAAAGCATATAACTGCTCCCCTGCTGTTCGACAGTATTAAAGCGACTACCATTGCCATCGTTGAAAGGATTGCGGTATACAGAACCGGTTTTTTATCGGAGAAAAATGAGCAGTAGACTCCGAAAGGAATCATTAGCAGCAGATATATGGCGAAATAGTTCTTGTGGCCGAAAAAAGAGATTACCTTGAATCGTTCAGCTTTATGGATCCAGTTGACCGGATCCGCATTGAAATATTGAATAGGACCATACAATGATGCTATACCCGCAATAAATACACACACCGGTAATACCTTGCGGAAATCATCACGGGTGAAATGGAAAATAAAAAGGAAGAAAGTGATAACGCCGTATATTTGAGGTATAAAAACACTATAATTTATACTGTTCCTGGCGGTAGAAAGAAATCCACAGAACATAAGCAGTCCGTAGAGCACCGCAGGAAGAAGTATCGGATTGAGTGGTATGGTGATTTTGTTATTCATGAGCAACCGTACGGATGAAACAGCCATAACAACAAGACACACTACCTGAACGATAATATCCTTTATCTCAATGGCAGTCATATTGCCATTCCAAACCGCAAAAACAACCGCAGCAATGAGAAAAAAAATCAGGTACCTGCAAATTCCTGTTACAAAAACATTCAGTGTCTTCATAACTCTTTATTGGGATATTTACGTTTTTTTATACCGGTAGTTTACGACTGCCTAATATTTTATAATGTTATCCCAATAAAGTCAAAACTTTAATGGCGCCTCACGCCCTTAAACATAGCGCCGAACAGACAAAAAATGAGAATTTTACCCTTTATTGTACCATTATTTGGGGATTTTGTCGGTGATTTGAGTCACAAATAGAAAAAAATTTTATAACTGGTTCTTGGTAAATTATGACCGAATTCATGCTCCGCATTTCATTCCGAAGCCTGAATCCTGCGAATGGAAGAGAAAGCTTGAGGTCCAAACTCTGCCTTGTAAAGTTACTTTGTTACCTCTGGATGGTGGACAAACAGAGCGATGGATGAGTGTTCGGGTTGAAGCTGGTAACTTTCGTTTACGGTTATACCGAGTCTGTCATCAGCACATAGCAGTTCAATCAGGTCCTGATTTTTTTCTTTCCCCGGCATTCCTGAATCGCCAAAATGATACTTACGTCCCTGATTTTTCGGAAGACCTAAACCGCGTTGAATTTCTGTTATCATTTTTTCTGCTACAATATCGATTAAATAGTTCCCCGGCACAGGTAAATAGTATTCTTTAACACCTTCTTCCTGGTTATATTTGTTAAAGCCATCCACAAACCTGTTTCCTATCGTGGCTGCCAGAATAGGCAAAACATCACCTTCAGGACGAAAAAAAGCAGCAATGCTTCTGTCTCCTGACTGTGGAAAATATAATGACATTACCTCGGAGTGAAAATCGTCGGGGCTTAAAAGTATTATGGAGTTTTTATCGGCTATTACCGGGTAATAGGCATAAAACCCCCGGGCATCGATTAAATCATTTTCAGTAATTTCCTCTGTCAGTATCCTGAAAATTTCTGCGAGCTTGCCTTCCATCTCGTCCCTGTTTTCGGATGACCCGTTTTTGCCTGTAGTCCAATACCTGGCGTATAATTCTTTATTTTTTACCGAATCAAGTAAAAGATTGGTACTCCAGGTTAATATTTCCCCACAGCCATAAAATGGAGGCACAATCAATCCTCCAAATTCAACCGGATCAGATGTGTGGGTTGTTTCAGGTTTTCTGGTTGGGTCTTTTTCACTCTTTTGCATGATGAATTCTTATATAATCTTTAGTGCTAATTCCTTTTCAATTTACAATAAGTGACAGACAAAATACTTCATGCAAATTAATTCGGGAAAAACCGGGCATGTTTTTTATTAAATCCTGAAAGAGCTTCATATATGTACATAATAATATAGAAAATGTATACAACGCCTGTTGACATTTTAATTATTTTTATACACTGAAATTATTAAAAAAATTACTCTCATTTAAATGTTAAACAGCCATTACTAATTTTGCAATATTTTTCATATCAATAAGTTAGTAATATATTAATAAAATGAAAAATTTCACGACAATTAACATCTTTTAAATTAAAATCTTAGTGTTGAAATCTAAAAAATTTAATTATTTTATACACTTTTAACAATTTTGTATTACAATACTTAACACTATTGAAGCAACCGCCACGAGTGGTGGTACCATTACCCCATCAGGAACGATGCTCATTACCAGCGGTGGCAGCCAAAATTACACGATGACGGCGAATACCGGATTTATTATCGATTCCGTTACTGTGGACGGTGTCAACCAGGGAGTAATTTCATCCTATGATTTTGCTAATGTCACCGACAACCACACCATTAAAGCATTCTTTGGTGACGACCCGAACATTCACGATACAACCGTCCAGATCACTGCTGTGTACGAGAGCGCTTCCAAGGACAGCATCATTGAAAGAGATACTGTAATCGACCGGGATACAATCGTTACAACAACCGTTACCGAAATCGCCACTGACTCCCTGATAAATAAAATCGATTCACTTTCAGATAATACCATTTATGCAACAGTCTGCGACACACTGGTAACACAGAATACCAATGTCTATATCACTCATGACACCCTCTGCTTTGTAAACCTGGTTCCACAGGTTCTCAACAGTGATACCCTCCTGGAATTCAAGCACCATACCGAAGTTACGTTTATTCTCGATGTTGTTGATGGTAAGGGAGATTCGCTGATATACGGCTGCTCTGATGATGCCGGCGGTGCCGTGGCAAATACATATTCCCTGTATACCATCTCCTTTGCCGCTCCGGGTCAGTATACCACTATATTGTCAGTCTCCGATCCGGACACTACCGTAAATTACAACCTGGACGTCTCCGTCCTCGATGACTCGGCACGCACACAGAATTCAACGGTAAATACCCCTCAAACACATCTGGAACTTCTCATATCTCCTCCGGCGATAAACCTCGACAAAAATAAAACGGTCTCATTTACTATAATCGAAGATGCCCAACGAACGATATCTGAAACCATGATAACCGTTTACGATCCCTTGGGTAACTGTGTAAACAGGCGAATATTTGACAAAAGAGAAGAAGCGCACTGGAATCTTACAAATAACAACGGAAGAGTTATAGGAACAGGAATCTATCTGGCTGTTGTTCAGATTCGGGACAGCAAGGGTAACAGATATCAGATAAGAAAACTCTTTGGTGTTAAGTAGCGGCTAAATTATTGTCCCGGGTGGGATTACGGTTTCCTGAGCAATAACCACAATACCGGAGCGGATAACATACAATTTATTCTCCTCTTCCTCCACGCCGCGTATATTGACTATTTGAGAGCCCTTTCCAATAATGACATCCTTGTCAAGAATGGCATTTTTTATGGTACAGCCTTCACCTATCTCAAAACGGTTACATGACTTCAGCAGAAAAGTTCCGGTATCATCATTATCATCGGAATCATCAAACAGAGATTCGTTTTCGACGCCGTGGATCTTAGTATTTCCCATAATAATGGAATCCTCAATGACACATCCTCCGGCGATACGACTGCGGACCCCGATGAGGCTGCGTTTCAAACGGTCCGCATGAATAATGGAACCCTCAGAAATAATTGAATTCTCAACGAGGGTTTTATGAACCCGTGCGGGCGGCAGTTGCCGTGCATGTGTTATTATGGAATTGCCTCCCTGAAACAGCTCGGCAATGCCGCCGCCTTTAAGCCACTCCATATTGGCATCATAAAATGTTTTGATCGTCCCGACATCCTCCCAGTACCCGCTGAAGGGGAAACATGCCATGTGCATTGATTTTGCCGCAAGAGGAATAATTTCTTTACCGAAGTCGGTTTCATTGTTTTCCAGCGCCTTTAGTAAAGAGTCCGTATTGAACAGATAAATTCCCATGGAGGCCAGAAAGGGTTTTCCCGTGACAGAGGATGTTGAATCTGCATATCTGAATTCTTCAATCAGTGCAGGATTTTCGGGTTTTTCAAAGAAATCAATCACCTGCATATCCCTGTCAACTTTAACGATACCCAGCCTGCTTATCTCTTCAGGTGAGCTGTAATGGGCTGCAATAGTGACATCTGCATTGTGACTCTGATGAAAGGAAAACATAAAGTTGTAATCCATACTGTACACCTGATCACCGCTGAGAATAAGAATGTATTTTGGTTCATGATACAGTATGTGCTGCAGGGAGCGTCGGACCGCATCAGCGGTTCCCTGAAACCATGCCGTGCTGGTCACGGTCTGTTCCGCAGCCACCACATCGATAAAACCATCCCTGCCTACCTCGCGGCCATAGGACTGCCAGATGTGCCGGTTAAGTGAAAAAGAGTTAAACTGGGTTAGAATAAAAATTTTATTCAATTGAGAATTAAGACAGTTTGTGATGGGAATATCAACCAGCCGGTACTTGCCGCCAAAGCTCACCGCCGGTTTCGCCCGTTTCCTGGTAAGCGGGTATAAACGCGTTCCCTGACCGCCACCCATAATAACGACGACAACATCTTCGGGGTTTATCGGAGCCGGTGATACAACTGCATCAGAAAAAGAGTGTGTCATGGTATTCCCTGCGTTTTAAGTTTCAGGCCGTTGCTTTTACTTTCATCGGACCGGCCTCGTATCGGAACAAATAAAATGCATAGTCCTTTGTCAAAGGG
>Ga0190359_1000874_pt1 | contig 19696 bp, 27 predicted proteins | sample 48721823_MG_FD_161269 | JGI IMG/M metagenome (GOLD analysis project Ga0190359, IMG submission 161269) | Hydrothermal vent microbial mat bacterial communities from Southern Trench, Guaymas Basin, Mexico - 4872-18-2-3_MG | ecosystem: Environmental > Aquatic > Marine > Hydrothermal vents >... | reverse complement strand
AAGAAAATTTCACATTTACAATTATAATACTGATTGTTTCTGGATTATTGATGGGCATATTTTTAAACGGCATGGAAATTTATGGAATTTTGTTTTTAATAGGGTTTGTAGTTGATAGGGCCTATATCAGATATAAATGGCCAGAAGGTAAGAAGCCAAAATCATATGGTTATAAAAAAGCAAGGGATTGGTTTGACAGGATTTTTGCAACTCTAATAATTGTCCTATCCATAGATATTGTTTCTAGATATGTGTCTGTGCACTACAGCTTCATTGTTTTCTTTTTAGGTATTGTTACATCCTGCCTTTTAAAAGATATTGAGAATATAAAACAGTTTTTGGGAATGAAGTGATTATTTTATATTTGGTTAAACTAATTCTAATTATGCCTTTGAATGAAATTGTTGTCGGAAGAGATGCGCTTGACCTTGAAAAATATGGAACAAAGGGAACCATTTACTTGGGCAGGCATCTTGTTGGAAAGGGAGAAAATGCCCATATGACGAATCCCATAAGATTTGATGTTTCAAGGCCACATGTGATGTTAATATGTGGGAAAAGAGGTTCCGGAAAATCTTATTCCGGATGTGTGATAGCCGAAGAGGTTCTGAAGCTCCCGGATGAAATAAAGAACAATCTTTCCATCTTAATGATAGATACACAGGGTATTTTTTGGTCAATGAAAAATCCAAACGAAAGGCAGATGGAGCTTTTGAATAAATGGGGATTAAAGCCGTCTTCTTTTAAAGTGGAAGTCTATATACCAAAAGGATTTGAAGAACAGTTCAAAAAAGAAAACATACCTTACGACAAGGTTTTTAACATAAGGCCATCTGAACTAACCTCTGAGGATTGGTTGCTTTCATTCAACATTTCAATGATAGAGCCCTCTGGAATTTTATTGGACAGGTGCATAAGAAGAATAAAGGAAACCGGAAAAAATTACTCCATAAATGATATAGTTGATGTAATTACAGAAGATTCTGAAGCAGAGAAAAAGGAAAAAATGGGCTTGATAAACAGGTTTAATTCTGCAAAGGATTGGGGCATTTTTTCTCCAAAGGGAATAACTATTGAAGAGCTTCTTGGTCCCGGCAAGGTGTCAATTATAGACGTGTCTTTCTTCAGCCAGGTCACTGAAGGGTGGAGCGTGAGGAGCCTTCTTGTTGGGTTGATTTCAAGAAAAGTCCAAAACATAAGGACTGCTGCAAGAAGAGAGGAAGAAATAGGAATAATATCAGGATTCAAAGAAATGAAGATACCGATAACGTGGCTTATAATAGATGAGGCCCATAATTTCCTTCCAGCCAAGGGAAAAACAGCAGCCTCGGAGCCACTTTTAACCATAATAAAACAGGGAAGACAGCCAGGAATTTCCTGCATTCTGATAACACAGAGACCAAACAAGCTTCATGAGGATGCAATTTCCCAGGCAGATATTATCTTGTCTCATAGGATAACGGCAGAGCAGGATATAAAAGCGCTGAGGAATATAATGCAGACATATCTTCTTTTTGATATACAGAAGTATATAAGTGATTTGCCTAAGGAGCCTGGAGCCGCCATAGTGCTTGACGACAACAGCGAGAGAATTTATCCAATGAAAGTCAGGCCAAGGCAAAGCTGGCATGCAGGTGGAACACCAACAGCTATTCCAGAAGAAGAAAGCTGATTATATTATTCTGTTCTTGAGTGAGTCCGTGTAGCTCACTAAATAATTTTTTATTTCCTCACTACTTATGGCAAGCTTTGCTCCCACCAAATCCATAAAAAGATCTTTTAAGGTGTTCCAAACGTTTCCCTGCGCCATTGAGTGTGGAACATTGAAAGCATATTCAATACCTTCCCATGCAAGCCCTGCTGCTATAACAGCAGGAATAACATATTTACCACACCTTTCAACCTTTTCTTCTTCGAGGGCTTCCTTTCCAAAATAGGCCAATGTTCCAGCGCTTAAAAGATGTGGTAATATATCAAAGCTAGATAGGTTGTCATAAGCGCCCGTCGCAACTCCTGCAATATGCAATCCCACAGCAGCTCCTGCAAGCAACAGATTTTTCTTTTTGCCAACAACCTTTTTGGCAGTTTCGTAGTGTTTCTTGAGTTTCTCTCTATAGCCTACAATCTCTATGTTTTTAATGTCCAAAAAATTGTCGTCTAGGTTGGGCTCTACATCAAGCTTATAATCATTCATAATATTATTTACTATTTAGTAGTATATAAAATTATATGTTAATCAAGCTATCAGAAATATGCCAACAATTATTAGAATGGAAGCACCTATTTTCAATAGAATCAATGATTTTTTTAAGTTCTCTTTGATTATATGTGGAAAAAATAATGATAAAATTATTGTGAAAATTAGGACAAAAAGAGGTCTTGATGCTCCAACTGCAGAAAAAAGTGCAACTGGAGCCAAAGACATTGCTGATAAAAATAAAATTCTTGAGATTATAAAGATTAATCCGAAAGCAATTAAAAAAATGAAAATCCTTTTCTTCAATTTTTTTGTCATTTTAAAAAATTTTTTATTATATTTAAAGAGGATAGGAATTTGAATCAATGAAAATCCAATTAAGGTACCCCAGAAAAATGCGTTAGTATAATTCATAAAATTCAGACTATATTTAAATAAAATATTATATATCCCAACTATAAATGCAGAGATTAGTGTAAGGTATGCGCCCCTTCTTATTTTTAAACTTTTTTCAAAGGAAATTAAAAAAGCACCGGAGAAAACCAAAAAAATTCCCACATATTTACTAAAAGTAAAAAATTCTCCCAAGAATATCGTTGATAATATCATAGTAAAAACAGTTGAAGTATAAACAAGCGGTACCACCCTTGAAACTTCATCAATTCTGATGGCTTCATAAAATAAATAGGCGGATATATAGAATAAAATTCCTGCTAATACCGGTATTAAAGAAAAAAACGAAAATGTTATTTGAGTAAATAAAAATAAAAAAATTATATAAAAAGGCGTTAAAAACACCAAATTAAATAGTAAATAAAATATGGGGTCTTTTATTTCTTTGTCTAAAATAAATTTTACAAATACATTTGAAGATGCTGCCAGAATTGTCGCTAAGAGAGTTAAAAATATCCAATCCATAGTTTAATTATATTCGAAGAATTTAAAAATATTTTTTATCAATTATCTTCAAAAACATTTAATACACTATCCGCTAATAATATTAACATGAACTACGTGGAATATCCTTTAATCAAGAGGAACTCTTTGGAGAGGAGGCTTTATCAGGAAACAGTTCTGGCGACATGCAGCAGCAAAAACACGATGGTTGTTCTGCCGACTGGAATGGGCAAAACAGCTTCTGCAATTCTTTTGGCTGCGCACAGGTTAAACAAAATTGGCGGGAAAGTTATGGTTCTTGCGCCCACGAGGCCACTTGTGGAGCAGCATAAGAGGACTTTTTCAAAATTTATGGAAATTGCCGAGGAGGATATGAGAGTCTTCACCGGAAGAACCCCTCCATCCCAGAGGGAAAAAGAATATAAGAAAACAATGCTGGTTTTTGCAACGCCACAGGTCATACAGAATGATATTATTGCCGGAAGATTTGATTTTTCAGATTATTCACTTTTGGTTTTGGATGAATGCCACAGGGGAATTGGGGATTATCCATACCCCTTCATAGCTGAAATGTACATGAAAAAAGCAAAAAACCCAAGAATATTGGGATTGACTGCATCTCCGGGTGGAGACAAGGACAAAATAGAAAGAGTTTGCAAAAATCTTTTTTTTGATGCTGTGGAGATAAAGACGGAAATAGACGAAGATGTAAAACCCTATGTCCAGAAAGTGAATTTAGATTACATAATGATAGATTTGCCAGAGGATTTCAAAGAGATTCATAAGCTGATATCAAAATCCCTCAAGAAAAGATATAAAACACTCAAAGGTATGGAACTTACGGACACAACAGACCTCAGAAAGAGAGATCTTCTCCAGATTCAGGGGAGAATAAGGGGAATACTGGCAAGCAAGCCAAATCCTCCAAAGTGGATTTTTCAGGGATTGTCTGTTGTTGCAGAAGCACTTAAAATTGAGCATTCTCTGGAACTTTTGGAGACACAGGGAATAAAATCTCTTTTTCAGTACTTCAAGAGAATGCAAAAGGCTGCGGAGTCAGGAAAAACCAAGGCGGTCAAAAGGGTTATGAAAGATACTGAAATGGAAACAGCTTTTTTAAAACTTTATGAGCTCGTTGGGAAGGGAGTAGACCACCCGAAGTTAGATGAGCTTTACAAGCTTATTGAAAACCAGTTCAAAACTTATCCAGATTCAAAGGTAATTGTCTTTTCACATTACAGGGATTCAGTTAAAAGGATAGTTGAAATCCTTAAGGGAATGGAGAACTGCAGACCGGTTGCTTTTGTTGGCCAGGCTGGGGACGAGGGACTATCTCAAAAGAGCCAGGTTAAGATTTTAGAGCAGTTCAAGGAACTTAAGTACAACACTATAGTATGCACTTCCGTTGGCGAGGAGGGCTTGGACATACCTTCCGTGGATTTGGTTGTTTTTTATGAACCGGTTCCTTCAGAGATTCGTTCAATACAAAGGAGGGGAAGGACCGGAAGGCAAAGTGCAGGAAAGGTTGTCGTCCTCATAGCCCGTGAAACTCGTGACGAAGCATTTTTCTGGGTGTCAAAATATAAAGAAAAGAGAATGAAAACAATACTGAAAAACATGAGAAGCCATTTTGAGGAAAAACAAAAAAAGTTGGGGGAGTTCTGATATGCAGTCAAAATACTATTCCCTTTGGCTGGTGGGAGTATGTACAGTTGTTTTCATATTTCAGATTATCTTCCCACAGATAACAGACCAATTTGCCCTTTACAATTTCCGTGTTTTTTCAGAGCCATGGCTTTTGGTAACATCAATATTTCTTCATGGCGGATTTCAGCACCTTTTTTTCAACATGTTTGCACTCGGGCTTTTTGGGTTGATACTTGAAAACATCATAGGCTCAAGGAATTTTCTTTTGGTTTTCTTTTCTTCAGGCATAGTCGCCAGCATAGGGGCCGCCATGTTTTATCCCGCAAGCCTCGGGGCTTCCGGAGCTATATACGGTATACTGGGAACATTGGCAGTTCTCAGGCCAAAAATGTCAGTATGGGTTTTCGGCGTTCCCATGCCAATGTTTGTGGCTGCAATACTCTGGGCGTTAGTTGATATTGTTGGAATGTTCGCTCCCTCGGGAATAGCAAACGCTGCACATATTTTTGGTCTTGGTTCTGGTATAATTATAGGGCTTCTCCTGAGGAAAAAATTCAAAGAAAAAAAGCCAGTGGAAAACCCCTTGCCGCCAGATGAGGAAGAGGCGATAGACTATTACATAGATTATAACTTTTAAATAGTAGTAACAATATACTTGTTTCTATGAGAAGGATTATTGAAGTTGGGAATATAGATGATATTGCTTATTCTGATGAGGGAATTTTGAAAACCCGTGGAGTTCATGGGTGTACAGCTGTTATGATTTACGGAGAAACACCTAAACACCACGGAATATTGGGGCATTACACACAAGCTTCTAATAATAAGTTCTTTTCTGATTTTAAAGATTTTGCTGAAGTATTTGATGGACGTAAAAACAGCGGGGTGATAATTTACTCACAGGACCTGGATATTGAACTTCTGGATGAAGTGAAAGATTTTTTGAGTAATAAAATCCCAAATATAAAAATAAGTGAATTTCCATATAACCGCAAATATTCTGGTTCTGGTGAGGTTGTGTTGGATATAGACAGGGGGGAGTGGAAAGCTTGGTTCAATAGAAAACCAAAAAGGTTTTAATTTGAGTCAGTCAATTATTTATTATGCCAGATTTTAATGAGATAAAAAAGTATGTAGAGCAAGTCTTTAGGGAAGGCGACGAAATGGTTGCCAATTTTGAATGGTTCTACAAATATCATATTTCAATAGTTTACAAAATTGCAATAAAATTGGCAAAAAAATATAAGGCAAATGAAACTGTTGTTGGTCTAGCTGCGATATTACATGACATAGGAATTACTGTAGATCCTAAACAACATGATATAGCAGGCGCCAAAGAAGCAGAAAGGATTTTAAAGAAATATGGGTATGCGCCTGAGATAATAAAACAAGTTTCTAATTGTATTGAGTCCCATATGTGCGAAGCAAAAAAACCCAACACATTAGAAGCTAAAATAGTAGCAACTGCTGATGCCGTTTCAAAATTTAAGAGTCCATTCTTTTTTATAAAAGCATGCGCGGGAAAACAAACTCCAGAAGAATATTTCGAGTGGTTCCATAACAAAATTAAAAAAGAGTATGAAAAAATATTTTTTGATGATGAGAAAAGGTTAGTGAAAAAAGAGTATGAAGTTCTTTCAGAGATGTGCAAATTTAGAGGTTAATTTATGCCGAAAACACAGAAAGTTCTCAAGCCAAACGGAAGAGTAATGATAGTTGCAGACAACCGTGAATTCAACTCAAAGGTTGTCAAAAATTTGGCGCGACTGGATTGTGTTGTGAAGCCAAACCAGCTTGAAGTCGGGGACTATATACTCAGTGAGAGAACATGTGCAGAAAGAAAAACCACTTCGGATTTTTTGTCATCAATTTTTGACCAGAGAATTTTCACCCAGCTGAAAAACCTTAAAAATAATTTTGAAAGGCCACTGCTTGTTATAGAGGGGAAGAACCTTTACTCCGAAAGGAATGTTCACCCGAATGTAATACGTGGCGCCTTGGCATCAATAGCCCTTGATTATTTCATTCCAATAATATGGACTGAAAACGAGGAGGAAACCGCAGGAATACTTTATTGGATAGCAAGAAGGGAGCAGCTTGATGAAGCAAGGGATGTATCAATAAGGGGTGAGAAAAAGGCACTTACATTAAAGGACCAGCAGGAATTTCTGGTGGCTGGCATGCCTAATGTGAATACGAAAATTGCAAAGCGACTTCTGGAGAAATTTAAAACTCCTGAAAAGGTTTTCAGGGCATCAGAAGAAAAATTAAAAAAAGTCCAGGGGATAGGCGACAAGCTGGCAAAAAATATAAGGAAGATATTGACAGAAAAATATGAATAGGTGAGCTGTTGAAAAGAAAGAATATTCTCGTGGGAATAGACCCCGGGACAAAAACTGGCATAGCAGTTTTATCGTTAAGGGGAAAGGTCATATCACTTGAAAGCATGAAAGACATGGGAAAAGACAAAGTAATAAAGTACATATCATCTCTTGGGTTCCCGACAATCATAGCTACTGACAAATCAAAACCACCCTCCATGGTTGAGTCTGTTTCCAACAATTTTGGATCAGTTTTATTCCATCCAGAAAAGGACATAACCAAAAAAGATAAAGCATCTCTGACCAGAAAATATAATCCAAAAGATTCTCACCAAAGAGACGCCTTGGCTGCTGCATTCTATGCTTTTCGTGAATACAGGGATACCATAAGGAAAATAGAGAAAACAATAGACAACTTAAACCTGTGGAGATATGAAGATGACATAAAGGACCTCATCATAAGGAAAAAAGCAAGAAACATATCTGTAGCAATAGAAGCTGTTTTTTCAAAGAAAAAAAGAGCAGACAGATACTTAAAAGAGGACAGGAAACTGACACGTGGAGAAGCTGAGCAAATCTTAGAAAAGACCAGAAACCTGCTCAAAGAGAAGGAAAAAATAATTGGAATCCTGGAGAATTATTCGTCTAAACTGGAAAGAAGATTAAAGGAGGCCGAAGAAAAAAACCTTGAGCTCACCAAGAAATTAGAAAAAATTAAAAAATCCAAGATTCCAAAAAAGAAGGACTATGAAAAAATCTCTCTGAGAGAAAAAATAAAAGAAAAAAACAATGAAATAAAAAAACTGCTTCAAAACATAAAAACACTAAAGGAGATTGAAAAAACCAGAAGTGAAGGACTTGTCCCGGTTAAAGTAATAAATAATTCCACCATTGATGAAATAACCAAGGCGGAAAGAAATATTGGAATAAGAAATGATATACTTTACTTCAAGAGATATTCTAAGTTCTCAAAACAATTCATAAGAAAACTTAAGGAAAGTAAAGTTGAAATGATAATAGGAAACTTTCCAGACAAAATAAAAAGCGAAATTGAAAAAAATGGAATAATAGTGCTAAGAAAAGATGACATAAAAATAAAAATATCTGATTCTGTTGGAAAATTATCAAAGGATGATTTAAAAAATCTAAAGAGGAAAGAGTTTCTCAATTGGCTGAAGGAATATAAAAAGAGGTTTGGTTAATTTGGATTTGATAAAAGACAAGAAACTTAAAGAAACTTTAATATTTTTGGCTAAACTTATTCTCCTTTCAATTCCTTTGTATATTGTCATATGGTTCAATATCAGTTTTGCTTTTGCCCAAGATTTTTTGGCCTACCATATATTTCATTTTCTAAAATTTTTTAACATTCAAGTTTCGAGAGATGGTTTTAACTTGATTTTTCAAAACTTCTCTATAATTATAAATAAGGATTGTATTGGCTGGAAGGGAATATTGTTTTTCTTTGCCCTTGTGCTGTCAACAAAAAGCACATGGAAAAAACGGTTCATAGGGCTATTCATAGGCATCCCCGCTGTGTTTTCTGTGAATATTTTAAGAATTATTTTTATGATTTGGGTTGGATTCAATATTCCAAACACTTTTTCAATATTTCATGACATACTATGGCAGGGTTCAATGATATTTTTGGTATTGTTTTTATGGCTCATCTGGTGGAAGGCAACATATTTAATAAATCAATAAAGAATAATTAATGTGATAACATGTTTGGATTCTTGAAGAAAAAACTAAAAGAGGGTATAGAAAAGATAACCAAGAAAGTGGAAAAAGAAGAGCAGGTTCAAGAGAGAACAAAGGAAAAATTGCAAAAACCAAAAAAAGTTGCAAAGGAAAAGCCAAAGGAAGTAAAAAAAAGTTTGTTTAAGATAGGAAAAAGAATTATAAGAGAGTCTGACATCAAGGATGTCTTATGGGACCTTCAAATATCCCTTTTAGAATCCGATGTCGCCCTTGAAACTGCAGAAAAAATATGCAACGACTTGAAGAAAAATCTAGTTGGAAAAGAGATAAAGAAAAAAGATTTGGAGATTATAATAAAAAACACCCTGAAAAACTCACTGAAGGAGATTCTTGATCAGAAGCAAATAGATATCTTGGCTGAAGTGAAGAAAAAAAAGCCGTTTCTTATATTGTTTTTAGGATTTAATGGCGCAGGAAAAACCACAGCTATAGCAAGGGTGGCACATCTCTTAAAAAGCAGAGGATTATCCGTGAATATGGCTGCTGGAGACACATGGAGAGCTGCAGCAATCAACCAGCTGGAAAAACATGGGGCAATCTTGAAGGTTCCTGTGATCAAGCATGACTACGGCGCAGATTCGGCTGCCGTGATTTACGATGCAGTCGAACACGCAAAGGCAAGGGAAATAGACGTGGTGCTTGCAGATACTGCGGGGAGGTCGCACACAAATAAAAATCTTATGAATGAGTTAGAAAAGATATGCAGGGTAAACAAGCCTGATATGAAGATATTGGTTGTTGACTCTTTGACTGGTAACGATTCAGTGGAACAGGCAAAGGCATTTGAGAGCAGTGTAGGAATAGACGGAATCATAATGACCAAGATGGATGTAAATGAAAAGGGCGGCGCTGCCATTTCTGTTGTACATGCAATAAAAAAGCCCATTCTTTATATAGGAGTTGGCCAGGATTACAAGGACCTGGAAAAATTTGACGCTGATAAAATAATAAAAAATTTGCTGGAGTGATATATGATAACATCAGGGACACACTGGAAAAGTGTTTATTAATTTGTTTGCGTAACGACCAATCATTGAAGCATCAAACAGAGTTATGCTACCGTCATTATTAACATCAGCTCTTCTTTCAAATTCTAATTGTGTTAATATTGTGTCATCTTTAACACTGTTCCATCCCTTCATATAATAATTTACAAGAAGCACTGAGTCATCTTCTTTTACAAAATTATCAGAATTAAGATCACCATATGAATCACATGGTGGGTTCCTTGCGCTATTTGTTATTTTCTTTTTTACCCCATCCCTACTTCCACCACAGCTTAACTTTATCTCATGTTCACCATTTGGTATTGAATTCTGAAGAGATATTATACCTACCTTACCCGGCTGTAATATATCACTTAACGATTCATTAATTTTCCATAGTTCATCATCAACATATAAACTGATTTCTGACGGATTTACATCAGATGCTCCTAAATTTCTCAAATACAGTTTTGTGCCGTCGTTTGTAACGTCCTCTATGAAAAGTGTTTTTGTTGATGTATTTATTGCAGTCTTAATATTTTCAGAACCCGTACCGGTCATAGTTTGATTACCTCTCATTATAAGCATCATAAAGGCACTCACAAAGGCGATTACTATAAGAACAAGAAGAATCATAGATACAAGAGGAGTTATACCCTTATCCATATAACACACTATATTTTTTATATTTAAATGCGTTTACTTTGTATAGGTGATATAATGCTTTACCTAATAGGTCTTGGGCTGTATGATGAAAAGGACATAACACAGCGCGGGATTAACGCAATAAAAAATTGCGACAATCTTTACATAGAGTTATACACTTCCAAGTGGAACGGTTTGGAAAGCCTCAGGATGATGTTGGGAAAGGAAATTATTGAAGTTAAGAGGAGCGACCTTGAGGAAAACCAGAAAAAAATTCTGGATGAGGCAAAGAGCAAAAAAGTTGGCATTTTAATTCCTGGAGATCCGCTTGTGGCTACAACGCACATAGACCTGCTGATACAGGCAAAGAAAAATGGAATAAAAACTGTTGTGATTCATGCACCGTCAATATATTCTGCTGTTTCTGAGACCGGCCTTTTTATATACAAGTTCGGCAAGACGACAACAATCCCCTTTGCCCAGGAAGGGTATAAGCCAGAGAGCCCCTACGACACAATAAAACAGAACAGGGAAAATGGCTTGCACACGCTTTGCCTACTTGACATAAATGAGAGACTGATGACGCCAAGCGAAGGGTTAAAATACCTATTAGAGATAGAATGCAGCAGAAAAGAGAGGGTTGTTTCCGAAGATGATGAAGTTATTGTTTTTTCCATGAGAGAAAGAAGCTTTATAATTTATGATAAAGTAAACAATATATTAAACAGGGATTTCCCTACACCGGCCGTTCTTATAATACCCGGGGAGTTACACTCAATAGAGAAGGAGGCACTTTCATGTTGGAAAACGACTTAAGAGAGGAAATAAAGAAATGGTCTAAGAGGTTGGACAACTCTTTGAAAACTACTGTCGCAACAGGCCGGAATGGCGTTGAGTTCCTCACAAACATAAAGGCATACCAGTCAGACTCCCTCCACTTCTTTAACAAGGGAGACCTTATAAGGACGTATGAAGCTTTGATATGGGCGTGGGCTTACCTAGAAATAGGGAAACAAATAGGCATTCTAACACAAAAATAACTAACCCCATCCCTATAAATCTTTTTATGAACATAATTATTTACAGGATAAAACAAAACAGTGACATATGTGTTACCTTTATAAGGTGACAACAAACCGAAACCTTTATATACCAGTTATGCTATATATATTACTGTTGGGTGATTAAAAATGGACAATAGTTCCGCTGCACTTTCATATATTATAAAAAAACTGGATACTCTGGATAATAGATTGGTATATGTGGAGAGAGTTAATAAAGCTATTTACAAGGGTAGTGTTGCTAAATCTCAAAAACCAAAGGAAAACAATTCTAGTTTCGAATATACCGTTTATGGGCCACTCTTGAAAATGTCTGAGAATAGAAACATATGGCCTGATTTGGTATCAGGAGAGCCAAGATGGACAGAGATAACATCTATATACAAGGCATCTCGTATAGTAGGAGAAGAAGATCTTGTATCGCTTACTACGGATATTCCATTTGTACAGTACTTTATGGGTAGCTTAGGTGGCAACTCGATAGCAGATGTCTATGATTTTTATAAACCGTTAAGAGACGATGAAAACTTAATTAATTCATTCACAAAGGTAAACTATGGTATAGATTTAAGTGAAGACGGAAACTCTGCAGAAGTATCATACAATGTAAAAAGTGAATTAGATGAATTAAAGAAGAAACTTGAAAAAACAAATAATACCATAGGAAAAGTAGTATATGAGATGAAACTTATTGAAGGAGAGTTTTCCCTAAATAACGCTGAAAAAATTTATCATGGAATAAAAGAGCAAGGGGCCGAGACAGATACTGATGATATGGCTTACCAATAATTCCCCTTTTTTCTATTTTGAAAAGAATAATGTTATAATTATTTTAATACTATAATTTGAAGTCCTTGACCTTAAAAACACCCAGAATTAAGTTTTTTGGAAGAATGATAAGTTTAAATAATTTTCGTTACTAATATATGATAACATAATAAAAATAAAGGGGGATGAGAATGGTATATGTTAAAAAAAGAGAATATGACCAATTAAAAAGACAAATACAAGAATACAAAGACAAAGCAGATAATTTTGAGAATGAACTAACAAGATTAAGAGAAGAACTGAGCGGAACTATTGCAGGAATGATACAATTTTTTGGTGAAAACGCTCTCCAGGCAGCAAGTCAATACAATCTTCAGCGTGTTAATACTACACAAGAAGAGAGAGCTGAAAGGGGGAACAATGATATATCAATTATACCACCAGAGGTGAGACAAGAATTAGAATACGAAATGTTTTCAGGGACTAACCCATTTGCTGGATTAACTCTTAAGGCATTAGTTTACATGGCACTATGGGGAGAAAGAGAAGGAAAAGACAAGTTTAGAAGAGATTATCTATCAGGAAGACTTGGTTCAATCGATATTGGCATAGGAAATATTGTAACAGAAACACAGTAGAAGAATAGAGAGATTTTTTTATCTCTCTAATTTTTATATATTAGTTAGTTTTTAATATTTAATGATATACATGTCAATAATGCTTGCCCAGGCTATGAGTATAGGTGGCTTAAATATTTATGATATAATATTCAAGACAATATTACAATTGCCAATGTGTATAGGAGGCTCTGGCTGGGGTTGTATTACAGGAGACATATCCCATGATTTTATATATGGACTGTTTATACCTCACGTAGTACTTATCCTGTTTCTTTTTGTAGCCACCAGGGGATTAGGTCACAAAGGATTAGAAACTTTACTAGGAATTGGTGTTTATGTGTTTATAATTTATAGTGGGTTTTATCCATTCTTTGCAACACTAACGTTAATGTGGTTAGTTATATCTTTATTCATAGCAGGATTTTATTTCTTCTGGGGTAGAGTTATACATCCCACGAGAAGTAAAGAATTATTTAAATTAGGTTTTTTACAAGCAAAAAATAAAGCAGAAAGAAGAAAAACAGAACAGGCACTAAGAAGCGACATAGAGTATTTGAGAAAAGAATTGGAAAGAGCTAGGAAAGCAAAAGATAAGGAATCTATAAAGTCAATTTCAAATGCCTTGACTGAAAGAGAATTGCAATTAAGAGAATTGGAAAGAGGATAAGCATGACATACGATACAACAAGTTTTATTACTCAAATCAGTATGGATCCAACGCTTCAGCCATTTCTTCCATTTTTCTTTGTGCTTGCAATAGTGTATGGACTCTTGTCAATGGTTAACGTATTTAAAGGCAAGAAGGCTGTAAATTTCATAATATCCCTCGTGTTTGCATTTTTTGCTGCGGGTTACCAGCCGTTTGTTAGTTTCTTTTTCGCAGAATTTGGATTGATTCTGTGGGCATTTGTAATAATATTTTTCATAGCCTTTGTTCTTGAGGCAATTGGCTTAAGGGGTAAAAAAAGGATAGGAGAAGGAAAAGAAGATTTGCCTATGGTATTTGGCGGTATATTTGTCCTTATACTGGTAACTGTTGGATTCAGCTACTTTTCAAACTTTGATATACCTGTTATAGGAACTGAAAATTTGTTAATTTTAATTGGATTATTTTTATTGTTGATAATATTTTACTATGCCTATGAATTTGGCAAGAGTGGCGGACCACAATAATTTAAATAGGTAAAGAACAAAAGAGTAAATGAATGGGTGAAATGCAATGGCTTTCGATATAATGTCAAGCAACTTTTTTGTTTATTTGTTTCCATGGATGTTGACGCTTGCGATAGTTTATGGTATATTGGAGCATTATAAAATACCCCAAAGCCAGAGTGCAAGGGGAGTCATATCTCTCGTAGCTGCTTTTTTGGTTTTGCCTCTGGCGCCAGGCCTTGCAGCATTTTTGACGGGCATGGTTAAAGGGCTTCTTGTTGTTGGAGTAGGCATTCTTGTAGCTTTGATTTTCGTTGAGCTTCTTGGATACAAGGTTGGAAAAGGAGAAAATATATTTGAAAAATACCCGGTTGGGTTTGGTATAGTCCTGATAATAATAGCCATCCTTGTGTTTGTCAGTGCAGGAGGGTTAAAACTTTTGAACTTTAACATAGCCATAGGGGGTGATGTCCTGGCGGCATTGTTCGTTTTGGGCATCATGGCCTTGGGAGTATGGTGGATGACAGCAAAAAGCAGTGGGGATTAAGGGATAGAAAAGTTTTTATACTTTAAAACGTTAAAAATAAAGGTGAGATAAATGGCATATGGTTTTGGATTGGAAAATATAATGCAAAACAGTTTCTTTGTAATTCTACTGCCATGGCTTTTAACTTTTGCTATTGTTTATGGAATCCTTCAGCATTACAAAATACCAAAAAGCCCGTCAGCAAGGGCAATAATATCAATAGTTTTTGCATTTTTCACAATACCAGTTGCCGGGCCACTGATGACAATAATAGGAAATATGGGTGCAGCTCTGGTAATTGCTATTGCAGGAATTTTGTTTCTGTTGATATTATTTGAGATTACTGGGACAAGACACTTTGAAGGAGCTGTTACAGAAGACGGTAAAATAATAGGAGGAAAGAAAAGAATAACGGAGAAATATTATAAGGCATTTGCATTTGCAGTCGTTGTTCTTGCTATTTTGATTTTCATAGGAGCTGGAGGACTGCAGCTTTTAGGCATAACAATACCATCCATAAATTATCCAGTATTGTTTTTCTTTGCAGTAATGGTTATAGTAATAATATGGATGGTAACAAGTGAGAAAAAATAGGTGATAATATGGCTATACCAATTACAACAACTGGAATGGAGGGGCTTTTTGGCACTGAATTCTTTATATATGTTTTACCATGGCTTTTTGTTTTTGCAATTGTTTATGGTGTTTTAAGCCACATTGGCGATAAGGGAGTCCCGGAAAGCAAGCCGGCAAGGGCAATAATTGGAATGGTGCTTGCGTTCATAGTCACGCCTATTTTGGCACCCTGGATAGGAAGCTTGATGGAGATGACTGGAATATTCATGGTAATAATCGCAGTATTTTTGGTATTTATAGTGCTTTTGGAAATATTGGGAATAAAAGCTGAAAAAAGAGTACCTGTAATCAATAAAGACGGTAAAAAAGTGGGTGAAAAGGACATACCAGTTTCAATATTTGAAAAATATGGAGTTATATTTGCTATTTTATTTATAATAATAGCAGCACTGGTTTTCATGGCAGCAGGTGGTTTAGGAGCAATTGGAATTACAATACCACCTATCGTGGCTTATAACTACCCGCTAATATTCTTCCTGATATTCATAGCACTTTTAATATGGTGGATGTCTTCAGAAAGTTAAAATCATTATTTTTTTAGAATTTTCCATCTTGGTCCATTTGGACTGTCTTCTAAAACAATATTGTACTCTTTTTTGAGTTTATCCCTTATTCTATCAGCCCTATCAAAGCTTTTTTCCTTTCTCAGGCGTTCGCGCTCTTCTATGAGCTTTTTGGCTTCTTCTGGAAGCTCTTCTGTTCCCTTTTTAAGAATTCCAAGAACTTCGTCAAATTGCAGCATTGTATCATATATCATTTTGGCGTCATTGGTGCTAATCTCCCTGGAATCAATGAGTTTGTTTACTTCCTTGACGAAAAGAAATATTGCAGCAAGAGCGCCAGGAGTGTTCAAATTATCATCCATCTCTCTTTCAAACTTGGATTTAACATCTTCTATCAACGTTATTACTTTCTTATTGTCTGGTGAATTAGATTTCCAGCTTTTAAGCTTTCCCATAAAATCAAAAAGATTTTCGAGAGTTTCTTCTGCCTGCTCCAGGCTTTTTATTGTGAAGTTCATTTGGGTCCTGTAATGCGTTTTAAGATACAAAAAACGGAGAGCTTTAAGGTTGAATCCTTTCTCTTCCAAATCTTTTAAGGTGTAAAAGTTTCCCTTTGACTTTGACATCTTTGTCCTGTCAACCAGAAGATGTTCGCCATGTATCCAGTATCGAACAAATGTTTTGCCAGTTGCTCCCTCTGATTGTGCAATTTCATTTTCATGGTGTGGGAATATCAGGTCAACTCCTCCGATGTGAATGTCTATTGTTTCTCCCAGGTAATATGTGCTCATAGCAGAACATTCAATATGCCATCCCGGCCTTCCTTTTCCCCATGGGCTCTCAAAGTAAATGCCTCTTTTCAATTCTTCAGGAGTGCTTTTCTTCCATAGGGCAAAGTCACCGGGATTCTCCTTATCATATTCATCAACATCAACACTCGCACCTGTTTTTACATTGCTCAAATCTATTTTCGACAGTTTGCCATAATCCTTAAATTTTGAAATATCGTAGTAAACACCGTCTTTCTTCTCATAGGCAAACCCCTTCTCCTCCAATCTCTTTATCAGTTCAATCATTTGTGGAATGGTTTCAGTTGCCCTGGGATAAAGAGTCGCCCTCTTTATATTTAATTTATCCAGACCTTCAAAGAATATATTTGCATATTTTTCCGTAAAATCCTTCAAAGACAACCCTTCTTCTCCTGATCTCTTAATAGTCTTGTCATCTATGTCCGTAATATTCATAACGAATTTTACCTTATATCCCTTGTAGGAGAGATATCTGTAAACCAAATCAGCCAGTAAAAAACTCCTGAAGTTTCCTATATGTGGGTAATCATAAACAGTGGGACCGCAGGCATACATCTTGACCTCCTTGTCGTGCAGCGGCTTAAAAACTTCCTTTTTTCTTGTTAAAGTGTTGTAAAATTTTAGAGTCATTTTTTCTTCCCCACTATATGGAATGTATATATTATTTCAAAGAGGACAACTAGAAGAATTCCTAAGTTTAAAAAAAGAAAAACAGGATCATTTTTTAAGAAAGAATAATAAATCAGCATTAATACACCTATAGATGTTATAATACTAAATCTCAATTCTATCAAATTTTTGTGGGACTCAAGTTCATCCCTTAAACCAAGTATCCAGGCAAGCAGAACTAATCCGCCACCAATGACTCCTATCAAAACTCCTAACATATTTAGCAACCTCTTGAACTAAAATTTGGAGCGGGGTCTGGGAGATCTCCAGCACGGCATAGATTCCATCTATGCCGATTTCTTTTCACAACTTGCCCCAAAGTTTTCTTTTGGGACACGTAGATTTTCTTTTGATTTGCGACTAAAGTCGCAAATTTTGGGATGTAATCCCAAAATGGAAAGAAAATATCCGTTTTGAACCCAGGTCTTCCGCTCTGCAGGCGGATGCATGAACCATTTCAGCTGCAAAGTCTCTGCCAACCCCGCATATTTTTCAATTCCATTAGTTATAATCCTTTCTTAAATTTATAAAATTTTCCATAGATAAACTCTCTAAGTACCTTTCTCCTCTATCGGGAATAACCGTGATCACATTCTTTTTCTTATATCTTCTCTTCATTCTCATAGCTCCCAATATATTGGCACCAGAGCTTATTCCACCAAGTATTCCAAATTTCCGCGATAAGGCAATCACTGCTCTTTTTGCCTCCCTGCTTCTGATAGTGATAATCTCATCAATGAGACTTAGATTTTCTTTTAATATTTTAGGGATAAATCCTTCTCCAATACCTTCTATTGCATGCCTTCCACTAATACCTTTAGTAAGTATCGGGGACTCTTTTGGTTCAATCCCAATTATTTTTACCTTAGGATTGACCTTTTTTAGTGTCCTTGCTATCCCTATTATAGTTCCCCCAGTCCCAATTCCTGAAACAAATATATCAGTCTTTTCTAGCTGGCGTAAAATCTCTTTTCCTGTTGTAATTTCGTGAGCCCTTATGTTGTCTGGATTCTCAAATTGATTAGGAATCCAAACTTCTTTTTTATTTTTAAACTTCTCAAGAGCCTCTAGAGTTCCTTTCATTCCTTTTTCTTTAGGAATAAATATGATATTTGCTCCATATAATTGCATCATTTTAATTTTTAATTTACTTGTATTTTCAGGAACTATAGCGGTAAATTTATAATTCTTCAAACTAGAAATAAAGGAGAATGATATTCCAGTATTTCCACTTGTTGCTTCAATAATTTGTATATTCCTTTTTAGTATTCCTTTTCTTTCTGCAGTATCCATCATGAAAAGTGCTATTCTATCTTTTATACTTCCTGTAGGATTAACAGTTTCTAACTTAGCATAGATATTTCCGATTTTTATTAAAGGTGTGTTACCAATCATTCTCAAAATACTATTTGTTACTTTTTTCATTGATACCGCCTTTAATTCTATAGAACTTTTTTCTGGAATCAGAAAGAAAATACCTCTCTTCTATAACTCCCAATGACTTGAGTTTTTTAATAGCAAACCTAAGAGTCCTTGGTGGAAGAGAAGATTCTTTTAGAATTTGTTGTGGAGTATTGTGACCTTTAGATAAAATAGAAAGAACTACTTTACTACTTTTAGGCAATGCAAAGCTGTTCACCCATTATGTTTCACCTTTTATTAATTAAGATGTAACCACTATTTAAAAGTATAAGATTGTGGCAATTAACTTTTTTATTTAGTTTTTATTTTAATATAGCTTTTTGATGAATCGTAAAAATATATAAATACATAAATCTATTTTTAAATGTGATTGTATGGAAGGCAAGCCTGTGATTTTTTGGATAATTGGTTCATTTTTTATACTTGTTGGAGCAATGATTGCAGGACAAGCAAGGGCAGATGTCCTTGGAGCAACAACATCATCGTTTGCCATATCCCTGATATTATCATTTATCCTCATATTGATCGGGGGTTTAATGTGGATAACAGTAGCAGGAGTAATCAGGGAATAGGATTAGATTTTTTAATAAATTAAGCAAATTCGGGATGATAATCATCCGGTTTTTCATCGTCTGGACCTATTGCCTCTCTCAAGGCTCTTATTATTGCATCGGAGTATAACCCTATGTCAGCATCTCCCTCTCCAGAAAGAATATGTATTTCCTTATCAAAATATCCTACCATATCAATCACCTCTCTTTTTAGATTCCATAAAAACTCAAAACTAATTATGGAACTAAATGTCACCGAAGAAAACACACCCAGAACATTTAATAGTAGATGAATCTCATATAAATAATTAACTTCGTTATTTAACTGACTACTTCAATTTTTCTTACTTCAAATCTTCTTAGGGGATAAATCACATTTGCTTTTTTCCTTACTTCTTTTTGGAATTTGTCATACATTATAGAATTAATAATATCATCAAAGTTCTTCTTGCCTGAAACATCTTTGATTATTTTTTCTATCTCTTTATAAAGCTCACTCTTTACAGTAGTTTTGGTTTTTCTGAG
>Ga0190359_1000872_pt1 | contig 19738 bp, 21 predicted proteins | sample 48721823_MG_FD_161269 | JGI IMG/M metagenome (GOLD analysis project Ga0190359, IMG submission 161269) | Hydrothermal vent microbial mat bacterial communities from Southern Trench, Guaymas Basin, Mexico - 4872-18-2-3_MG | ecosystem: Environmental > Aquatic > Marine > Hydrothermal vents >... | reverse complement strand
AACTGGCTATATTGGCGTAGGAGCAGCTATGCCCGCAAACGCCGCAGGAGATTTGGTTACCACCAGTATTGCATCCACAGGAGTGAGTATGGCAGCAGGAAGTACATCCACCATATATGTTTACATATATAATGATGGAACAAACGGATACGCATCACTATCATCTGGGACAACTGTAAACGTAAAGGTTCACAGCGCTGGCGGTATGGATTACATTAAGCTATTAGAGCTTTCATAATCCAGATACTCCTTCCTCTTTTTATTTTTCAATGTATCGAGGTTTGACTAATGAAACTGGTAGAATGGCTAAAAGAACAAATAGAGACAAAACAAGAAGAACAAGAAATTGACCCAGTTGACATAGCAAAAATCAAGCCAGAATACAATATTATTGACGAATACCAAGTGAATGAACCTAACTCTAGGATAAAAATAGTGACATCACCTGAACTCGGAGAAGGCCTTCACTACTTCGTTGAAGAAGCAGAACTAAACGAAGAACAATACGATACATACCAAAAAATCGTAAGAATACTCAGCAAAGAATTCACATCACCCACAGGCGAACACATAAACCCCAAAGACTACGTCTACGAACAAGCCGAAATAATAGCCGAAAAATACCACAAAAGCCTCGGCAAATTCACAATCGAACAATGGGACAGCATATTCTATTATGTTGTCAGAGACCTAACAGGATACGGTCCACTACAGGCAATAATGGAAGACCCATGGATTGAAGACATCAGCTGCAATGGACTAGATGTACCAATATTCATCTGGCACAGAAAATATGAAAGTATACCTACAAATATCATATTCAGAAGCACCCAGACACTAAACGATTTCCTAGTTAAACTAGCCCACAAGTCTGGAAAACACATCAGCAGCGCTCAACCAGTTCTGGATGCTATGCTCCCTGAGAAACACAGACTCGCTGCTACCTTCATGAAGGAAGTAAGCATGAAAGGTAGTACATTCTGTATCAGAAAATTCAGAACAGAACCCCTCAGTATACTAGACCTTATACAGATAGGCACATTAAGCGCAAGAATTGCAGCATATTTCTGGCTAATACTAGAGCATAAGAAGAGCTTCATGATTGTAGGAGGCACAGGAGCAGGAAAAACAAGTATGTTGAATGCTCTTCTCAGCCTCATGAGCCAGAACGATAAAATAGTAACTGCAGAAGAAGTCCCAGAGCTAAGCCCACCAGTTTCAAACTGGACTCAACTAAACAGTAGAGAAAGCTTCAACTTTGGAGACGGCCCAAGCGGAGACATCACACTATTCGATTTAATCAAAATCAGCCTCAGATACAGACCAGACTATGTCATAGTAGGAGAGGTCAGAGGAGAAGAAGCATACGTACTTTTTCAAGCTCTCGCAACAGGCCACGGCGGACTCTGTACAATGCACGCGGACAGCATCGACAGAGTAGTAAAAAGACTCACATCACCACCAATGAACGTCAGCGAGGTCTATATTCCATTGATGAACGTAGCCCTCTACATTCAAAGAGTCGAACTACCTCACAAGAAAGATGGACTTAGCTTTGGAAGAAGAGTAAGAAGCGTATCAGAGATCGCTGAATACGATAACTACCTTGAGGTCTCAAGATGGGACCCAAGAACAGACACATTCACAACCATGTTCAAAGACAGCTACATAATTCAACAAATAAGCGTCAGTAGTGGCAAAACTATGGAGCAATTATTAGAAGAACTTGACCGCAGAGAGCAGTATATTGAAAACATGTTCAAGACCGGCGTAGAGAATCAACGCGAGGTAGCTGAGAAAATACTAAGCTACTATCAGAACCAGAGAGAAGAAAGAGAAAATGATACTAATGAGGAGACTCATGAGGAAATAATTGAAGAGACCATTGAATCTGGAGACATCGATGATTTATTAGAAAACTCTGGGGATGAAATACTTCCAACTGAAAACAACTGGGATAATGTAGATGATCTTCTGAACGAGATCCAGGGGGACGACACATGATCAATCCAGATGGCTTTGGAATGCTTTTCAGAGATTATTGCTACGCCTATTTGGGCGGAGTCGGAAAAGTACTTTCAAACACATTCAAAGGAGTAGATCGTCATTTAGAAGCAGCCTGTATGAATGTACACTCAGAAGTATATTTCAGCATGATTAGTTTCTACGCCTTACTTTCAAGTATAATTCCAATAACAGCTTTAATTCTATCTCTAATGAACATACTACCACTTCAAACATTATTTGGTATTAATCCACTTCTAATGATACCGCTAATCCTCATCATACCAGGAGGAGTCATCGTACTTGGTGCAATTATGCCTCAAATGAAAGCAAGCAGTAGAATGAGTGAGTTACAAATCGAAATACCCTATGCATCAATGTACATCAGCGTAATGGTCAGTGGCGGACTAAGCCCATTCGAGAGCTTCCTAAGAATGAAAAAAATGAATCTACTACCAAAAATGAAGGACGAAGTAGACAGAATTGAAACTATTGTAATGTCAACTGGAGTAGACCCACTTACAGCCATGGAACAAGCAGCAAAAGCAGTCGAAATCAAAGACTACAAAGAATTACTCCTAGGATATGCATCAAGTGTAAGAACCGGCGGAGACACACTACACTACTTGTTTAATCAGACACATAACATGTTTCGAAACCTCTCAATCAATGTCAAATCAAAAGGAGAAACCGCTGCCATGCTCATGGAAGCTTATACAATCATTGGCATACTCGGTGTTCTCGGCTTATTCCTTGTATTCGTAGTGGGAATGAGTCTGCCAACAGCGGGAGTAAGTATAAGTCCTACACAGTTCTTCCTTTTCAGTTTCATAGTAATGCCCGCATTATCTTTCTTATTCTTATATGCAGGAGATATGGTGCAGTTTAACTATCCTATCACTAACTGGAAACCATATTACATATTATTCGTAACAATTCCTCTTGGGGCGCTGTTAGCCACACAGATTGTGTTACCATTCTTCAGTGAATCGTTCCTAAGAGTACCCGCTTTAAAGGCAATGATAATATGGATGCGTGAATCGTTGAACTTTGCAGAAGGAACAGAAGCAGCAATCGGAGTTACGATAACGCTGTTATTTATTTCAATACCGGGTTGGATCGCTGATTTCTATACAGCTGGACGAGACGGAAAACTACAAGACGGTATCACCCAGTTCCTAAGAGACCTAGTTGAAGTAAGAAAGGGAGGAATGAGCCCAGAGAAAAGTCTCGAAGCACTTGCATCAAGAGACTATGGTGGATTTAGCACATATCTGCAAGACATCAGTACAAAGATCAACTGGGGATATCCATTAAGACAAATATATGACGAATTTTCATCTAAGATAAAAAACTGGCTAGCTCTCGTTAACATCTATCTGTTGATAGATACTATGGAAGTAGGCGGAGGAACCGAACAAAGCATAGAGACTCTTGCAGAGTTCAGTGAGTCCACACAACAATTAGAAGCTGAGAAAAAAGCAGTACTAATGCCACTTCTAATTGTACCATACATAGGAGCAGCACTACTAACAGGTACCACGGTTATGTTTCTCGGATTCTTCACAGGTTCAAACCTTGGAGTAAGTGTACCAGAAATTATGCTTTATAGAACATTACTCACACCGTTAGCGATACACAGCTTTACACTTGGGCTAGTAACTGGAAAAATCGTGTCAGGAAGAGTATCAAATGGTTTCAAGCATGCTACATTTCTTAGCTTGGTATCTTTAGGGGGAATATGGGCGGTATCGAACCTGAACCTAGGAGGGGGTTTAATTTGATAAAAAGAAAAGCGCTTTCACCGGTCATAGCTTCAGTTATTTTATCTGGGATGGTATTGGCAATTGGTGGTATGGTTTGGTCTTATAGCTATGGAGCTGCATCAACAATGGCTAATGATTACGCTGATGAGACCATTGACATGGTTCATACAATTATTGAGAGGTTCAATATTGAAAAAGTGTATTACAATAGTAGTACTGAGTTAGTCACTATCTGGGTCTACAATTATGGCAGCATCGAAATAACGGCTGATACCACAATAAAAATCAACGAAACATCGTATAATGAACTAGAATATCATATTTCATCAAAAGAACTGGGAAAAATAGAGATTGATGTGAGTGATGAACCAATACTACCAACCAACCAAGAGATAACAATTCGTGTAACGACCGAAAAAAGCAACTCGGAGTATGAAACATATTATGTACGATAGAAAAGGGATCTCAAGTATACTAGGCACATTAGTGTTTATTGCAATATTGTTCAGCGCAGTTATGCCAATGTTTCTAATGATGAGACAAGCAGACGTTTACTATGAGCAGGCAAAACTTGATGCAAGCCGATTAGATGAGGAAAAAGAACTTGAAGACTTACAGATATATGTGGCCCCATCATCAGAAGACTATACCCTAACTGTTGTAAATAATGGCGAAGTACCTGTCACCATTATCAGAGTATGGGAAAACGCGAAAAACAATAGCGTGTCAACAACAATATTATCCCAAGAAGAAACAGAATTAGATCCAATAGTTTTTTCACATGAACCCACAGAAAACGAAACCTTTGAGATAAGCCTAACAACAGAAAGAGGAAACACATTCCTAAACGAAAACGGAATAATGACATATGGTGACGGCCAATGGATGCTTGAAAAATTCTACATATACATACATGCAGGAGGACTATTCATGAGAGTTCTCGTCACTAATGAGTTTGATAATATAACATACTTCGATGAATGGGATACCATAGGCGTAGGTTATCAAGTAGAGGTACCTAGCGATGGAACATATCACGTTGTTATCGAGAAGAAGTTCCTAATTTGGACCACAACAGTGTATGATGATTTTGTAACCATAGATTGGCCGCCAGATACATCTGTAGATGTTTATCCAAAGTAAAATAGGTATTAGATATTTTAGAACCATATTATTGAATCATAATCTCTTTATCAAAAACAAGGAAGATATCTTTACCTTAAGGAAGTAAATTGAAAAAACATAAAAAAACAGGGCAATTACGTCAAGGAATAGTACCAAATATGCGCATAGAGGAAAAAAGAATGAACAAAAATTGGAAATTATTTAAAATAGTCTGTTTTTTATTTACAATATTTCTGTTTAGTCAAGTAACCTATCCAAGAGTTCAAGCATACACACTGATGAAACCTTTTGAACCTCAAATTATTGAGGCCGGTGAAATTCGTCTAGGACAATATAATAATCCAGATTCAAAGGAATATCATTGCTACCTACGAGAGGGACACAAGTACCATATTTTCTTAGTAGGTGACTGGGTAACAAATAATACAGCTGAGGCAACTGATTACGATATTGAAGTAAGGAACCCAAGCACGGTTGTAATATCAACATATACTATGTCAGCAGGAATACCCGAACAAGTCGCAAATGATGAAAAACACCAATATTTTGTCCCATCTCAAACAGGAGATTATCGATTCAAGATCTATAATGACCCAAAAGACAGTCAAGGCGAAGACGCAGCAGTATTCATGATAATCGAACATCTAGAAATGAATACTAGATATTCGAAAGAATTAATAGGCAAGCCGAATATCGGTGCTGAATATCCTGAAGGATATAAAATTGGTTATGAATTCAATACCTCCGAATCTGAGTTCCTACTACATATAGAAGTACCTGATCCTGTTCCAGTAGAAGGAATTCGCGGATTAGATATGTATGAAGCACGTGTGTTCCCAATGGGCAATCCATCAGCAAATATTGGATATACAATACAAGAGATTGAATTATCTAAAGGAGAATTACTACATGGAGACCTATTAGATACACGAGGAGAAGCAGTTGCTAAGGAGAATGTACTAGAGGAATCCTCTTATGGAGAAGTATACGGGGGATATAATCTCGATATTTCAGGTTTTAGTTTTCCAGATATGAAAATCAGTTGTGAAACAGCTGGTGTGGACATGATTAAGAAAATGAGAGCACCCACCGGAAACAGTACGGATAACGTATTTTATTACCTTGCTCTTCTTGCAGAGTATTTTGAGGGTGAAATCGAGTTTTATCTTAAAACAGATTATAGCCCAGTTAATCTCACTCTGATTAATCCACCTGAAGTTGGTTATACTAACTATACTACATTGATAAAGGTTGAATCGGAATCAACTTCTGAAATAAGAAACATGTGGATAGAGTATACAAGAGATAACTGGAAGAATGTCGAAGAGATTGAACTTATTGATAAGGATGATTATTGGCTTGCAGCCCTGCCCTTATTTGATCTACATGATGAGGTAAAATACAGAATCCACGCACGCGATGAGATAGATAATACCGGACTAATCGAAGGCAGCTTTACAGTTATGAATCAGGTTGAGATAGATTTCGGTGTATCAGGTAGTGTTATCCAAGGAGGACAAACAGTAAAGATTACCGGAGCAGCTACTAGGCCATCAATAAATCTGAAGCTAAATATTGAACATGGTGGAACCACTAACTCGATTAATGTCCAAACGGATGGGGACGGGGTATTTACTTATGACTATTTACCTACTAAGATCGGTGAATATGATATTACTCTAAGTTATTCCGGAGACGAAGATTATCATAGCGCAATTTCAAGAGAAAAAAGCTTCAGAGTAGACAAGAGAAAACTAGAACTAACAACAGAGATAGACACTCAGCCAGTAAAAGTAGAGAGACCCATGACGATCACAGGAAAAATAACACCAGCTGTAAATGGAATGGAGGTTGAGTTTATCTTCGTCAACCCTGAAACAAGTTTCACCGAGACCGTTACTACTAACCGTGAAGGTATGTTTAGTTTAACCATTACACCTGAAGTAGTGGGGTCTTGGGATATGCTACCCCAGTTAATGGTTTCAGAGCTATTTGATGCCTCACAGGGATCTCTTAATTCTTTCGAGGTACAGAAACTAACTCCTATTGATATTGTAGCTTATCAGGCGATGAAGTTTACTGAGCCTCCTCTTTTATATGTGTTAATAGGGGTGGGAGTGATTCTAGTTGTTGTACTTCAGAAGACTGGTGCTCTTGATAGAATCAGGGGGTTGTCGGATGAAGATTACGATGATGAGGAAGAAGAGGAAGAGCCTGAGCAGAAAAATGGTGGAGCTACAGCGTATAAGCGACGTAGCGCTAGATGAAGCTGTTCGTAAGCTCAATATTATCTTCCAGATTCATTTCCCATTCCATTGTATTCATAAACTCCAATAAGTGAATCGGGTTACTGGATTTTGGGATCGCTACAACGTTTTCCTGTGTTATTACCCAGTTTAAGGCTACTTGTGGCACGGTTTTCCTATATTTTTCAGCTATTTCAGTCAATGTCTTGAAATTCATCCTTGGGAGTATGCCTCGTCCTAGGGGGCTGTAGGCGATTAGGGTTCTGTTGGTTTCTTGGAGGTAGGGGAGTAGGTTGACTCTGGGGGCTTTGGAGACTAGACTGTACTCGGATTGGTTTGCTATTAGGTAGTTTTCCTTGAGATAGCTTTGGGCTTCTTGGATTAGGTTTACGGAGTAGTTGCATACCCCGATGTATCTTGTGTATCCTTCGTTTACGCAGTGTTCGAGGGCTTGCATCGTTTCCTTGAGGGGTATCTGATAGTTGGGCCAGTGGACTAGGTATAGGTCTACGTAGTCTTGATTGAGGCGTCGTAGACTCTTTTTCATGCTATCGATGAGATCATCGTATTGGAGGTGGTCTCTCCAGACCTTGGTTGTTAGGAATATGTCTTCTCGGTTGTATGGTTCGATGGCTTCTCCTACTAGTTCTTCTGTGTGTCCTGCTCCATAGTATTCAGCTGTATCGATATGGGTTAGTCCTAGGTCTATCGCGAATCTGATGGCGGTTATGGTTTCTTCGTCCCATCTTCGGTCTTCGATCTGTTTGCCGCCCATGCCCCATGTGCCTAATCCTATTTTGGGAATAGTTACGCCTGGAGCTATTTCGTGGTGTTCCAAGGATATCAAATGGAAAAATGGTTTATGGGTTGATATGTTTATTGAGAAAAAAAATGGTTATTCTACCAGCTTTTTCATGAACTCGGTGTATTCTTCACGTTTTATCGTGGGAGTGAATCCTCTGATGACTTTCTTGGCGGGTTCTGCGTCTCCACAGAGTAGGTCGATTACAGCGACAGCGATGGCTTTTGTGGGCACGATGTATTGTTTGATGGGGTCAACGATCTTCAGGTGTCTACTGTGTCCTGCTCCTTCTGTGCCCGCCATACCAATGCTTGTGGTTGGCATTATGCAGCTGAAGTCTCCTAGGTCGGTGCTTCCTGTGCTGTGCCCCCTGTGCTTGATCTCGTCTTCCCCGTATAGATCTGTGACGGATTTTATGAGACATTCTTCGAGGTTTGGGTCACGTGTATAGGGCATGTATCCGGGGTGGTCATGTATCTCGCATTCTGCGCCTACTGCCATGGCTCCTGCTTTTAGTGCGCGGTTTACTTTGGTGTTAGCGTCTTTGATGGCTTCTACTGTTTTGCCTCTGACGTAGCTTTCCATGCGTACGTCTGCTGGGACGTTATTGACGATCTCGCCGCCTTTGGTGATTATTGGGTGTACTCTTATGGTGTCCTCGTCTCTGAAGGTTTCGCGGTTTGCGTGGATGCCCATGAGGCCCATCATAGCTGCGTTTAGGGCGTTGATGCCTTTATGGGGTGATCCTCCTGCGTGTGCCTCTTTTCCAATGTAGTGGACGAGTTTGCCGATGAAGCCGTTGTTGCTGCCTCCTACGCCTATGAGTTTTGTTTGGTCCATGGCGCTGTGGCTGCCGATGCAGATGTCGATGTCTTTCATGGCGCCTAACCTGATGAACTCTTGTTTGCCTCCGAAGAACTCTAGTTTGCCCTCTTCTCTGAGGCGGTTTCTGTAATCGATTTCTATGTACTCTTCGGCGGGTACGGCCACCATCACTATTTCTCCGGACAGATATTCTTTGACTACGTCCAGTCCGTAGCCTACGCCCAGCATTACTGCCATTTGGCTGTGGTGTCCGCAGGCATGTACGTTACCTGATGCGGGGTGTGCTTCTGGGTGGACGGGTATATGTAGTGCGTCGAGTTCGCCTACTATGCCTATGCTTGGTTTTGATCCGTCGTCTTTGAGGTAGGCTTTGCTGCCGGTGATGGCTATTTCTTTCTTGTAGCGCCAGCCCATTTCCTCGTATTTCTGTTCGGTGAGTTCTGCTGTCTTGAACTCTTTGTAGCCTAGTTCTGGGTATTTCCAGATGGCTGTGGCGTATTCGATGATCTCGTCGGCTCTGCGGTCTATCTCCGCTAGTGCCTTTTGTTTGAGTTGGGATTTGTCCATTAATATCAGAATATCATGATGTGTTCTAGGCTTAAGAAAGATGAGGTAATCTAACCGTTTCTATGTTTTGTATTAAGATATGTTTTTAGCTTGGATACCAATGGTGTTTTGAATATGATTTGAGTGCGTTTGAACGCGAGAAGATTACTGGTATTCTGGATGATCTTGTTCGCGTCAAGTTTAATGCTCGTAATCAGCGTTACAAGTTGGTGGTTTTTGAGAGTAAGCTAGTTTTTCTTAGAGTAAATAAGCGGTGGTTCTTCAGGAAAAAGACTGATTATTCTCGTGATGAGCTCAGCTCGATGTCTCCCATGAAGGTAAAGCGGTTGTCTATGGGTAGCTTTTTAGTTGATTTATCTGATGTTATTGATGTTAAGGTGAAGGAGTCTATTCCTTTTGTTTTAATGTTGGACCCGAAGGAGGCGACAAACTTCAATTTTACAGGTCTTGAGGATGATATTGTGCATGAGGTTCCGCTTGTGTTAAGGCGAGATAGAGTGAAAGGGGTTGATGTTGTGGAGCATGAGGGGGAGCTAGTATTTGAGACAAAACAGTTTACAATCTCGTTTATTGTGCCGTATGATCCGAGGCCAGTAATGCCTTTGGTTCTTTCTATGAAGCTGGATAATGTTTTTGACAGTTAGATGTTCTATTTTATTAGATTATGCCGTAGAGAAATCTGGTTCATTAATAATATAGGCAATTGATAGATGATGACTGGTTTTTATCTCGAAATAAGACATATATTGGACCCCATCATCCGCATTTGCGCAATAATCAACCTAGATCTTGTTCCCAGAACCAATATTAGCACCCGTAAGCATATTGGATTTCATTAGGTGTAATAGATGAAGCTTCTAGAATACGAAGCTAAAGAGTATTTCAAACAGTTCGGAATCCCCACGCCAATGGGAAATATGGTTACGACACCGGAAGATGCAGCAAAATACGTTGAGTCTCTGGGTAAACCCGTTGTAATTAAGGTACAGCTACCGGTTGGAGGTAGAGGAAAAGCGGGAGGCGTCAAGTTTGCAGATACCTCAGAGGAAGCAAAGGAAGCAGCAAAACAGCTTCTCGGGGTGACGATAAAGGATCTGAAGGTCGAGAAACTCTATGTTGAGGAGAAGGTAGGAATTGTAAATGAGATATATCTCGGTGTGACCATTGACCGTAATAGGAAGCAACATGTCGTACTTGCCTCCAGTGAGGGCGGTATGGAGATCGAGGAAGTTGCCGCGAAGACTCCTGAGAAGATCGTGCGTTTCTATGTTGATCCATTGACTGGTTTAAGGAGTTATCACGCTAACTATATCGCTTCAAAGCTTGGTTATAGGGGCGGGATGATGAGGAAGTTCTCTTCTTTTGTCACAAAGCTGTATACTTTGGCTGTCGAGATGGACGCTGAGCTTACTGAGATTAATCCATTAGCAGAGGTAGCGGATGGTTTCTTGGCTGCTGATGCTCGTTTGAACATCGATAACAATGCTTTATTCAGACACAAGGAACTTCAGGAAAGACTGCTTGATAGTTATCAGGGAGAGCTTACTGAGCGCGAGATGGAGGCTCGGGCAGAGGACCTTACCTATGTTGAGCTTGATGGAGACATTGGGATCATAGGTAATGGCGCTGGTTTAACCATGGCGACCCTTGACTCTGTGATGATTCATGGAGGTAAGGCGGCTAACTTCCTTGATCTTGGGGGTGGCGCTACTCCTGAGAGAATAGGAAAGGCGGTTAAGTTTGTGTTGAGGGATGAACGTACCAAGTCGTTGTTTGTGAATGTACTTGGGGGCATCACTCGTTGTGATTATACTGCGGAGGGTATTGTGGCTGCTCGTGAGGAGCTTGGTTTAAGGAAGCCTATTGTAGTTCGTATGATGGGCACGAAGGAAGAGGAGGGAAAGGCCATTCTAAAAAAGAATGACATCGATACATTGGATTCCATGGAGGAGGCAGCTGAAAAAGCCGTGAAACTGGCTGGAGGAGACGCATAATGACCAAGTTCATCAATAAAGATACACGAGTCGTTGTACAGGGAATCACAGGCAGTCAAGGAATGTTCCATACACGTTTGATGAAGGAATATGGTACTAAGATAGTTGCAGGCGTTACTCCGGGTAGAGGCGGACAAGAATCAGAAGGAGTACCAGTCTATGATACTATTCATGAGGCTCAGGATAACCATGATATTGACACGAGTATCATATTCGTACCTGCGCCTTTCTCATTGGATGCAGCGCTTGAGGCGATTGAAGCTGATTTGGACCCTGTTGTAGTTATCACCGAGGGTATACCGGTTGCAGATAGCATCAAGTTAGTCGCTTCAGCTAAGGCTAAGGGTATAACTATTGTTGGCCCTAATACACCGGGTGTCATCAAGGCGGGTGAATCCAAGATGGGAATAATGCCGGCTCAAGTATTCAAAAAGGGAAACGTGGGCATCATCAGTCGTAGTGGTACCTTGTTTTACGAGATTGCCTCACAGATTACACGTGTTGGTCTTGGTCAGAGTACCTGTGTTGGTCTTGGTGGTGACCCTGTGGTTGGTCTTGATTATATTGATATGTTGAAGTGGTTCCAAGATGACCCTGAGACTGAGGCGGTTGCGTTGATCGGTGAGATCGGCGGCGATGCTGAGGAACGAGCAGCTAAGTACATAAAGGAAGGCGGCTTTTCCAAACCGGTTGCAGCGTTTATCGCTGGTCGTGCAGCGGTTCCCGGTAAACGTATGGGTCACGCTGGTGCCATTATTCAAGGCTCAACGGGTACGGCGGATAGCAAGATCAATGCTTTGAGGAAAGCTGGTGTCGCTGTCGGTGAGTTACCGGGTAAGGTTGCCGAGGAGCTTTTACGGCTTCTTTAATCCTCTTCTATCAGTTTTAGTATGTTTTCAAGCATGCGGAAGGTCAGCCCCCAGACGGTTTCTCCTTGGACCTTGTAAACTGGGCCTTCCCATCCTTTGACTACTGCTTGAGTTTTTCCTTTTTTAATCTCGCTGAGTGATGCCCAGAGGTGTTTTGTGAGCTCATAGTTGAGATGTACTTCTGGGTATTCATCGTATCTGTAGACGACTGGTTGTACGGCGAGGGTTTTTCTTACTGCTGAGTAAACGGGCTCCATGAATCCTATTACTTTTTTATCCCGTAGATCGATGCTTGTTTCCTCAAGGACTTCTCGAACAGCTGTATCTATGAGGGTCTCGTCTTGGAGGTTTTTCTTGCCTCCGGGGAAGGCCATGTCACCGCTCCATGGGTCATCGTCTACTTCGGCTCTTTTTACGAGGAAGAACTCTAGGTCGTTTTTCTTGGGTCTGACTAGAATGGCTACCGCTGCCTGTGCGTTTCCCCATGGTTGGGGTTCCAGTTTTTTGGTTAATTTTTCTAAAGGGGTTTGCGGCGTCAACCTTGACATCTTGATTGTTTCCTAGTTTGTCTAAAATGTTGCGTTTTATCGGCGAGAAAAATGTTAATTTATTCATATAGCTTTGATTATGAGGGTTTATATCGAGATATTCCATGCGAAGAGTGAGTGCTAAATTCTTACGTTACTTGAAGGCGGAATGTAGAAGCCTTTATGTGCATCCGCACATTTATTACTCGATTTAAGCCAGACTAAAAGAGGACAAAGCCTTGACAGAAAACAACGATGTAACAAATCCCTGGGAAAAAAAGAACCAAGAACAGGATTTAATCAAAGAGAAAATGATCCAAATCAAACACAAAATCGCAGTAATCAGCGGAAAAGGAGGCGTAGGAAAAACACTAGTAACCGTTAACCTAGCCACAGCACTAGCAAAAAGCGGAAAAAAAGTAGGAGTATTCGACGCAGACCTCACAGGACCATGCGTACCAAAGATGCTTGGGCTCAAAGGAAGCAAACTTGAGGCTGGACCAGCGGGAATAGGGCCAGCAGAAGGCCCTCTCGGAATCAAAGCGGTATCCATGGATTTTCTTTTGCCCAGCGATGAGAGCCCCGTTATTTGGAGGGGTCCACTCAAGATGGGTGCAATCAGGCAGTTTCTCGGTGAGGTTGCTTGGGGAGAACTGGATTATCTCTTGGTTGACCTACCTCCTGGTACAGGCGATGAGAGTCTAAGCATACTTCAGCTTTTACCCGAGATGGATGGAGTGGTTATTGTTACAATCCCAAGCGAAGTAAGCCAAGGAGTAGTAAAAAAAGCAGTTACATTCGCCAGACAAATGAATGTACCCGTCTTCGGCATCGTTGAGAACATGGCGGGAATGATCTGTCCCCACTGCGGGGAAATGATCGAGGTCTTCAGTAAGGGCGGCGGAGCCAAGGTAAGCGACGAAATGAACGTTGATTTACTAGGTAGCATACCGATGGACCCAAGGATAGCGGCAGACAGCGACTCTGGGAACCCGTTTGTAGTTAGTCACCCGGATTCTCCGGCTGCCAAGGTATTCTCTAATATTGTGGCTGAGATACAAAAGAGGGTAGAGTAATGAAGGTAGCAGTAAGTTCAACTGGAAACACAATTGATTCGATGATGGACCCAAGATTCGGAAGATGCGGTACATTCCTAATTGTGGACACAGAAACAATGGAAGCACAACCAGTAGCCAACATGAGTGTATCAGCGGCACACGGCGCTGGCATAGGAGCTGCACAAAAAGTGGCATCTCTAGGAGTTAAAGCAGTTATCAGCGGGCATTTTGGACCCAACGCCCATATGGCTTTGTCAGGAGCAGGCGTAGACATTTACACAGTCCAATCAGGAACCGTAAAAGAAGCGGTTGAACTCCTTAAAAAGGGCCAACTCAATAAAGTAAGCAGTCCAACCGTCGGAGGCCACTTTGGTCAGGGACGGGGAAGAGGCGGAGGACGCCCCAGATAGACGGTGAAATGATATGGTAAGAGTAGTAATTCCAGTAGCAGATGAAAAAGGAGAACTAGTGTCAGCCCACTTTGGGAGAGCACCATATTTCGCATGGTATGATGTGGAATCAGGAAAGATAGTAGATAGGGGAATCAAACCAAATGATAGTAGTCACTTTGGTGGACAAGGTTTGCCCCCTGAGCGTATGATGGCTATGGGAGCTGACATAGTGATATCAGCAGGTATGGGAATGAAGGCGATTCAGGCATTCCAGAACAGCACGGTAGCGGTTCTACAGGCAGTACAGGAAAGCACCGAGAATAGTATCCAAAATTATGTAGATGGTAAACTTCGGGAACTAACTGAAGGTTGTCTTCACGCTGAGAACCATGAACACTAAATCTCTTAAAATCGCGGTAGCGAGCGGAAAAGGCGGCACAGGCAAAACACTTGTTGCTATTAATTTGGCTCTTAGCGTAGGCGCTGATCAAGTGCTCGACTGCGACGTTGAAGAGCCAAATGATCATATTTTTCTTAAACCCTCAGAGATAAAAAGTGAACCAGTTGAGTTACTGGTTCCTGTGATAGATGAGGAAAAGTGTACTTATTGCCGTAAGTGTGCCGAGTTCTGCCAATATAACGCGTTGTTCGTTGCAGGCGAGACCGCTATGGTGTTTAATGAATTATGCCATAGCTGTGGGGGATGTAAACTAGTCTGCCCAGAGAACGCGATAACTGAACAACCCCGTAGCATCGGTGAGATATTCACGGGGAACGCAAAAGGCATCGAGCTAGTCTACGGTAAATTGAACATAGGTGAAGCAATAGCGGTACCTATCATAGCAGCGGTCAAAGAACGATCAAAAGAAGAAGGCCTAGTGATTCTCGATTCTCCTCCCGGCTCAGCCTGTCCAGTAGTAGAATCTGTGATGGACACAGACTATGTCATAATGGTTACTGAGCCCACTCCATTCGGTTTACATGACTTGGAGGTCGCCACTGAAGTAGTGAAGCAGTTAGGGATACCTCTGGGTGTGGTAGTGAACTTTGCGGGAATAGGAGATAGAGGAGTCTACGAGTATTGTGAAAAAATGGGCATACCAATTATAATGGAAATACCCTACGATAGACACATAGCCGAGTTATACAGCCGTGGAACCCCGTTCACTGACGAGATGACTGAGTGGAAACCAAAGTTCAAACAGCTACTTGAACGCATCAAGGAGGAACTCCAATGAAACAGGTAACAATTCTCAGCGGCAAAGGCGGAACAGGAAAAACAACCATCACCGCGTGCTTCGCTACGCTAAGCGAAAACGCTGTATTCGCGGACTGCGATGTTGATGCAAGCAACCTACACCTACTGCTTAACCCAGAGATCAAAGAGACCAACGAGTTCATGGGATTGAATGTAGCATACATCGACCCTGAGAAATGCATACAGTGCGGAAAATGCGTGGAGGTATGCAGGTTTAACGCCATAGAGGATTATATCGTTGACCCAATCCATTGTGAAGGCTGTAAGGTCTGTGTAGTAAACTGCCCAGTTGAAGCAATAGAATACAACCCAAGGGTCTCGGGACACGCATACATCAGCGAAACCAAGTACGGACCCATGAGCCACGCACGACTAACCCCGGGAATGGAAAACAGCGGCAAACTCGTAACTCAAGTACGGCAAAACGCGAGCAAAATCGCCGAGGAAAAAGAGAAAGACTTGGTGCTTGTTGATGGCTCACCGGGCATAGGTTGTCCTGTTATTGCTAGTATTGCTAATGTTAATGCCTCTGTTGTGGTTGTGGAGCCTACTTTAAGCGGTATTCATGACCTGAAACGTGCACTGGAGTTGTTGGAGCACTTTGAGATCACGCCATATGTTATCGTGAATAAGTATGATATCAACGAGGAACATAGTGCTGACTTGAAAAAGTTCTGTAAAGAAAACAACATCGAACTACTTGGAATGATACCATTTGACCCTACAGTAACAAAGGCAATGGTCCAGAGAACACCCATAGTTGAGTTTAGCCCAGACTCACCAGCCGCAAAGGCTATAGTAGAGACTTGGAAACGATTCAGCAGTCTACTGTTTTAATGCCAGATAATTTTCCACTAACTCTTTTACAGATTTTTCTTTATCTACAATAGAAATATCTATTCCGAGAGTCTCAAGGATGTTTTTTGCACCGGGGCCCATATCATTGGTCAGGAGGACATCAATATTATTGTCTTTGAGTGTTCTTGCAGCGAGTGGCCCTGCACCTCGTTCGAGTTTCTCCCCGGGATTGGGTATTACATCTGTGGAGGAGATTTGATTATCTTCTATTGTTACTATCGTGAATATTGGTGCGCGTGAAAAAGTATCTGCTATCTTGTTGCTGAGTTTTCGGTTTCCCGTTGATGGTACTGCGATTCTCATAATTATCACAAAAAGGGTTTAGGATGTTTATTGGGTTTCTGTCTCACCCAATTCCTCTAGCCGACTCTTGAGTTGTTCCATCTCCTTTGCTAGATAGTCTAGCTGGCTCTCTAGGAACTCTTTTTCGTTTGTCGGTGCTTGTGGCATCATTGATGCCAGGGGTGCGACGGGGGCCGCTCCTGCTGTGTTTGGGTCAACGGATGCATCAGGGTTTGCCCACCACCATCTTTGGAGCCATGGGAATCTGGCGCATTTTGTGGGGTCTGTTCCCCTGAATCCGCGTCCTCTTCCGCCTCCGTAGAGGAAGCCTGGGCGTTGGTTTGGGGGTAAGTCGCTGAATGGTCCGTTGCCGGGGTATCGGTTTCTTCTTCCGTATCTCATTTTCTTTTCTTTCCTTTGTGTGCATTTGCACACTTTGTTATTGTGTGTTATTGCACGGAATTATTTAAATATTGTGATAATGCACATAATAACACTATGATGCGAGGAAGACGAAGAAGAGGTAGATACGGAAGAATTCCCAACCCCGTATACATAAACCACACAACAAAAATCAAAGCATTCAACCCAGAACCACAAGCCAACGGAGAACCAATCCAAATAGAACCAGCAGAACTAGAAGCCATAAGACTCGCAGACCTCGAAAATCTTAATCAAGAAGAAGCAGGAGAACGGATGGGAGTAAGCAGAGGCACCATCTGGAGGCTCTTGCAGAGGGGAAGAAGAAAAATCGCGTTGGCACTCGTTGAGGGGCATAGGATTGAGATAGCTGAGCCGCCTGAGCGTGCTCGCTAGTGTTATAACCATAATTAGTTAGATTATAATGAATTGAAGCCAGTAATCAATGAATTTTTTCCGGGTCTAGAGAAGATACCGTGGATAAGTCTCGGCTCATATCCCACGAGAGTCGAGAAACTGGAGAAGATGGGCGAAGCACGGGGGTTCACGGATCTCTATATCAAACGGGATGATCGTTCAAGCCCTGTCTATGGTGGAAACAAGGTTAGAAAACTTGAATACATGTTGGCTGATGCCCAGAAAAAGGGGAAAAGGACGCTAATCACGCTGGGGGGAGCGGGTAGTAATCAGGTATTAGCTACGGGTATCTTTGGACATGAACTGGGTTTCAAGGTTACAGGTATCATGATGGATCAAGCTAACGCGAAATATGTTCGCAAAAACCTTCTACTTGACAAATATTATGATATCAAACTGGTATACACCAAAGACACTCTATCAGAGATACTCTCGTTCGCCGGAGAGTACATAGGCTCAATGCTAAACGGGGGAAAACCATACTTCGTCACAGCGGGGGCAAGTAGCCCAATAGGAAACATGGGATTTGTAAACGCCGGGTTTGAACTTAAGAAGCAGATTGAAAACGGAGAGTGCCCAGAGCCTGATTATATTATCGCTGCTTGTGGCTCAATTGGCACAAGCGCGGGACTGCAACTCGGCTGTATACTAGCTGGATTAAAAACTAAGATAGTAGCTGTTAGGGTAGCTTATCCTTGGCTCGTTACCAAGTGGCGTATGAAGCGTATGATTGGGGACATCATTAAGCTTATGAAAAAATATGATTCTACGGTGCCCAGCGTTGATGTATCTGAAGAAGAACTAATTCTTTTAGGAGATTACCTAGGTGAGGACTATGCCGCATTCACTGATTTAGGCTGCCAATGCGTTGATGATATGCGGGAACTTGAAGATATTGAACTAGAGCATACATACACAGGGAAGGCATTAGGCGGCGGTTTAGACTGGCTAAAGAAACAGGGAAAATCAAATTCCACGATACTTTTCTGGAACACATACAACTCAGTGGACCTATCAGAAAAAGCAGCCACAATAGACTACAAGACATTACCAAAGAAATTCCACAAATACTTCACAGAACCAGTTCAAGAAGAAACTTGGAAGGGTTAGAGATCAACCTCTTTCCCGGCTTCACCCGGTTTCCAGCCTTTAATATGATCAAAGGCAGCGTTAACACCATTCCGTAGATAAGCAGAGTCACTGTTTACCGCACAGAACAGGAATCCACGTTTCAGCGCCTCGTTGATGTTTGTTGGCCCCGGAGTGGTGAAGCAGTGCATACCCGGTGCTACTCCAGCGTCTCGTCCAGCCTCAACTATCCTGTCTAGGGTTTTTAGGAACTTGGGGTTGGTGTAGTCCTTGTGGATGCCCATGTCTAGGCTTAGGTCGCTTGGACCTACGAAGCAGGCGTCAACGCCCTCCACGCTGAATATCTCCTCGATGTTTTCAACTCCTTTTGCTGTCTCGATCATAACTACTACGAGAGTCTCATCGTTTGCTGTCTTGAAGTAGTCTGGGTCCCGGAAGGCCGCGAGTCTTGGTCCTGCTCCTCTTTCTCCCCATGGGGGATATTTCATGAGTTTGACCATTTCTTTTGCTTGTTCCTTGGTCTCGATTCTTGGACTCACGATGCCTGTAGCGCCGGCATCCATCACCTTTTTGATCCAGATGAGATCTGTCCATGGGATTCTGCACATTGGCATGCATTTGTCTCGTCCCCAGAGCATGCTCTGGACCATGAAGTGGTATGTTTCTGGGCCAAAGGCACTGTGTTCCATATCGCATACTAGCCAGTCCCATCCCATGTCAGCGAGATACATTGTCATATCGGGGTGTCCTACTGTTACCCATGTTCCGAGGGCTGGTTTTCCGGCTTTGAGTTTTCGTTTTACTAGGTTCTTCATGAGTAAATGGTGTTTTCTGGGGATAAAACGATGTCGAGTGATCACAAAACTTGAATCTAATAGAGGCATGTGATGTGTGGTGAATTATTTGGAAGGCTGGGTTTACGCGTTACTTGCTGTTATCTGTTGGGGATTTGAAGCGATTATTGTAAAAGCTGCAGGTGATGGCGTTGATCCCATGACGGGAACAGGCATAGGGTGTGTTGCTGCTGGTGCATTATTCTTGGTTTATCTTGCAGCTAGTGGCAGAATCACTGGCTCGGTTTTGAGTCGCAGTGGAATGCTCTATGGATTAGCAGGAGTTGTTAGCTTCGCAATTGGGCATTACCTCTATTATACGGCTATTAACAAGTCTGGAGCAGCCCTCAGTGCAAGCCTAGTAGCTACATATCCACTGCTCACTGTGATAATCGCAGCGTTATTC
>Ga0190359_1000868_pt1 | contig 19896 bp, 20 predicted proteins | sample 48721823_MG_FD_161269 | JGI IMG/M metagenome (GOLD analysis project Ga0190359, IMG submission 161269) | Hydrothermal vent microbial mat bacterial communities from Southern Trench, Guaymas Basin, Mexico - 4872-18-2-3_MG | ecosystem: Environmental > Aquatic > Marine > Hydrothermal vents >... | reverse complement strand
CCCATGAAAAGGTGGACACCTTGGAGAGGTAGAGATTATACTCTATATAGGAGGTGTGAGGATGAAGCTTCGTAAATGGATGTCTGAGGAGAAGATGGCGATTGTGCTGGAAGGGTTGAAGGGGCAAAGATCCATTACTGAGATATGTCGGGAACATCAGATCAGTCAGACTCTTTATTACCGCTGGCGGGATCGATTTCTCGAGGCTGGGCAAAAAGGGTTAGGGGCAGGAAATCTGGACGAAACGAAAGCGCTGCAGGTGGAGATTGATAAGTTGGAGAAGATTATTGGTCGGCAAACAATCGCGATCGAGGCGTTAAAAAAAACCCAAAATCTGATCTCAGGGAGGCGGTAGTAGTGGCGGATGACGGCCTGGTTGAATCACCGGGAGGGCTATTCGGTCAACCGCAAACGGATCTATCGGCTTATGCGGGAGAACAGCCTTTTAGTGGAACAGAAACGCAACAAAGCTGTCCGGACGTCTCAGCGGTCTAAACCACGTGCGACAAGACCCAACCAGTTCTGGGGCATTGACATGAGAAAGTTCATGCTTTCCGGTTTCGGCTGGTGCTATCTGATCGTGGTTTTGGATTGGTATACGAAGAAGATCGTGGGATGGAAGGTGTCTTTGAGAGCCAGAACATTGGAATGGAAAGAGGCATTAGACCTGGCACTATGCGAAGAATTTCCGTGGGGAGCCCGAGACCAGGGTCTCAAGCTTATAAGCGACAACGGCTCCCAACCGGCCTCGGTCTCTTTCATGCGGAATACATCGCTCATGGGGATTGAGCAAATTTTCTGTTCCTATAACAATCCCAAGGGTAATGCTGATACTGAACGGGTAATACGGACAATAAAGGAGGAACTCCTCTGGTTAAATGAGTTCACCTCTTTTGAAGAATCAAGAGATAGCATCGGGAACTGGATTAGGGAAGATTACAATCGACTCTATGTTCATTCAGCTTTAGGATATCAAAGCCCGGAAGAATTTCAGCAGCAGTGGGAGTGTTTGCAGGCCCAAGAAGCTGTTTCAAGGGGATGCTGAGATATGTACCAAATCGAAATAGGCGTTTATATAGGCTCTAATAAAGCCCCTTTTTTTGGAATCTTTTGCTCTACCTTAATTTACCAAAATAAGTGTCTTGATTTTCAGGGGTCATTACACTACAATTCCTTAAAGAATTTTCTTCATTCAGAGAAAAGTTCAACAAAACGGGAGAAATAATATGATATCTTTAAAAAGATTTTTTTTGTCAATTTTTGTTCTTTACTTAATTTTTAATTCTGCTCATCTATCAGCAAATAAAGATGAAAATACAATCGTACCAAAGCTTCTTCAACCGGTTATGTCATTTCCCCAAGAATCAGACAACGTACTCCTTATTTTTCCGACAGAAATGCATATGGATGAAGAAGATAACATTTATGTTATAGACCAGAGTCTGAGTGCAATTATTAAATATACGGCTAATGGAAAGTTCATTAAGCAAATTGGACGCAGAGGTGAAGGACCTGGTGAGTTCGAGATGCCACACAAATTTATTTATGATAACAATAAGTTATTTATAGCTGATCAAGGAAACCGCAGAGTTCAAATCCTAGATTCAGATGGCAAATACTTAAGCAGTTTTAAGTTATTTAGGCTAATAACAAACATTTCTCACTTCAATAATATTATCATAGGACAACAACAATATCATTCTAATGAAATCCAAGATTTTTCCTTGATTACTAAATATAATCACAAGGGGGAAATTTTAGATTCTTTTGGAGAGCCTATTAACAACATAATCGGGATTTCTAAACTTCCTACAAGCGCAAGTGCAGTTATGCTTAAGATTCACAACAATAAAATCTATGTTTTATATTGGTACTATCCAGTACTACAGGTGTACTCATTTAATGGCGAATTACTTAAAACTTACAAATTTGAAAACAAAATGTACAGGGAACTAATCCCGGGCAATTATAATCTGCAAAAAATAATTTCTACTCGCAATTATATTAACTTAAGATATTTGTTCCTGGCATTTTATATCAATGATAATGGGATGTTTTTATGCTTATATAAAAATGATATTGAAATTCATCATTATAATTTTGACGGAGAACTGAAAGATATCTATCTCTATAAACACAAGAAAGGTGATGAGTATTACGTTACAGATCTGCGAGCTTTGAATCAAGGGGAAAGATATAAATTTTATGTTCTAACCTATTTTCCTTGGCCAAGAGTTAGGATATTTAATTCAAATTAAGAAAGGAGGGTGTGAAGTGGTCCGGTTGTCAAGACCAAATCTAATCCTTTTTTAAGGTGTAAATCCTTTAACATGCTGCATCCATTTACACCTGACGATAAGCCTCGAGGGGCGTATCGTATTCCCCTAAAGATTGATGCAACCTCTCTTGATTGTATTTTCGGATAAATTCCCCGATGCTTGCTCTACATTCAGATATTTTCTCATAGCATTTAGTATAGACCTCCTCGTATTTTAATGTCCGCCAGAATCATTCTATGAAGATATTATCAATCACCCGGCCTTTGCCGTCCATGCTTATTTTAATCTTTTTCTCCTGGAGGATTGAGGTGAAATCCCGGCTTGAAAACTGCGCACCCTGGTCCGTGTTAAAATACTCTGGGGTTCCTCTCGAAAGCGCCTCTTTTAATGCCTCACAGCAGAAATCCGCTTCCAGTGTGTTGCAAATTTTCCAGGAGACGATGTAACGGCTGTAAATATCCATCACAGCCACTAAATACACAAAACCATGCTTCAGCCGAATATATGTTATATCACTCGCCCACGCGATATCTGGCCGGTCTATTTCAATATCACGGAGAAGATAAGGGTATATCTGATGCTCTTTATCCGGATAGGTCAATCTCTTCCGGGGATAAATCGCCTCTACTCCGAGAATCCGCATCAAGCTCCGGGCTTTTGCTCGTCCCACTTTAAATCCCCGCCGCTTCAACTCCCGGCTCATCCTCCGGCTTCCATAAACCGGAAAATCCAGGTATATTCTATCCATCTCTTCAAGAATCCTTTGATCCTCCTCGCTCAACCCGATTCTCTCATAGTAGAGAGAAGACCGGCTCAAAGAGAGAATCTCGCACTGCTGCCGAATGCTCAATCCTTTTTTTTCTTTTTCCACAAGCTCTCTCTTTACAGGTCCTGGAGCTGCTTGTACTTTTTTTTTAGAAACTCAAGCTCGATGTTCTGTTTCCCGATCTTCTTGTACAGCTCCTCCACCAGACCCCTCAGTTCTTTTATCTCCGGATCCTTTTTCTTTGAAAAAACACCGGATACATTCTCTAACAGATGTTTCTTCCACTTTGTTATCTGATTGGGATGAACCTCAAAATGACTCGCTATCTCCGATATCGTCCGCTCTCCCTTGATGGCTTCCAAGGCTACTCTGGCCTTGAATTGATTGTCATAAGTCTTTCTTTTTCTCAAAAGTGTCCTCCTTATTATATTGTAAGGAGATACACCTTAAATTACGACCTTTTTTGGCCTGAATCTGATAAACCATTATACTTTTCCTGACCCGAAGCTGAAAGGCTTCGGCAACAGCGGTAGGTTTTAATGGTCCATTGGGTGCTCGAATGCGAAGAAACAGCTCGCGATAGGGAAGCTCAGGCCGACTTTTCTTCAGATACTCGATCAACACGTCTCCAACAGCATCGGTAAGAGGCAGGAGAAGTGGATTGCCTCTTTTTCTCTGGGGCACCCGGATTACTCCAGCTTTCCAATCAATGTCATCCAAGGTTAATGAAACAACTTCACAAGCTCGCATCCCATAGGTAGCAATCAGAAACAACATCGAGTAATCACGGATACCATGTTCGCTTTTCCGTTCGATGGAAAGGAGAAGGGAGTTGACCATTTCCCAGGAGAGAGAACGAGGCAATTGTTCCATTCTATAAATCCTTGGCGTATCAATCATCGTATGAAGGGTACTCTTAATAACCCCTCGCTCAAATTGAAACCTGAGAAAGGATCGTAAATATCCTACAACATGCTGAAGGGAATAACGGTTTAGCCTCTTAGCACAGAGACAAAGGAAGCCTTCGATCTCCTTAGTAGTAAGCATTTGCAACGCATTTACATTGGCATCATAACGAATGTATCCGAGAAAATCTTTTAAGTATTTGCTGTGAGATCTGATGGTACTGTTTTCAAGGCCACGTACCTCTCGCAAATACTTTGAGAAATGATCAAGTTCTGAACTTATTGGAGTTTTTGGCCGGGGCAAATTGGGAGACAACCTGTGAGTCTTTTCAAGAAATAGTTCCATCTGGCGGACTGTCCCTGCAATGCAGGGACTACGGTGACGATAGTAGTTCCAGGCAGTGTTAAATGCACTATGAGATAGACTACCAAAAGATTTAACATTGTGCTCACGAAAGAACTCTTCAATCCTTAAAGCATGTTTAAGCTGGCATCGTACTGTCATGATAGAGTAGCCACGTTGATGTGACCATACAATAAAATCATCGAGAACTGAACCAAGGAGAGGAAGGGAAAGGTACTTCTGATAAGCTTTAGGGCGTAATTTTGCTATCATATGAGCCTCCTTTCTAAATAAATTAGAATCCAGAAGGCTCTATTATCCTAATTATAAATGTGAAGTAAAATGTCTTTGTTATGCAATCCTTACAATAAGTTACGATGTTCTCTTAACATTAATAATCACTTAACATTTATTGATGATAGCGAGTTCTACCAATTGCTGGAATATTAAGGGGATGTGGATCTAATTAGCAGAATGAAAGTCTGGGAGGATCATTATAATTATTATCGCCTTCATGGAGCTCATAAAGGCAAAACACTATATGAATCTCTATAGTAAAAGTTGACTCAATGAATGGAAGATATTATAGTTATCACTGTCAAGCGAGGGATTTGGTACCACACCAAAAAATATTAAATACGTTTTCCATTTGTGAGTCAATATAAATTTATGGCGAAAAACTGCAATAATCATGATAAGCTTTTATATATACGAATAATATCAAATAAATTTTTTTCAATATACTTAATCTCAGATTCACTTAAATCCGCTTTGTAAGAATCAATTTTTCCTATTCGAAAAATATGAGGAATTTTAGATTTATTCTCATTTTCTTTTATCATAATTGTGGAATATTCGTCTGATAAATGTAGAAATTTCAGGACTTTATTAATCTCATATTGAGGTTTTTTTTTTAGATCTTCATATTTAAGAGTATGAACTCTCTGATCATTTAAAAAAGGACTTATCGCATTTATATAATTTCTGTATTTATTTACTGCTTCCTCAATATTAGATGCAAAAGTAGTAAAGCTTGTATTTAACATAGAAGAAATTACAGCTTTGGGATCCCTTATAATATGCAAGAATTTTGCTTTTGGAAATATAGATAAAATTTTTTTTATAACAAATGAATGGATTGGAGTCTTCTCAAGTAAATACTTTGTTGGGTATTCAATTCTTTTTGTGTTAAACACCTCAATAATTTTTTCTGTGCTATATCTTGAAAAAGCTGCGGTTTCCGAGTCATTGATTGAATGAGGTGAATTAGGTTCAAAATCATATTTAACTATTGGTTCAACATATGGATGAGAGGTTAATAATCCCCACAGCCATGTTGTCCCACTCCTTGGGACACCAATTATGAAAGCAATCTTATTTAATTGGGACATATAAATCTCCAAAAAATATTCTAGCCAAAATCAAGAAGGAAGATTCGCTTATCATTTTACCCTTTAATAGCTTTGTAAGAATTTAATTAGATTTTCTCTATCTAAAAGAAGTAAAGTGGATTCATCATTATCAATTTTTTTGAATAATCTTTAAAAATAACATTGTAATATAACTCACTATTAATCCGAGGAGAATATTTGGGATTGGCAATGAAATTAGATATCTAAAACAAAGGCAAACTGCAAGTGTATATACTCCCCAGAAAAGAATTGACCTCTCTTCGATTTCTGCAATTTTTGCCATGATTAATACCCCTGATATAATTAATACCAATGAAAGCATTATTTTTTCTAAATGCTGGATTTATTTTTTCCAAATAATTCGGTATACAGTAAACTCTTTATATCCGCTCTCTTTCTCATAAATACAGTAAAGACGATTGTTTTTCATCCGGGCAAAAAGGCTGTCACTGTTGTGATGTATCCTGAGGCTCTTTCTTCCTATAAATAAACCATCCTCATTGAAGATATCATATATATACTTACCTAGGCGCTCTCCCCTCTCATAAGTCATGACAAAAAGTCTTCCATTATTGTCAGTGAAAAAGGAATGAAAGGAAGGAAAATTTTTAGGAAAGTAGATTTTATCTAAAAATTCCTCAGAATTTTTGTAAATCTTAAAATATTGTTCTTTATATTCTTTAGTAAGAGGAACAGGTTTATACTCCTTTTTTATCTTTCTTATTAAATGGCCTTTGAGATCATAAACATTAATGACATAACCTCGTTCTTGTTTCCCTGTGAAAATTTTTCCTCCAGAGATCGCCCAGGAAAACATGTAATAAATTCCTTTTATCTTCTCTTCTCCTATGTCTGGTATTTTCCTGAAACCAAGTTCTTTTATCTTTTTAAAATCTTGGTTGAATAGACTTAGAGGTAATTCATATGAGGGTCCCCCACGGTTTTCATAGGCAAGATAATTCCCATTGGGAAGAGGAATAACAGCCAACAGCATGAACTTTGGATCTAACTTTTGCTCTTTAATAAAATCACCTTTTTGATTGAAGTAGACAAGTTTACGTCTGTAATAATTTGTTACTACAATCTCGTCTTTCGAATGGATAGTGAGAAATAAGGGAGGAAATCTACGAGACACAAGCTCACCTGGGCCCTGACCTCGATGTCCGAAAGACTTGACAAAATTTCCTTTCTTATCAAATTTAAATATGGTGTTTCCTTTTCCCATAGGACTAACCAAATAAACATTTCCTTCTGAATCAACATCAAAGTATTTTCCAATATCCACTAGTCCCAATTTGGCTGTAGAGGCTTTTTCTGTATCGATTGAAAATTTTTTTTCAAGTCCGATGGTTGTTGGTTGTCCCTTAATTTTGTAAGGCTCTGTATGATTAATAACTACTTCTACTCCATCTTCTGTAATTCTTTCAAATTTCTCCTGTTTTTGGTTGCAGTTCAAAAATAGAAGAGGAATCAAAACATAGGTCATGAATTTTCTCATTCTTGCCTCCCCATTTGAAAAATTTCTGACTTTTAATAATATTATATTATAAAAATTGTTAATATTCAAATTCTATGAGGTTGTTTTAAAATCAAACAAAGAAACACAACTCATCTGATCAATATAGTTATTTTTAATCTGTTCTTTTATTTTAATTTGTATTTTTTTTATTTCATCATAATAACAAGATTTGTTGGCACTGCAATTTCTACAATCCCAACAAGATATTTTTGGGAAATAAATAAATAAACTTTTTGAATCGGATAATACATCTAATAATCTCCTTACGAGATGTTTGCCATACATAGGAAATAAAAAATTATAAATATGACGATTCTTATTATTTTCTATTTTCATTATTAGGATGTCTCTAATACAACTATATTTCTTATAAATCGCTCTCGATTTATTATTATTTAGGCAAAAAGACATCAAATATTTCTCAAGATACTCAATAGCATTTGAAGTGGTCCGGTTGTCAAGACCAAATCTAATCCTTTTTTAAGGTGTAAATCCTTTAACATGCTGCATCCATTTACACCTGACGATAAGCCTCGAGGGGCGTATCGTATTCCCCTAAAGATTGATGCAACCTCTCTTGATTGTATTTTCGGATAAATTCCCCGATGCTTGCTCTACATTCAGATATTTTCTCATAGCATTTAGTATAGACCTCCTCGTATTTTAATGTCCGCCAGAATCATTCTATGAAGATATTATCAATCACCCGGCCTTTGCCGTCCATGCTTATTTTAATCTTTTTCTCCTGGAGGATTGAGGTGAAATCCCGGCTTGAAAACTGCGCACCCTGGTCCGTGTTAAAATACTCTGGGGTTCCTCTCGAAAGCGCCTCTTTTAATGCCTCACAGCAGAAATCCGCTTCCAGTGTGTTGCAAATTTTCCAGGAGACGATGTAACGGCTGTAAATATCCATCACAGCCACTAAATACACAAAACCATGCTTCAGCCGAATATATGTTATATCACTCGCCCACGCGATATCTGGCCGGTCTATTTCAATATCACGGAGAAGATAAGGGTATATCTGATGCTCTTTATCCGGATAGGTCAATCTCTTCCGGGGATAAATCGCCTCTACTCCGAGAATCCGCATCAAGCTCCGGGCTTTTGCTCGTCCCACTTTAAATCCCCGCCGCTTCAACTCCCGGCTCATCCTCCGGCTTCCATAAACCGGAAAATCCAGGTATATTCTATCCATCTCTTCAAGAATCCTTTGATCCTCCTCGCTCAACCCGATTCTCTCATAGTAGAGAGAAGACCGGCTCAAAGAGAGAATCTCGCACTGCTGCCGAATGCTCAATCCTTTTTTTTCTTTTTCCACAAGCTCTCTCTTTACAGGTCCTGGAGCTGCTTGTACTTTTTTTTTAGAAACTCAAGCTCGATGTTCTGTTTCCCGATCTTCTTGTACAGCTCCTCCACCAGACCCCTCAGTTCTTTTATCTCCGGATCCTTTTTCTTTGAAAAAACACCGGATACATTCTCTAACAGATGTTTCTTCCACTTTGTTATCTGATTGGGATGAACCTCAAAATGACTCGCTATCTCCGATATCGTCCGCTCTCCCTTGATGGCTTCCAAGGCTACTCTGGCCTTGAATTGATTGTCATAAGTCTTTCTTTTTCTCAAAAGTGTCCTCCTTATTATATTGTAAGGAGATACACCTTAAATTACGACCTTTTTTGGCCTGAATCTGATAAACCATTATACTTTTCCTGACCCGAAGCTGAAAGGCTTCGGCAACAGCGGTAGGTTTTAATGGTCCATTGGGTGCTCGAATGCGAAGAAACAGCTCGCGATAGGGAAGCTCAGGCCGACTTTTCTTCAGATACTCGATCAACACGTCTCCAACAGCATCGGTAAGAGGCAGGAGAAGTGGATTGCCTCTTTTTCTCTGGGGCACCCGGATTACTCCAGCTTTCCAATCAATGTCATCCAAGGTTAATGAAACAACTTCACAAGCTCGCATCCCATAGGTAGCAATCAGAAACAACATCGAGTAATCACGGATACCATGTTCGCTTTTCCGTTCGATGGAAAGGAGAAGGGAGTTGACCATTTCCCAGGAGAGAGAACGAGGCAATTGTTCCATTCTATAAATCCTTGGCGTATCAATCATCGTATGAAGGGTACTCTTAATAACCCCTCGCTCAAATTGAAACCTGAGAAAGGATCGTAAATATCCTACAACATGCTGAAGGGAATAACGGTTTAGCCTCTTAGCACAGAGACAAAGGAAGCCTTCGATCTCCTTAGTAGTAAGCATTTGCAACGCATTTACATTGGCATCATAACGAATGTATCCGAGAAAATCTTTTAAGTATTTGCTGTGAGATCTGATGGTACTGTTTTCAAGGCCACGTACCTCTCGCAAATACTTTGAGAAATGATCAAGTTCTGAACTTATTGGAGTTTTTGGCCGGGGCAAATTGGGAGACAACCTGTGAGTCTTTTCAAGAAATAGTTCCATCTGGCGGACTGTCCCTGCAATGCAGGGACTACGGTGACGATAGTAGTTCCAGGCAGTGTTAAATGCACTATGAGATAGACTACCAAAAGATTTAACATTGTGCTCACGAAAGAACTCTTCAATCCTTAAAGCATGTTTAAGCTGGCATCGTACTGTCATGATAGAGTAGCCACGTTGATGTGACCATACAATAAAATCATCGAGAACTGAACCAAGGAGAGGAAGGGAAAGGTACTTCTGATAAGCTTTAGGGCGTAATTTTGCTATCATATGAGCCTCCTTTCTAAATAAATTAGAATCCAGAAGGCTCTATTATCCTAATTATAAATGTGAAGTAAAATGTCTTTGTTATGCAATCCTTACAATAAGTTACGATGTTCTCTTAACATTAATGATCACTTAACATTTATCTATGATCATGAGTGAAGATTTTATTATTTTTCTCACTCTGTATCCGGAGTTTCTCTGCACTTCGGCTGTTTTTAAGAGCTTTATCAGATTGGTTATTCGTTCGAAACACACCTTATAGCCTTTCTCTACCGCGGCCACTCCAAAGGCAATGGCCAGATGCGTTTTTCCCACCCCAGGAGGCCCAAAAAATAATAGATTCTCCTGGTTGTCTATCCACCGGCAGTCCATAAGATTCACTGCCTCTGATTTTCCTATGCCCTTGAGACGACCAAACTCAAACTCATCGATTCTCTTTATCATAGGAAAATGAGCGCCTGTCATATTCCTTTCCATCCGGCGCTTCACTCTGTAAGAGATCTCTGTGGCAAACAGATTATTAAGAAGGGTGATATAAGATTCTTTTCTCCTCTCTGCATCATTCACCATCTCATCAAGACTCCCGGCTATTCCTTTGAGCTTCAGTGTTTTTAAATAGTTAAGAGTCTGCTCATATGCTCTCATGGGAGGACTCCTTTTTTCTGATAAGCTCTTTGTACACAGATAAGTCCCTCTGACTGATACTTAAAGGTTCAAAATCACAATGAAACTCTGTACTAGTTTGCGGTACCTCAAACATATCTTTTGAGGCATTCTTTTCTCTTTTAAAATAGATATAGGTGTCTTTGAGATTTGCAAAACTCAGGGTCTCATTCTCCAAACAGTATGTAAGCGCCTCATCCAGAGTGTCACGGTCAATATCCTTTTTCCCAAAGTGCTTTTTCGCCTCTATGCATTGGTCTCTGACATACCGGGAAAAGCGTTTAAAATTCCTCTCTGTAAATCGCTTCCATTTCTCTGTATCAAACAGTTCCCTGACCTGCTCTTTGAGCTCTTTGACTTTCCTCTCAGGTTCCCTTCTGTACTCTTCCTTGGATATCTTTTTCCCCGGAATAAGCGATAGATCATACTCCACGATCTCTTCTCCTGTGTAGAGATCGAAAATAAAAAGCTTATGACGGGTCATATAGATCTCCACTGTTTTACTCCTGTATTTTGCTGGCAGCTGATACTGACAGGTATTTACAGAGACACAGTCTTTTTCATTCACCAGCCTTTCTTCTCTTCCCAAAAGAGACTCTTTCCTGAATATCGAGTTTCTTAGAGGCCTGAGTGCCTCTCTTTCGTGTTCAATAAGCAGGAGCGGTATCTGCTTTGCAGCCTGAGATATCTTCCCGTTAGCCCGTCTCCTAAGCCACTTAAACACACTTTTATTGGCCTCATCTACGCTTTTAAAATCCCTGATGCTTAGGAAATTATATTTTACATACTTTATCACGTTCTCGATCTTGCCTTTGGTCTCAGGATCTGAAGCCCGGCATACATACATCTGCATGTCCTGCTCCTGGATAAAATAGTAAAAATCATCCGTATAAATGATATCCCCGGCATTTTCGCTCACTACCATCAGCCGGTCCTGATCAATGACCAGCTCTTTGGGTACTCCCCCAAAATACTCAAAACAGTTCAGAAGATGATCGATCACATCCTTTGTTTTAAAAGGATGACCCTGAAACCTCACATATTTATAACGGCTGGCTGATAAAACCGCAGCAAAAATATAAAGCTTAAGACCACTCCTACTACGGAACTGACCAAAATCAAGCTGCATCTGCTCTCCAAATGCCAGTTCCGGAACCTTTGTATAGGTCCTTTTGTTCTCATCCAAGCTCAACTTCTCTGTCTCTGTAAGATACCCTATAAAATTACGAAGAGTTTGTTCATTTCCCGGCAAATCCCCATGCCTCTCCTCTAAATAATCATACACAGATGACATGTTCAGCTTCTGATAATTATTCTTTGCATACACCTCCAAAATGCCTGGCTCATACTCTGAAAAAGCCCTATCCCGAAACAGATGCTCTCTTCTGTATGTTCCATACTCTCCCTCATCCATTTGAAAATACTTGGCTGTTGTCTTGGAGTCTATCCCCAGCTCTGCGGCTATCTCTTTGCGGGAATATCCCTGCCGCCTATACCTTTGGATCTTTTTGTACATCTTTCTCTTTATCATTTCCGCTCCTGTAAAGTTTTCCCTAAACCTTACAGGAGACATCCTTAAAAGGGAATTCTGTTTACCATTACCATGGTATTTCTATTTACCATTACCATGGGAATTCTGTTTACCATGGGGGTAGGATTTCAGCTTACCATTTACACCCTCTCAAGGCAGTGTGATCTTTTGGGGATGAACCGTTCATCGTTTTATTACAAATCCCGAAGGGATGATACCTATAACGATTTCTTGATGCGTCTTATTGACGAGCAGTACACTCGACGACCCACCTTCGGAGTAGAGAAGATGAGGGACTGGCTTAGAAATCAGGGTCATTGGGTGAATGAGAAACGGGTGAGACGTCTCATGAGGCTCATGGGGCTTGAGGCCATTTATCCCAAGCCACGGACCAGCAGGGCCTGCCCTGAACATAAGGTCTATCCTTATTTGCTCAGAGGGATGAGGATCGATCACCCTGACCAGGCTTGGTGCAGCGATATCACGTACATCCGTCTGCTTCATGGGTTTGTCTACTTGGTTGTGATCATGGATTGGTTCAGTCGGTATGTGCTTTCCTGGGAACTTTCGATCACACTGGAAAAGGAATTTTGTCTTGAGGCTTTGAGACGAGCACTCATGGTCTCAACACCTGAGATATTCAACTCCGATCAAGGAGCTCAGTTCACGAGTGAGGAATTTATCGGGATTCTCAAAGATGGAGAAATCCGGATCAGCATGGACGGCCGCGGCCGGGTGTATGACAATATCTTTGTAGAAAGATTGTGGCGCACGGTCAAGTATGAGGAAGTCTATCTCAACGACTATGTTTCAGTCCCGGTGGCCAGGAAGGGATTAGGGGATTATTTTGGTTTCTACAACACCGAAAGGCCCCATGCCTCCTTGGCCGGAAAAACACCTTTTGAACTCTATTATGGAGTCTCAACGGCCCGAGACGCCGGAATTGGTCAAAGGGTTTGACATGAATCGAACTGATATCGTGGCTTATATCGGCTCTCAGAGCCTCGTTTTTTTGACATGGCGGTAGGAACTGTGAAATCTGTAAAAGTCAAGGATTTTTACATACCTTGTGGTAAGGATGAATGCATATGTCTCGGTAAGTAGAAGTGCATAGGCTTCGGTAAACAGAAATACATATCTTCAATGAGCCGGAAATGATTTAAACCTCCTTGTTTTTATTTTTAATTCTATAAGATTCACCATCCAGGGTAAAAACTCTGGCATGATGTAATAACCTGTCCAGCATTGCAGTGGTCATAACACTATCACCCATCATCTCTGCCCAGGATTCAAAGCTTTTATTGGATGTAACGATTATGGATGTTTTTTCATATGTTTCACTGATTAAGCTGAAAAAAAGATTTGCCTCGCGTTTTTCAATGGGCGTGTATCCTATCTCGTCAATTAAAATTAGAGCTGATTTCATAAGGCGTTTTATCCTGTATTCAGATTTTTTCTGTATCTCAGCTGTTTTTAGAAGTTTTATCAGGTTTGATATTCTTTCAAAACACACCTTATATCCTTTCTCAATCGCAGCTACTGCAAAGGCAATTCCAAGGTGAGTTTTGCCCACCCCAGGCGGTCCAAAAAATAATAGGTTCTCCTGGTTGTCTATCCAGCGACAGTCAAGCAGATTAATTGCTTCTGATTTTCCTATTCCTTTTACCCGGCCAAAGTCAAAATCATCTATTTTCTTTATTACAGGAAAATGAGCCGCTGTCATATTTCTTTCCTTGCGACGTTTTACTCGATAAGATATCTCTGTTGTAAACAGGTTATTAAGAAAGGTTATATAAGATTCTTTCCTTCTCTCTGCATCATTTATTATCTCATCAAGACCCGTGGCTATGCCCTTAAGTTTCAGGGTGCTTAAATATGTCAGAGTTTGTTCATAAGCTTTCATTGGCCGTCCCCTGTGAGCTTATGATATTTTTATAAATCGACAAGTCCCTGGTCATAACTTTTAAAGGCTTGTGGCCTCCTTGATAACCTGTGCTTAAAGTTATAATTTCCAGGTCTTCTCTTTCATGCTCGCGTTTAAAAAAAATATAAGTATCATTCAGGTTAGCAAAACTGAGGGTTTCGTTTTTAAGGCAGTATTTAAGAGCCTCATCCAGGATGCTAATCTCTATATCTTTGTCAGCAAAGTATTTTTTGGCTTCCATACACTGATCCCTGACATATCTTGAAAAGGCTTTAAAGTTTTTTAATGTAAACTGTTCCCAGTTTTCGTCCTTAAACATACCTGCAACTTGTGCTTTCAGCTCTTTTGCGGTTTTGCCTTTTTCCCTTTTAAACTCTCTTTTAGATATCTTTTTCCCGGGGATAAGAGAAAGATCATATTCTGCAATCTCTTCTGCCGTGTATAGGTCAAAGACAAACACTTTATGCCGGGTGATATAGATTTCGACCGTTTTATTCCGGTATTTTGGAGCCACCTGATACTCACAGGCGTTTACAGAGATATAGTCTTTTTCGTTTACCTGCCTTTCCTCTCGGCCTAGAAGCGACTTTTTCCTGAATATGGAGTTTCGGACCGGCCTGAGGTGCTCTCTTTCGCTTTCAATCAGGATGGCTGGTATCTGCTTGGTAGCCTGCGATATTTTTCCATTAGCACGTCTTTTCAGCCACTTAAAAACACTTTTATTTGCTTCCTCAAGATTAAGAAAACCCCTGGTGTTGAAAAAATTATACTTTACATACTTTATCACATTCTCGATCTTGCCTTTTGATTCAGGATCTGACTTCCGGCAGACATACATCCGGATATCCTGCTCTTCGATAAACAACTTAAAATCAGCTGTGTAGATAATGTCCCCCGCATTTTCACTTACCACCATTAAACTGTCCTGATCAATGACCAGCTCTTTAGGTTTCCCCCCGTAATAATCAAAGCACGAAAGAAGATGATTTATGACCTCCTTTGTCTTAAACGGACGGTCCTGGAAAACAACATACTTATACCGGGAGGCTGAAAGCACCGTAGCAAAGATGTAAAGTTTAAGCCCACTTTTGCATGTGTATTGACCAAAATCAAGCTGCATCTGTTTTCCAAAAGGAACTTCCGGTACTTTCGTATAGGTCCTTTTATTTTTACTTAACGTCAGCTTTTCCGTCTGTACAAGATAGCTTATAAAGTTGCGCAGCGTTTGCTCATTCCCAGGCAGATTGCCGTATCTTTCTTCCAGATAATCATATACAGATGACATGTTTAGTTTCCGAAAATCATTCTTTGCGTAAACGTCCCAAATGTCCTCCCCATATTCTGAAAAAGCTCTCTCCCGAAAAAGATGATCAGCCCGGTACTCTCTAAACTCCTCTTCATCCATTTTGTAATACTTGGTTGCGGTCCTGGGATTTATTTCCAACTCCTCTGCTATTTTATGGCTGGAATACCCTTGCCGCTTAAATGTTTGAATCTTTTTGTACATTTTTCGTTTCTTCATTTCCGCTCCTGTAAAGTTTTATAAACCCTACAGGAGTTTCCCAAAAATAGGAATTCTGCTCAACTGTAAATAGTGTATTTCTGTTTACCTTCGAGTATGCACTTCTGCTTACCATTGCCTATGTGTTTCTGCTTACCATTGGGTGTGTATTTCAGCTTACCATTTCCAAAATCATTAAAAGCAGGTTCAAACTTCACCTTAAAGAAGGGCATTTTCTGTCCAAACGATGGGGAGGGGCTCAATCTCTAATTATTGAGAACCATAGATTTGTAGATTGGGACCTGAGTTCTTTTTGGGAAAAGCTAAAGCAACCACAAGATATATCAATCTCTCTTATTAATGCACTTAACATTGCAAAAATAAAAATGATTAAAAGAGATGATAATATGATAGTGGAAAATCGTGTCCAAACGTTAAATATCAAGGTTAAACCAAAAAAAAATTCAACCATAGGGAGGATAATTGCAAGTGGAAAAACGTAAGTTTGAGGTAATAGCTTGTAATTAGAAATTGAAATTGAAAACGCCGTAGGACTTAAAATCTTTATTATGCCTGAATAAATAAATACTCCTCCCAAAATAATTCTAGAAAAGAAATAGCTGTTCATTTTGAAAGATAGATTTTTATATCCCTCTCTTAGTAAGATACTGATTTTTTTTTGGACACACATAATTAATTAATGATATATTTTCACTTGAGAGTTTTCAACGTCTATAAAAATATAGCTATCGTTAATCCTTTTTATAAATTTTTGCATTATCAACCAATCTTCATTTTCATTATCAAATGACATTTTATCTAGAAGTTTTCCATCATGATTAATAACAAGTAAAGCCTTTATGTCAAAAGGCGAAAAACAATAAATTAATTCCTCGCTTACACACGCTCCCTGGAGCCACGATCTAATTCCCATTCGCGCTCCTTTGGGTTTTGGATTTTTATTAATATTATAAACTTTTCGAACTTCCTTGATATTTATATCTATTGTACGAATTAGTTCTCCTTGTTTTGTATATACTTGAATAAAGGGCAAACGCTCATAAAATACGTATATCTTGTCTTTATACACATCAAGACTGGCGTTCCCATATAGAACCATTTGATAACGAGGGGATAACTTGTTTATTGATTCGTCAAAACGATGTCCAAAAAACTTTTGAATGTTCCCTTCTTTATTAAAAGTAACAAGGAGAGAATTGGTTGCCTCATTATATGCAGTTGCTATAAGATCATTCCCACAAAATTCCATGTCCCATATAGACAAGCTAGTTTTTAAAATCTTTAAAAACTTTCCTCCTGTTGAAAAGCAGGATATCCTTCTACTTCCGTCATAGCAATATAGTATTCCACTTTCTTCATTTATGGCCATACAGTAGGGCTCTGAAAGTTCTCCGGGTCCTAATCCTTTAGATCCTATGGTTAAGACAAGCTTTCCTTCAGTAGAAAAAACCTTTATACATCCCTCTGTTGTATCTGTTAAAAAATACTGTCCTTGATAAAAATCAAGGTCATATGGGTGGGCTAAAAATTCTCCTGATTCTTCTGATGTAAGGTCAGGAAAACTTTTCTGAAGTATAAGTTTGTGATAATCAGCGGGGCTTAATGGATAAATAAGAAAAGTCAACGTAAAAATCAAAATAATAATGATTTTCAAAGTTATTTCTTCCTTGTATCAATAATGAAATTTTCCCTGAACTTCCTCCAAGTAAAAATATCCTGTGTATCTAATAAAGGGAATAACTCAATCCGATCATCAAGTTTAATACCTGCACAGTTAAAATCGTTTCTCTTTGTTTCCTCTTTCCACTTTTTATATACCAATTCAAGATGAATGTTTGCCTTTTCTATTTCTATATTATAGTCTCTTTCTTTAATTAAGTTCTCAATTTCATGCCTTTCCCACCTTCCAAAAAGAACTAGTTTTAGCTTTTTCTCTTTTTGGAGAGTAAATGCTTCTAATTCCTTGTATACATTAAAGCAAGTGCATGATGAATTTAGTTGTTCAGTAAAGAAGTAAATATTGCAAGGATTATTTATGATATACTCCTTTATTCTACTATATATTGGAACTAAATTCCCACGAATAAGCAGATTATTCGATTCACTAACACTATCTACAATTCTTCTTTTATATTTTCCCTTTATGGGGAGTGAAATCTCAAGATGCAATGAAGGATCATAAACAAAAAGCCAGTTTTCAAGATTATATGGAGCTACTTGAGATATGATTTTAAATAGACTTTCCTTCTCAACAAAATGAATATCTTCGGGGAGGGACTCACGAACTATATTTTTAAGCTCTTTATTTAAAATGAAAACTTGAGATCCTTTTCTTTCACTTATCAAGTCGTTTATTGTAGATTTAACAAGTGAATTGATTTTTTCCACATAAAAAAAATAAACTTTAAAGCCAACAATATCTCTTTTGGATAAAATTTTTCCCTCAATCGTTTTAATTTCAAATGGAGGAAGTGATGTGCTAATTTTCCAATTACGAAGACGAATTACTAAGACAACTATAATAAGAACTCCTACAATTAAAAATATTCGCTTATTCATCTGCAGAATAAGATATTTTTTAGCTAAAAGTACAAACTTGTTTCTAAATTTGCACTTTACAACCTCAACTTTTTACTTTTAATTAGATATTGACTAAGGATGATAAAATTTCTCAAATAGGCCAAGGATCAGAACAATCTATTGGATTACTGCCTTTACAGTGTATAATACAATCTTGATTGCGCATTGCCGCACATCCGTCATTTGATGTGTCTGCACATGCTGGATCGAAGTCATCACAGTGCCATGGATATGCCTGGGCTATTGCTAGAATTGTAAAAACGAGAATGAGTACAATACATCCTAAGACAAAAATTGATGTTTTTTTCTTCATCTTATTCACCTCTCTTTTTGGTTCATAAAAATATCTTCTATATAAAAAATAATTGACCTTAATATTCCTGTCAATCCAATGTCCACAAATTTCGTATTATTTCATGTTATTTCGCTTATTTTCGTTTTTTTTCTATTTTATAAAATAGTTCGAATATGGTTTTTTTCTTATTTGTTTGAATGTTACGTAAAAGCCATTTGTCAATTTCTGACTTAAACGTAAACACTTTTGAACGCTTGGAATTATTGTCAATTCTATAAACAGGCAATTTAAGTTTCTTTTCATAGGATTGACATGTTCTTGTAGATACATTGAGATAATTAGATATTTCTTTCCATGAATCCAGTCTCTCATTTTTAGACATGTTGAATATCCTTTCGCTGAGTATCTGTACCTATATTGAGCAGAGAAATAATGTTTTTTAAAAAAAATAATATTAAACACCCAAGGCACATAAGTTCCCATCAAATATTGAGTCGGTCGACTGCTTGCATAATCCGGCCCAAAGCGGCCGGTGATTCCGATTCAATCCGGCCACTGATTCTGGTGGAAAGCGGCCACCGATTCCGGAGTTATGTGGCCGCATTTTCAGGGATTCCGGAATCTGATTTTGACGAAGTGACACTGGATAATATTAAGGTAATAAGCCATCATAGTCCTTTGGAAAAAAGGAGGGCAGGATGGCAAGAAAGAGGTTATCCATGCGAAAAACAAAAGAAGTATTCCGATTGAATCATGCGGGTCTTTCCAACCGGGCTATAGCCAAAGCATGTTCGATGGGGAGAGAGACAGTAAGAGAGTATTTGCTTAGAGGTTTGGAAGCGGGGCTGAGTTGGCCTTTGCCTGAGGAGCTTACGGATGATGCATTGGAGAGCATGCTTTTTCCTTCTGTAAATAAGATCGGCAAAAGAAGAAGCTGTCCCAACTGGGTTTTGATTCATAAGGACTTGAGGAAAAAAGGAGTTACTCGGAAACTTTTGTGGGTTGAGCATAAGGAAGAGGATCCTGATTTTTACAGCTATTCCCAGTTTTGCGATCTTTATAAACGCTGGTCTGGGAAACTGACTCCTATTATGCGGCTTGATCATAAAGCAGGAGAGAAGCTCTTTGTTGACTATGCAGGTCTAACCATGGCTTACACAAACCCATCCACAGGAGAGGAGAAGAGAGCCTATGTTTTTGTTGCAGCCCTTGGGGCCAGCAGCCGCACTTATGCGGAAGCACAGGGTTCACAAACTTTAAATTCATGGATCGGGGCTCATGTGAGAGCTTTTGAATACTTTGGAGGGGTAACAGAGATTTTAGTGCCGGATAATTTAAAAACTGGGGTGACATCGCCCTGCTTTTATGAACCGGACCTCAATCCGACCTTTCAGGAAATGTCAAAGCATTACAGTACAGCGGT
>Ga0190359_1000867_pt1 | contig 19900 bp, 17 predicted proteins | sample 48721823_MG_FD_161269 | JGI IMG/M metagenome (GOLD analysis project Ga0190359, IMG submission 161269) | Hydrothermal vent microbial mat bacterial communities from Southern Trench, Guaymas Basin, Mexico - 4872-18-2-3_MG | ecosystem: Environmental > Aquatic > Marine > Hydrothermal vents >... | reverse complement strand
GCCTTAACATTTTTATCCATAAAAACTGATAATGCTCTAATTCTATATAGATTTATCCCCCATATTTATGCCGTGTCTTTCGCAATGGTAGAGGGGGTAAAACTAACAATAATTTGCCTGAAAATGGGAAAAGTGTGTAAAGCCTATAGGAAAATAACCTCGGGAAAGCCTTATAAAATAAGACTTTCAGGGGGATAAATAGGAACAGAGAACCGTTAGACTGTGTGAAAATTAATGATGCTCTTGTCTTTGCAATCAAGGAAAATGGGATATGCCCCCATTTTATTTTAAGCTAAATTGTAAACACTACTCGAAATTAGTACATTTTATTTTAATATATTATGTAGACAAAAATATTTGGGGCCAGTCTGTTTATTCTTGACAAATAGTTTGATTAACTGTCAAGAATAAAGATTTGAACTTCCCTCTGTATTTCCCCAGCCCTAAGAATTGTTGCAAATTCTTAAGGCTGGGTAGATCACATTTTTTAGTGTAAGTTATTTAATGTTATCTTTGTTTACCAAGGCCAACGGAATAATAACCAGTTCTTCAACTTCTTCACCTTGTATAATTTTATTGGCAGATTCAACAGCTGTTGCCATTTGAAGTACAGGTTGCTGTTTTACAGTAGCTACCATTTCCCCTTTTTTAATAGCCGCAATAGCATCATCAACTGCATCAATTCCGAATACTTTAATCTCATCCATCCTACCAGCAGCAATTATTGCCCTGACAGCTCCGAGAGCCATCTCATCATTATGTGCATAGACGGCATCAAGCACCGGATTTGCTTGAAGAACATCCTCCATAACTCTTGCAGCTTCTTCGCGAGCGTAGTGAGCAGTCAAGCTGGTAACAACTTCTATTCTATCATAAGATTTAATGATTTTTAGAAATCCTTCCTGACGTTGTTTGGCTGAGGGGGCACCAGGAATTCCTTCAAGAATAGCTACCTTTACACTTCCTTTTGTAGTTTTTACAAGTTCTTCGGCGACAAGTTTTCCAGCAAAGGAATTATCAATATCAAGATGTTGTACCACTATTCCTCCACGGGAAGGTCGAGTTACAGTAATAACCGGGATTCCTGCCTTATTAGCCTCTTCTACTGCAGAAACAACAGCATCAGAATCTACTGGGTTAATAATTAAAACATCGACATTCTGAGTTATTAAATCTTGAATCTGTGAGATTTGTTTTTCTGCAGAATCCTGAGCATCTAAGGTAATCATATTAATACCTAATTCTTTTGCTTTTTCTTCTCCTCCCTCTTTCATGCTTATAAAAAATGGATTAGCAAGAGTTGATACAGCAAAACCTATTGTTTTTTCTGCTGCTTGGGCACAATTAAAAAATGCAAAAAACATAACCAATAAACCTACGATAATAATATTTATTTTAATTTTCATTTTTATTCCCTCCATTAAATATTTTAATACATCAAAACAAAATACAAACAATCAATCGATTAAGTAAATATCCTCTCTTTATCACCTCCTCTTAAACTTTTTTTCAGATTAAACAAACAGTTATTCCCCTCTTTTAGCCAAGACCGCAACAAGAATAATAATTCCCTTAACTATTTGTTGAAAAAAAGCAGAAATACCGATTAAATTCATACCATTATTTATTACCCCTATTATGATTGCACCCAGGAGAGTTCCTGTAATAGTTCCGATTCCTCCCGAAAGAGAGGATCCACCCAATATAACTGCTGCGATAACATTTAATTCCATACCCTCGGCTGCAGTTGGCTGGGCAGAAATTAAGCGTGAAGTAATAATTATTCCACCGACAGCACTTAATAATCCTGATAACAAGAATGCTATAATTCTGTACCGTTTAACCGGAATCGCTGATAATCTCGCCGCCTCTCTATTCGCTCCGATAGAGCGTATATATACACCGTGTTTTGTTCTACTAAAAATAATAAAGGTAATAACAAAAATAAAAATTGCTACAATAGTAGATACAGGAATAATTCCAACATAGCCAGCACCTAAGATGGAAAAATTGCTTGGCAAGCCAGAAATTGGTTTACCATCGGTCCATACCAGAGCTAACCCCCTTGCTAAACCTAACATAGCGAGAGTAACTATAAAGGATTGAACTTTACCGTAAACTGTAAGGACACCATTTAGTAAACCTATCAACACTCCAACGAATATTCCGGCCATTATTCCAAGGAATATAGATGATGTTACAACTATTACCGATCCGGTAGCAACCCCAGCCAGAGCAGCAATAGAACCAACTGATAAATCTATTTCACCAGTAAGTATGACAAAAGTCATTCCAATTGCAATAATAAGATTTATAGAAATTTGTCGAGTGATATTTAAAAGATTTCTGGATGTTAAGAAATATTCTGAGAATATTGAAAAAGTTATAATCAAGGAAATTAAGATAAAGACTAACCCCAACTCACTTTTTAAAAGGCTCCTAAATTTTATAAAATTACTATTTAAAATATTTTTTTGAGTGCTCAATTAATTCCTCCTAAAGCTATTTCTAATATTTCTCTGCTAGATACACCTTTTGATTTAATTTCCCTAATAATTTCCCCTTTTCGTAATACCAATATACGGTCACACAATCCACTAACCTCTTTGAATTCAGAAGAAAGAAGTATAATTCCTGCACCATTATCAGCTAATTCTTTAATTAAATTATATATTTCAACCTTTGCTCCTACGTCTATCCCTCTCGTAGGTTCATCCATAATAATAATAGGTGGATTACCAATTAACCATTTTCCGATTACTACTTTTTGTTGATTCCCACCTGAGAGATTTTTTACTTTATTTAACGTGTCTAATGGAGTAACCTTTAATTTTTTGGCAGTATCTACAGCAATCTGTCTTTTTTTACTCATTGATACTAATAACCCGCGTAACAACTGATCAATATTAGCCACGGTAAGATTATCTTCAACAGATTGATTTAAAAATAAACCTTGTTCCTTTCGGTCTTCAGGTATAAAAGCTATCCCATTCCTTCGGGCATCTTCAGGATTTTTTAAAACTACTTCGGTCCCCTTGACCCAGAATTTGCCTGAAATAGTTTTTGAGGCACCAAAAAGAGCCATTCCTAATTCACTTTTTCCTGCACCAATTATTCCAGTTATTCCAAGTATCTCACCTGAGTGCAGTTTTAAACTGACAGGTTTTAACATATCCTCAGCAAAAAAATTTTCCGTCTTAAGTAGAACGTCTGCTCCTGGCCTTAAATCACGTTCCGGAAACTCCTCTTTTATATCCCGTCCCACCATAGTTCTAATCAATGTTGACATATCAACATTATCAATTTCAAATGTGCCAGAATGTTCACCATCTTTTAATACCGAAACCCGGTCACAGATCCTGAAAATCTCCTCAAGGTGGTGTGAAATATAAATCATAGTTACCCTTTGCTTTTTAAGATCATCTATTATTTCAAAAAGCGTATCAATCTCCACTTTGCTCATCCCTGTTGTAGGTTCATCCAATAAAAGAATTTTGGCATTTACAGATAACGCTTTTAATATTTCTATTATTCTTTTTTCGCCCAAACCTAGCTTATGTACTTTAATCTCCGGATTTATTTGTATACCAAATGTTTTTAAATAATTCTGAGTTTTTTCTAAAAGCGATTTTTTATCTACCCAACCTAAAATTCCTTTATTGGGTTCGTTGCCTAAAAATATATTTTGGGCAACATTTAAATGCTCTATCAGACTAAGTTCTTGATAAATAGCCGCAATTCCCTTAAATCTTGCCGAGACAGGATCTTCAATTATTACTTTTTTACCATTTAAATATATTTCTCCCTGATCCATAGGAGTAGCACCAGTTAATATTTTTATAAGAGTGGACTTCCCTGCTCCATTTTCTCCCACTAAAGCATGAACTTCTCCTTCACACACAGATAAGTCTATACCTTTTAGAGCTTTTATACCCCCAAAATGTTTGTGAATATTTTTAAGTTCTAAAATTACCTGTCTCAAGCCTTTATCTCTCCTTTAAGCTACTTAAATACAAATTGACTTTTTCTAGAGTAGGTATTGATGTTTGTGCTCCCCGTTTGGTCGTACTTAAGGCAGCAGCTACATTGGCAAACTTTAACGACTGACTTAAAACTTTCCCTTCTGCCAGTGAGGTAGCCATAGCACCAGAAAAAACATCTCCAGCGGCAGTAGTGTCAACTACTTTAACCGGTTCAGGACTAACTCTAACAATTTCTCCTTCTATTAAAGCCACCAGTCCTTTTTCTCCCAGCGTAAGAATAGGACAAGGAAAACCCATTGACACCATTTCCTTTAATGCCCTTTCTGCAGTACAAAAGTCTGTTACTTTTATCCCTGAAATAATAGAAGCTTCTGTTTCATTGGGTTTTACAATGTCAACTTTTGCTGGTATATCCTTAGGTATTTTTTCTTGAGGGGCTGGGGCAGGGTCAAGAATCACAAACATATTATTATCTTTGGCTAAACGTATAGCTTCAAAAACAGTCTCATTATTAATTTCCATGGTTACCAATAGGATTGCGCCTTCTTCGAATAAATCTTTATTAGCTCTTACATCTTCAGGAGTTAAATCGACATTTGCACCAGGGGTGAACGAAATTGAATTTTTCCCTTTCTTATCTACTCTAATCATTGCAATACCAGCGGTAGAATTTTTTTTAGTTAATATATTAGTTATACTAACCCCCTTAGATTTTAAAGATTCGATAAGTTGTTTGCTGAAATCATCATCACCAAGTTTACCGAAATATTTTACATTACCTCCCAATGTAGATGCAGTAACAGCTTGATTGCCACCTTTTCCCCCTGGATATGTATTAAAATTATTTGTAACCACAGTTTCGCCTAATTCCGGTAAGTAGTCCATAAACATAACCAGATCTATATTAATACTGCCCATACAGAGAATTTTTCTTAGATCTCGAATATTAGTCATTTTTCAACTTCTCTCGTAGTTTCTTGACAACCTTCATAAATTCCTCAGCTTTTTTGCCATCGACAGGTCTCTTCCAATTATTACCTTCTTTAAAATAACTCCCGACTATTGCCCCGTCTGCATATTTAAGCAAAGCTGAAACATTGGCAATATCAGTTCCACTGCCCAAAAAAACAGGTACTTGAACATTTCTTGAAAACTCCTTTACTTTTTCCGAAGTGGGAGACTTTCCGGTTTCAAAACCGGTTACTATTAATGCTTCGGCTCCTTCCGATTCAGCATCCCTGGCCTGATCAGCTATTGTACGATCGGAGATTATAAAATGACTTCCATGTTTAACATTTACATCACAAAAAAATTTAATGTCTTCGGCCTTTAAAAAACTACGATACCGGGAAAGTTTTCCTCCAATCCCTTCCAAAATACCAGCATGAGAAACGTAGGCATTAACCCACTCGAATACCCTAACCCATTTAGCTTCTACAGCAGCAGCGATTGCCAAAGCCTTCATTCCTCCATTTAAGTGGCAATTAATCCCAATAGGAATATCAACGCTTTCCTTAATTTTTGAAGCTATCACTGCCATAATCGTAGTAGTCTCATGTCCAATATCTGAGCCTCTAAGATAAGGATAATCCCATATATTCTCAATTTGAAGACCGTCTATACCAGCATTTTGGAGTTTTAAAGCTTCGTTTATGGCAATTTCGGTAATTTTACTCACGCTCATATTCGCCGGGTCATATAATGGGGAGCCTGGTAAAGGTCTAAGATGAATCATGCCTATTATGGGCTTATTTTGTTTAAAAATATCTTTTATAAATCTTTTTTCTGTCATCTGTACCCCCTTATTTGTAATATCAAAGCTTTCAAAATAATACTCGATTAACGAAAATTATATAAATATTCTTTTAAAAAACCAAAATAATTATTAACCAATCATGCAGCTGTAATTATTCAAAATTTAAGAAAATAAACGTAATCAATAATAGTTTAGATTAATATTCTAATTTCCTTAAAAATCAACACCTGAAATCAAAATAATATTGGCATAGGGAGTAAATTCACCAGTCTTAACAAAGCCTTTAACTTCTTTTCCTTGAAGTGAACCATTTAAAACTAAATCTTTAAATTCCAAATGGGGAATATTCTCCTCAACGATGTCGTTGCCTTTATTTTTCTTTAAAAAGACTACATCTTTTAATTCTTTATATACATGGGGGCTAATATCTTTTGTTTCATCTGCAATTATTACTTTTTCAATTTCTAACTCTTTTAATACAACTTTGACAACATCAATAAACTTAGGTAAGTTTCTTCCTACGGAAACATCTATACATTCTGTCTTTTCGTGTCTGGGGAAGGGAAATCCTCTATCGGTAATAACTAACATATCTCCGTGTCCTAAGCGAGCCACTAATCTGGCTAAATCATTATGTAAAATTCCATTTGTTTTCATAATTTTTACTCCTTAATATTTGATTAATATAACTTTTTTCTTTTTTAACAAATACGTATTTTTTTATCTTATCATTCCAGTAAAACGATTAACTAGACTATATAAAAAATATTTTCACCTCCTTCTTATGTCGAATTTCTTAAAATCAATTTCGATTCTAAAATTATTTCGCTTTTTTTCATTAAACCTTCTTTCATATTATTTAATTTTTTAATTAATATATTTACCGCAACTCTGCCAAGCTCATATTTGGGTTGATGAATGGTAGTAAGAGATGGATTTAATAATTTTGAAAAATAAACGTTATCAAAACCGGCAATTGCAATATCTTCAGGGATCTTAAGCCCTTTTGATTTAGCGGCTTCCAAAGCTCCCCAAGCTGTTATATCACTTAAAGCAAATACAGCGGTTGGGTGTGGCTTGAGTTCAAGAATTTTATTCATGAGTTTAAAACCATTTTCATAGTTAAACTCTCCATATAAAATAACATTCTTTTCTTCAGAAAAACCTGAATCTTTTAATCCTTTACTGAAACCGAAAATCCTTTTTTGAACATTAAGTACTTCCCTGGGCCCCGCTATACAAGCAAAGGATTGGTGTCCTTTCTTTATTAGATATTTGGCCAGCTGATAAGAACTTTTAATGTTATCTGCATAGACAAGATTAGCCTCATAGTTTTTAATATTTAATGGTCTATCTGCTATTACAAAAGGAATACTATTAAAATACTTTTCTAAATCAGCTTCTTTCATCCTTGGAGCAACGGTTATTATTCCATCAACATGATGTTCGTAAAAAGACTTCAATGCCTTCTCTTCCCGGTGAACATTGCCGTCGGTATTACATAAAAATATCTGATAATTTTCCCGTAAAGCAACACTCTCTGCTCCTCGTACTACTTCTGCGAAAAAAGGGTTGGTTATATCTGGGACTATTAATCCAAGGTAAAAAGTTTTATTAACTTTTAAACTTCTGGCAATTTTACTTGGTTTATAATTTATTTGATTGATTACCTTTTTGACTCTTTTAGTCAATTCAGGACTTACATATTTAGTTTTAGAAATCACATTAGATACTGTTGCCGTAGAAACATTTGCAGCCTTAGCTACGTCTTTGATAGTTACATTGTTAAAATTCATATATACGATACCTCTTTTAGTTAAACGATTAGTTAAACGATTAACTTTATTAAAACATAATAATAATCATTTGTCAAGAAAAAATCTATTGAATCTATTAATAAGGATTCAAGACGAATAACAGCGGCTTTTACTCTAAATTACTCTTTTGAAAACCTTGTAAAATAAGGCTTTAATTAAAAGGTAGCCTGCGCATTTTTAATTTTAAACGCCTTTTTTGCCCTGGCTTAGGGTTTTACCCTCGGAAAATGGGTGTTTTTTGGCCTATTTTTACTCCCTTCAAAATCTAGAAATAGCTATTTATAAGGGTTGCGGAGTTTCGGGAAGGCCAAAAAAGGCTAAAAAAAGTAGTAATTTCTCAATTTTCTGAAAAATAATGCGCCTTAAAAGGCACTCTCCGTACGTTAAAAGGGCATTCCTAAAGGTGGTATGAAAGAACTCTACAAATAAAGAGTCTTAGAATGATATAGTTAGAATAAGAACCCACCACGTGCCTAAAAAACTGTAATTCTTGCAGATAATGGTTTACATTTTAATTATAAACAAGTTTTATAAATTAATATTACTTCTCCTAAAGACAATTTGTAGGGATCTGGATATTTATAAAGCAAGCCCGCATTACTTATCTTATTTTAGATATTTTCTATTTTTTCATATCTTTCAATACATCTCTAATTGAAAACCCTTGGTGAATTATTTTATATAAACTTTTAATCATAAGAACCGGATTCTCATTTTGCCAAATATTTCTTCCGAAATATATTCCTCGCCCCCCATCTTCTAATGAATTCTTTACAGTAACCAGGATTTCTTCATTATTGTTCATTTTTTCTCCACCTAAAATTAAAATTGGAATAGGTAAATTAGAAGTAAGATCTTTAAAAGCCCTGCGATCCTGTAAATAAGGTGCTTTTATAATATCTGCACCCATTTCAAAAGCAATTCTACAAGCATTTTCAAGAAATTTAGATTTTTCCTGACTTTCTTTAGGACACAATTTGCCCCAAAAAGGCACTTCAACCACTAAAGGAATATGGTAATGATGAGTTATTTTTGAAAGAGCAGTAATGTATTTTATATTATCTTTAATTACTTCGGGATTTTCTCTGCCAAATATTAAAAGTGTAACTATTGCATCAGCTCCTATCTCCAAATACTCTTCAACATCAGAAAATTGTAGTTGAATTTCTTCTTCTCCATCTAATCCGGGTATAGTTGAAGTAGCCATAAAATCAACTCTAATATTTATTTTTATATTTGTTTTTTTACTAATTTCGCTTTTAAAATTACGGGCGAAATTTGGAGTAATTAATATTCCGTCAGGTTCACCTTTAAGAACTTTTAGTAAGGTATTTTTAGGATTTTTAAAACCTATAGGTGCTCCGATCATTCCATGATCCATCGCTACTATTAAAGCCTTACCATCAGAAGGAAAATAATTTAATGTACTTCTTAACATTTTTTCACCTCATGAATTTTTAATTTTGTTTTTTATTATATTAAAGCAAATATTACTCTTTATTTCTTATATTAAAGGCGGTCCTTCGTTTTTCTTGCCCTTTAAAGAAATAGAAGCAACTGCCAAAATAATTACCAAACCTTGCACTAAATATTTGAAGTAAAAAGGCACACTAAGCATAATTAATCCATTTTCAATAATAGTTAAGAAAAATATAGCTAAAATAGAACCCCCGACGTTAACTACTCCAGGCTTAAAAACGGTTGCCCCTAAAAAAGCTGAAGCAATTACAGTCATCATAAACCCTTCGCCTGCAGCAGAAGGAGCACTACATAATTTTGAAGATAAGATAATTGCGGCAAAACCAATAAGACAACCTTCTAACAAATAGGAAATTGTTCTAACCTTTTTGCTATCTATTCCAACATATTCTGCTGCCTCGCTATTGTTTCCTACAGCATATATATATCTGCCAAACTTACTATGATTTGCTAATAAAATACTTATAACGGAAATTATTAAAAAAATTATAGAACTAATAGGGAATATACCTACAGTCCCTCTTCCTATAACAGTTAAACTTTTAGGATAATTCCCATAATAAGTTGCTCCCTTAGATATCCAGTAAATAAATCCCTTAGCTATTGTGGAAGTAGCGATGGTAGCTATAAAAGCATGTATCCCCAATTTAATTACCAATAGACTATTCAAGTATGACCATAATATACCAGCTAAAATAACCATTGGGAATACTATCCACAAACTAAGCCCTGTATCTATAAGAATTATACCTATAAGGTTGAGTAAACCAACCGCACTTGCAAATGAAAGGTCGAAATCACCACTCATCATTACAAAAGCTAAACCTAAGGCTAATACCCCACCAATAGAAGTAGTTAAAAGAATATTAGTAATATTAGAAGTAGTTAAAAAACTATCTGATAAAACAGAAAAGAATATTATTAAAAGGATAAAAGCTACAAATAATTCTCTGTTTTTAATTAATTTTGCTAAATTACTACTAAAATTTTTTTCATTATCCATTTTTTTCATTTATATTGTCCTTTCTTCTTAATTTACATTTTAAATTTATAAAATATTCTTCAAAATATTCTCTTGGGTAATTTCGTCTTTCTTAAGCTCAGCAGTTATCTCCCCTCGACGCATAGTATAAATTCTATCAGATATCCCAACGATTTCATTAATCTCTGACGAGACTATCAATACACCCTTTTTACTATTAGCTAAATTTCTCAATAAGTTATAAATCTCTCTCTTAGCTCCTATATCAATCCCTACTGTAGGATCAACTAATATTAGTAAATTACATTCTTTAAATAACCATCTAGCTAAAATTATCTTTTGTTGGTTACCTCCACTTAACTCATTTATCAGCTGGTTTATACTTCTATATTTAATATTAAATTTAGCTGCCTGCTTTTCTGCAATTTTATTTTCTTCACTTTTAGATATTAAAAATTGGGGGAAAATTTCATATAAATGAGCTATAGTTATGTTTTCATCTAAAGTGAAAGAATCAAATAAACTAAATTTATGTTTATCAGGAGGAATAAGATACACCCCTCTATTAATCATATCTAAAACTTCCACTTTATGTAATTTTTTCCCGTCGACAAAAAGTGTTCCCTCTTCAAAGTCACTAATTCCAAAAATAGATAAAGCAATTTCATTCATTCCGGCACCTAATAATCCATATAAACCTACAATTTCTCCTTCTTTAACCTCAATATTAATATTTTTCAGCTTTTCTGAAACTAAGTTTTTAACTTGCAAGACAGTATTGCCTATATTTTCTGATTTTTTAGGATAAAATTGAGTTAAATCTTGATTTATCATCATTTTTATTAATAAATTTCTATCAATCTCCTCTTTATCTAATATACCTATTTTTTTACCATTTCTCATAACCATTATTTTATTGCATATTTCAATTGCTTCTTCCAATTTATGAGATATGTAAATAAAAGTTATGTTCTTCTCTTTACTTTGATCTTTTAATAATTTCAGTAATACTTCACTCGATTTTTTTGGTAAACTCGCGGTTGGTTCATCCAATATTAAAATATTTGGTTCATATGAAAGAGCTTTCAATATTTCTATTACTACTCTTTCATCTATTAATAAACTATCAACTGGTTTGTCTAAAATAAGTTCCGGATAAATAGGATATTTCTTTAACAATAATCTGGTTTTTTTTAATATTTTTTCTTCATCTATAAAAATAGCTTTTGTAGATTCTTTCCCTAAAAATATATTATCCGCGGCACTCAAGGAAGACACTAATAATGGCTCTTGGTGAACAATCGCTATTTTGTTTTTTAAAGCCTGGAATGATTTTTGCCATTTAACTTCAGAGCCTTTATAAAATAAATTACCACTATCAGGAATACATTCACCGCCAATTATTTTAATTAAAGTAGATTTACCAGCTCCATTTTCACCTACTAATCCAAATATATCTCCCTGGTTCAAAGTAAAACTAATATCATCAACTGCATGGGTAGAACCAAAACTTTTATTCAATTTTGTACAAGCTAAAATTGGTTTCGTATTCTTCATATATATACTCTTTCTCCTTTGCTTGCTTCACATATTGTAAAAAATTATTTGGAGGATACTATTATACTTTACAAATTTTATTTAGAAATCATCTTGTTCTTATCTATTCAAATAACCCAATATAATTAAACTCAATGCCCTCACCTTTTTTGGGAACATTAGTAGCATCTACCCATTTATATGGTACATATACTGTTCTACTGGGTGGAACTACATCCTTAGGGTCTTTCCCTTCTACTACGACAGCTTGAATTGCATCTCCATCTACTTCAGACCAACCAGCAAAATTCTGAGCAATTACTCCTACAAATGGGTCTCCTCTTCTCATTAAATCATAAGTTTGTTCCGAGCCATCAATAGACATAGTAAACATATCGTCTTTAGTAAATCCTGAATCAGCTATAGCTCTAGAAATGCCCCAACTAATTCCATCCCAGGTACCTAATATACAATCTATTTTATCTCCATACTTAGCTATCCAGGCTTTTACTATATCATAAGGAACACTCGACCAATTAGCAATAGTACAACTTTCTACCGCTAGTATATTAACATCTTCATTTTCCGGGCTATTAAATACGGCTTCCATCATTTGTTTTCTTTGCCTATGCACATAGAGGTCAGGCATACCAATAATACAAACATTATATTTTTCACCTGGATGCAGAGCTCTCATTCTATCTATTGCATGGCTTGCTAAAAATGCACCCATTGCCCAGCAATTGCTTGTAGCATTTACAATTGTATTTCCAATATTCTCCGTATCTGACAAAAATACTGGGATACCAGCTTTCTCAGCAGCTACTACTCCTTCTTCAATAAGAGTCTTTTCCCCACAAGTTAGCACGATAGCATCTACTTTATTGCTAATAAGGTTAATTATGTTAGAAGAATATCTAGTAATATCTCCTTCACAATCTATTGACTGTAGATCCCATCCCATTCTCTCACAATAATTCTTCATACCCTGATAGGCTAATACATTAGAATCGGCTCCCATATTGGCAGCAACGAAACCAACCTTAATCGCTTTAGCAAATCCGGCAAAGGTAAAAATACTAATTAACAAAATAGCTAATAGTAAGATAATTAATCCTTTTTTCATTTTTCCTCTTTCCTCCTTTTATTATTCTCTATAATAGCATCCTCCAAGATACTATAATTTTAAAAAACTTCGATCTTTATAAGAACTCTTCCCTAGATATTTACCTCCTATTCTCCTTACCCTATATAAGAGTATTGCATAGGTGCAGATCTTACTCGGGTAGAACTAAAATTTATACCTAAAATATCTTTCTTTTTAATTCCTTTTATCATTTTAATTCTTAAAATTGAAATATATTATTGATCCTATAAAATCATAGAAACCCTATAACTACCAGGTGAAGATGCTTTTTTAAAAGCTTCCTGAATATCAGTTAGTATATACTTTTTCTCAATCAATGGTTTTAAATTAAAGACTTTCCTACTCAACAAATCTGATGCTTCCTGATAATCTTTCAAACTAGCTCCATAAGTTCCTATTATTTCCCATATTTTGTAATGTACTAAATTGGGGTCAATATCCCATTTTGGAGGAGGAAAAGAAGCTGCAAAAATTAGGAATTTACAGAGCATTGGGGCTACATTAAATGCTTGCTCATAAGCTTTATCTGCTCCAACCGCAATAATAATTGAATTCAATTCAGAGTTTTTTGTATAATTATTAATCTTGTCGATAAAATTCCCCTGAGAAGGATCAATAATTTTCTTAAAACCTAATTCTTCTGCTTTTTTTCTTTTCTTTTTTAGCAATTCGGATATTATTACTTCTGCTCCATAATATCTTGCTACTTGAGCGTTTAATAACCCCATCGTTCCTGCACCAATTATTAAGATATTTTCTCCTGGTTGCACTCTCAATCTATGGATTCCATGTATAACTGTAGCTAAAGGTTCACAAAAGCCTGCTTCTTCGAAAGGTAATTCTTTGTTAATTTTAAAAACATGTTTACTTGATACTACTTTATATTGAGCACATCCATAAGGTCCATAATAACCATACTTATCTTTTTCCTCATAACTTGAACCACGAAGTTCACATAAATTCATATTTTCCCCTTTTCTACAATTAGAACACTCCAAACAAGGTCTATAAACATTTTCAACTATATGGTCCCCTACTTTAATATTTTTTACCTTGTTCCCAATTTCAATAACTATTCCTGCATTTTCATGTCCCCAAGCATTTGGAAATGGCTGATGGCTCCTAAATCCCTGCCATTGTTGATAATCATGGGTGCAAACATTACAAGCTTTATTATTTATCAATACTTCATTGGATTCTTCCAATTGAGGAATTTTGTGTTCATGTACTTCTGCTCTTTTTTCGGCAACAATTACACCAAATCTCATATTGCCTTTCATAATTAACTGCTCCTTTCTCTTGAAAAATATCCTATAAAAAGCTATTTACAATTTATCTAATAATATTATTATCGTTTTTTCTTACTATTCTTCCTTCTTAATAGAACTTTCGGAGAAAATTGCTAATTGATGCATATCTTCTTTAATGTTTTCGTATACACTCCTGTATAAGCGATAATATTCCAAATAAATTTTATGATTTTCATAATTAGTCTTAATACATCGAGACTCTTTATTCTTGACAAATCGCCTAATAAATTTTAAATCACTTACTAAGCCTGTAGCTACTGCCGCCATGTATGCGGAACCAATCTCTGCTCCCAAAGGAGAACTGGGAATAAATTGGTCATATCCGATAACATCACTAACAATTTGTGGCCAAAGGTTACCCTTAGTCCCACCTCCGCAAGCGATAACCCTAGAAATCTGAAAACCATATTGCTTAAAAATATCCAGATGATGTTGAAAACTGTAAGCTGCCCCTTCCAATAGTGATCGGTAAACATGCTCTCTGGTATGATAGACTGTTAACCCTAAAATAAGCCCCCGGGCTAAGGGATCATTAATTGGAGTTCTCTCTCCACTAAAATAAGGAAGAGTTATTAAACCGCCGGAACCAGCAGAGATATTTTCAGCTTGTTTTGATAACAAATCATAAGCATTGATATTAATCCGTTCCTGCATTGCCTGTTCGATAATCCCGAAATTATTTCGATACCACTTAGTTAAAGCGCCCGTTGCTGCAGTACCACCTGCCACAAGATATGCATTATCAGTTATGGGATGGGGTACAATCCATAATTCTTTCATGATCGGGCATTTGTCTGTATTAATCATGATGATACCGGTTGTTCCATAAATTAAAGTAACTTCTCCTTTTTCGAAGGCAGCAGTGCTAAATACCTCAGCAAGGGCATCAGCTGTTCCGATAATCACCGGTGTACCTTTTGCTAAACCTGTTTCAGCAGCTGCTTGGACACTAATAGTCCCTGCAATATCAATTGATTTTTTTAAAGAAGGGAACCATTTGTATGGAATTTTAAATAAATTACATATTTTCTGATCCCAAGAATGAGTGTTGAAATTATAAAAAGGGCCAAAGAAAGCCGCCTGAGTATAATCAAGGACATAATTTCCTGTTAGTTTATAGACTACATAATTTGTGGTAGTAAATATTTTTTTTGTTTGTTTAAATTTTTCTGGTTCATTTTTTTTATACCAAAGTATTTTTGGTCCTACTGTTTGAGTAGTTATTGGTTGTTTATTATTATTCAGTACATATTCTTTTCCTAATACTTTGTTAATTTCCTCGATTTCTTTCTTTGCTCTGGTGTCAATTCCATATAGAATGGCATTTCTTAATGGACGATCATTTTTATCAACTGGCAGAAAACAGGGTGCAAGACCGCTACATCCAACTCCAATAATATGTTCAGAAGAGAAATCAATCTGCTGTAATAAGCGTCGAACTATCCGTTTAAAACTACCCCACCAAATCTTCTCCACGTCATGTTCATAAAAATTAGGATAAGGCTGAAAATAATCATGTTCCATATATGTCTTTGCAACTATTTTTAGATCCTCATTTAAAATTACCCCCTTACTTCCTTGGGTACCGATATCAACACCTAAAATATAACGCATTTAGCCTTCCCTATCCCTCCTTCATCTATTTAAATTAACCGTACAATTTATTAAATTAACTTTATTAAGTATGTTTTAACAAATTTGATAGAAACTCTAAGAAAGCAGCTCCTTTTATCCCATCTATAACTCGATGGTCTACAGTAAGGCTCAAAGGGAAAAAATAATCACTTTTACCTATGCCAAGAATAGCAACCTGAGGAGGATTAATTATAGGATTAAAGTATTCGATATCCTGTAAACCTAAATTAGTAATAGTGAATGTCCCTCCTTCAAAATCTTCAGGTTTTAGCTTCCCTTTTAAGGCTTTATTAGTAATATCTCTTCTTATTTGAGCTATTTCAAAGATACTCTTATTCTCTAAATTATTGAGCACGGGAACCATTAGCCCCCGTTCTGTAGCTATTGCTAAATTAATATTTATCTCTTTAACAAATTTATATTTCCCTTCCTCAAATATTGCATTAAATTCAGGAAATTTTTCAAAGGCAAGGACTAAGGATTTAATGATAAAATCAATTAAAGAAAGATGTTGATCCTGTTGAGTATTTAAATTCTTCCTTAAAACTAAAATTGATGAAACATCTATCTTTCTACATAGAGTAAACTGAGGAATATTTTTATAACTATAAGTAAGTCTTTCGGCACTTATTTTTTGCACTCCGGTTAATTCACGAACTTCTCTGATGGTAAAATTTGTCTTTTTCCCTTTTTTGGAAATATACTTTTCTATATCTTTTTTAGTAATTGCTCCTCCAGGACCAGAGCCATCAATTAAAGATAAATCTACTCCTTTTTCTAAAGCTAACTTTCGGGCAACCGGAGCTATTTTTATTTTTTCTCTTTTAATATCACCAGAAATCATATCATTCAGAGGAGAAATTAGTTTTTCTTCTTCTAAAGAAATATTATCTTTTTTTTGATTTTGTAAAAAAGGCTCTATACTTTCAGAAGATATTTCTTCTCCTTCTTCAATTAAGATCGCTATAACTGTATTTACCGGTACTGTTTCTCCTTCTTTAATTAATATTTTATAAATAATACCAGTTGCAGGAGAATTTATTTCCACTGCTGCCTTAAATGTTTCTATTTCAGCAACAAGTTCTCCTTTAACAACTTTATCTCCCTCATTTTTATGCCATTTAAAAAGAGTAGCTTCCTCAACTTTTGATTCCGTCTTAGGAATCTGAATTTTCCACATATTCTTTCTCTCTTTCCCTAACTTTAATTAGAAAACATAGTTAAAATTTCTTTTTTAATCTTTCCCTTGGTAGGAATAACTTCTTTTTCTAAAGATTCGCTAAAAGGAATTGGAGTATTTAGAGAACCTATCCTCCTGGGAGGAAATTCCATATTCCAAAAAGCTTCTTGCATAACCACAGAAATTATTTCTCCTTGCATCCCACCACTTACTGGAGATTCATCAACAACTAACAACCTCCCGGTTTTTTTAACGGAATTAATAATAGTTTCTTTATCTAATGGAACTAAAGTGCGAGGATCAATTACTTCTATACTTATTTCTCCTTTTAAATCTTCGGCAACTTCCAAACTGTGTTTAACCATCCAGGAAGTAGCCACTAAAGTAAGGTCTTCCCCTTCCTTCTTAACTGCTGCCTTACCGAGGGGAATAGTGTATTCTTCTTTCGGAACTTCCCCTTTTTGAGTATAAAGCTGTTTATGTTCAAAAAAAATCACCGGGTTATTATCTCGAATTGAACTTTTAAGAAGCCCCTTAGCATCATAAGGATCAGAAGGAATAACCAATTTTAATCCAGGGATATTCATAAACATAGAATGAAGCGTTTGAGAATGCTGGGCGCCTCCTCCAAACCACTCTGTTCCTTCAGGTGTCCGAATGACCATAGGAACAGACAATTCACCATTAGATAAATAACTCATTTTAGCGGCTTGATTTACAATTTGGTCCATTCCAATCATAATAAAGTCCACAAACATTATTTCCGCCACCGGTCTCATCCCTCGTAGGGCTGCACCTACTGCTGAACCTATAATTGCTGCTTCTGAAATAGGAGTATTTCTCACTCTATCTGAACCAAATTCATCTACCAAACCTCTATTTACACCAAATCCATATCTGGTTACATCTTCCCCCATAATAAAAACATTTTCATCCTTACGCATCTCTTCTCTTAAAGCAGCTTTTAGAGCTTCGATATAAGCAATATTACTCATTATCTTCCTCCTGATATACATACTTACTAACTGTCCCAGCAAGCGGTTCTTCACTTTTAATAGCAAATTTTACTGCTTCTTTTATCTCTTTTTGAATTTCTTCTTCTATTTTTTCTATTTCCAAAGGAGTTAATATTCCTTCTTCAAGAAGTTGCTTTTTATATTTTTTAATGGGGTCATGAATCTTTTCCCATTCTTCCTTTTCTCCTCTTGGCCTGTAAATACCTAAATCTCCCGCCGAATGCCCCAATAATCGATAAGCCACACATTCTATCAAAATAGGGCCTTCTCCCCGATTAATCTTTTCTACTGATTCTTTAACTGTTCTATATACTTTAAGTACATCTGTTCCATCAACAGTTATTCCCGGCATTGAGTAACCAATTGCCCGGTCAGATATCATTTTTACTTTTTGATGTTGATCTCTTTTGGTAGCTTCAGCATATTGATTATTCTCGCAAAGAAAAATAATGGGTAAATTCCATAGAGACGCCATATTTAAGGCTTCATGGAAAAATCCTATATTAGTTGCTCCATCTCCAAAAAAACTTAAGGTCACTATATTATCTTTTTTTATTTTACTTGCTAATGCCGAACCAACAGCCACACAAATATTACCTCCTACAATTCCACTAGCCACCGGCATCCCTCTTTTTGTATCAACAAGATACATTCCTCCACTTCTCCCCCGATTTGTCCCGGTAACCTTTCCGTAAAATTCAGCCATAATATTTTTAGGAGAAGTCCCTCGGGCTAAATAATGTCCGTGCCCTCGATGATTTGAAAAGACTATATCTTCTTCAGAGAGAGCTTCTATAGCCCCAACTTCTATTGCTTCTTGTCCTTGACAGGTCTGTAAATGTCCTTTTAATTTTCCATCCCGATATATTTGTTTAACTACATCTTCAAACTCACGGATTCTAAACATACTTTTGAACATTTTAATCTTTTTTTGTTTATTTAAATCCATCTTTTTATCCTTTTATATAAATATTTTTCAAGTAATTTATAAATAATTCTAATTCTCTTAGTCATTTTCTAATAAAAGTATCTAATACTTCAATAATTTATATCACTAATTCGTAAAATAGGTATAATGCTAAATGGTAGAGTTATTCCATTCCCCCATTTATATTTATAATCTGTCCTGTAATATAATCTCCCGCATGAGAAACCAATAAAAGAATTATCCCAACAACATCTTCTGGTTCGCCAAATCTCTGCAAAGGAATCTGACTTAAATATTTTTCGGTACTGGTAGTAATTTTCTTTTTCGACATATCACTTCTAATTATCCCTGGAGCAATTGCATTGATATTTATTCCATAACAGCCAACCTCCTTGGCTAAAGACTTGGTAAAACCTATAATTCCTGCTTTTGAAGATCCGTAGTGAACAGATAAAGATGATCCCCTTTGTCCGGCTATAGAAGTAAAATTAACAATCTTACCTTTTTTTTGCCTTACCATATAAGGTATCACTCCCTTACAAAGATTAAAGACGCTATCCAAATTAATATGTAGAGTTTTGCTCCATTCCTCTTTCGAAGTTTCTAAAATTGAAGATTCCCTTAGAATACCAACTGTATTTATCAAAATATCAATCTTGCCATATATTTCTACCACTTTATTTATCATTACAGCAACTTGACGAAAATCACTGGTATCTATTCGTAAAAAAGATATTTTATCTTTATAAAAATTATCCTCGCTTATTTCCTTCTTTATTTTATCTAATTTAATATCACCTACAATAACAAAGGCTCCATTTCTAATAAGACCCTTAATTATAGCGGCCCCAATTCCGCCTGCTCCCGTAACAACAGCTACCTCTCCTTGTAAATTAACATTAAAATCAATCATTTAAGTCTCCTTTTTATTAAATTATTTACTTCTTTCCCCTTTCCTGTAATATGATTTCTGCAGTCCATTTAGCCCCTTTAGCCACTACAGCAGGACATTTATCTATATGCCCACCAGAGGCTTCAAATAATTCTTTCTCTTTTTCATCCCAAAAATTAAAAGAACGTCCAAAGATTTTCTTTTGTACATCTTTACATAGACAACTTCCGTATTCTTGA
>Ga0190359_1000865_pt1 | contig 19911 bp, 17 predicted proteins | sample 48721823_MG_FD_161269 | JGI IMG/M metagenome (GOLD analysis project Ga0190359, IMG submission 161269) | Hydrothermal vent microbial mat bacterial communities from Southern Trench, Guaymas Basin, Mexico - 4872-18-2-3_MG | ecosystem: Environmental > Aquatic > Marine > Hydrothermal vents >... | reverse complement strand
GCGATATTCTCAACTGCAGCTGAATTGGCTCCGCTCCTGGAGCAGGCCCGGCAGCGGGGCGAGCGGCTGGTTTTGGCCAATGGCGCTTTCGATCTGCTCCACGTGGGACACGTGCGCTACCTGCAAGCAGCCGCCGAGTTGGGAGACATCCTGGTGGTAGCAGTAAACTCGGATGACTCGGTTCGCAGACTCAAGGGACCGGATCGACCGGTGGTGACCCAGGTCGAGCGCATGGAGATCATTGCCGCACTGGGGTGCGTGGATCACGTACTGGGATTCGCGGAAGACGACGTTGGCCAGGTGATCACGATATTGCGCCCGGACATCCACGCCAAGGGAACCGATTACACTGCCAGCAGCGTTCCCGAGGCCGAACTGGTCAGGAAGCTCGGCGGCCGCGTGGCCATAGTGGGAGATGCCAAGAATCACTCTGCCAGCGAGTTGATTGCCCGGGTAGCCGCCAGCCGCAGAAAAACTCCGGCCTGATGAAGATATTACACCTGCTCTCCTACCACTTGTATACGGGGCCGGCCGAGCCGGTTCTCAGGCTGGCCCGCGCCCAGCGCCGCCTTGGTCACGACGCCCGCCTGGCCATCGACAGATACCGACCGGGCGACCTGGCCGGGCGGGCGGCAGACTACCAGGTGCCCCTGGTTGCCGGCCTGGCCCTGTCGGTGAAGGCCGGTCCCCTGGCCCAGCTGTCGGACATGGTGCGCCTGCGCCGGTTGCTGAAGCGGGAATGGCATGTGGTGCACTGCCACCGAACCCATGATCACGTAATGGCCACACTGGCAGCGGCCGGGAGGCGCGGGCCGCTACTGCTGCGTACGGTACATGCGGCTCGCTCCCTGGTAGCTGGCCGAGGCTGGTTGTTGCGGCGGGCCGATGGCGTGATCACCATCTGCCGGCAGCACCGACAGCAAATTCTGCGGCGAGGCTGGCAGCCGGACTGCAGGGTACTGGCCATAGAGGGCGTGGTGGAACCTGAGGATCTGATGCCGGCAGATGGCGACCTGCGCCGGGAACTGGGAGTACGCCCGGATGCACCGTTGGCCGGCATGGTGGCCCGGATGAAGCCCGGGCGGGGGCACGAGCTGCTGCTTTCCGCCTGGCGGCGGGTGGCGCATGGCAATCCCCGGGCCAGGTTGTTGCTGGCGGGAAGGGGGGAGGAGGAGCATCACTTGCGTGCCCTGGTTGCCGGCGACGAGTTGCTGGCCGGCTCGGTGGTTTTCGCCGGTTACCGTCGCGACCTGGGGCGGTTGTATCGGACACTGGACCTGAAGGTGATCCTCGCACCGGGCAACGACGGCACCTGCCGGGCGGCGCTCGAGGCCATGGCCTGCGGGGTGCCGGTGCTGGCGCCGGCTGTGGATGCACTGGCCGAGATCGTGGAAGACAATCATACTGGCCGGCTGCTGGAGGCGGCACGGCCGGAACTGCTGGCCGAGGCGATTTTGGACTTGCTGGGGGATCGCGGCAGATTGCGGGCCCTGGGACGGAACGCCGCCGAAAGAGCCCGGGAGAGGTTCACCATGGACAGGCAGGTGGCGGAGATAATGGATTTCATCGAGAGGTTGCAGAAGCCGAAGCGGCAATAAGGTGACTTTTCGAGTCGTGGTTGTGGCCGGTACAACTGCTTGCCAGGCCGGCGGGGGGATCATATACTCTGCTGCGGCGCGGACCGGCTGCTGCTTTCGCGCCGCTGGGAGCAAGCACATTGGCCACCACGGCAGCGCCAAGACCGCGCAAGATCCTGATCATCCAGACAGCCTTCATAGGTGACATCGTCTTCGCCTCGCCGCTGGTATACGCCATCAAGAACAAGTACGACCAGGTAGAGGTGGCCCTGCTGGTGAGACCGCGGGGGCGCGAGGTGGCCGAGTGCATCCCCGGGGTCGACAAGGTGATCACCTTTGACAAGCACGGCCGTCAGAAGGGTTGGAAGGGGTTGCTGAGTGTTCGTCGTGCCGTTCGCCGGGAAAACTTCGACCTGTTGTTGAGTCCCCATCGCTCTCTGCGCAGCGCCCTGCTGTCCGCCCTGAGCGGTGTTTCCCGCAGGGTGGGTTACCGTTCCAGCCTGGGCAAGCTGGCCTACAACATCGTCATCAGGCCGGACGATACGGAACCTTGCCACCTGAAGCAGGACCTGCGGCTTCTCGAGCGGGCTGGCATACCGGAAGCCGGTACCCGACTGCGCCTGGAGCCTCCCCCCGGGCAACAGGAATATGTCACGGGTTTCCTGCGCAAGCATGGACTGGTGGCTGCCGACAGGCTGGTGGCCCTGTGCATAGGCGCCCACTGGGCCTCCAAGCGCTGGCCGGCGGTTTACTTCGCCTCGCTGGCCGGGGCTCTCATCGACCGGGGATACGTTCCGGTGTTGTTTGGTGGCAAGGACGAGGCCGAAGTGGCCGTGGAGATAGCCCAGGATCGCGGAGAGGCCCTGGTCAGTTGCCTGGGCAATCGACTGAGCGAATCGGCGGCACTGCTGGCCAGGTGCCAGATGGCGGTGGGGGGCGATTCCGGACTTACTCACATGGCCCGGGCCCTGGGCCTGCCCACGGTCATGATCTTCGGTCCCACGGATCCCCGGGCGCATTGCTTCGAGGAAAGCACCGTGGTGCTCAATGCCCAGGTGAAGTGCCGCCCCTGCAGCAGCCACGGCCCCCGTCGTTGCCCCCAGAAACATCACGATTGCATGCGCCTGGTCAGCCCGGAAGACGTTCTGGATGCCCTGCGGCGGATCAGCAGCTTGCAGACGCCTTCTCCCCTGTCCGCATCTCCCCGGTCAAATTCCCGCCCGGCCATGACCAGCGCGGGTGGATGAGTTCCCATGCGCCGTCCCGGCGGCTGGCACAATCGCCTGTTGGTGAGCCTGTCGCGGGTGCCCTGGCGCATGCGTACCGCCCGACCGCCGGGTGGGCAAGTGCAACGCCTGTTGCTGGTGCGGGTGGACGAACGCCTGGGCAACCTGCTGGGCCTGCAACCGCTGCTGGACGCCATCCGTGGCCACTGGCCCGGTTGTCAACTGGGCCTGCTGGCCAGCGAACGCATGCGCCCGGTGGTGGAGAGCCTGCAGGGCATCGACCAGCTGCACTTGCTGAACAAGCGCTGGGCCTTCCGGAAACCGGCACGCTGGCTGCGGGTACTGCGCGAGGTGAGGTGCCGCGGCTACCAGGTGGCCATTGATGCCAGTGCCTGGCACGAGTTTTCCTATACCCATGCCGTGTTGACCTATTACTCGGGAGCACCGGTGCGCATCGGCTACTGGCGCGAAGGTGCCCCGGGAAAAAGACTGCACAACCGCCTGGTGAAGCCCGGTCCAGAAGACGAGTACGAGGTGCGGCAGCGGATGAGATTGCTCGAACCCCTGGGCATCGAGGCGAACCCATCTCCTCTCCGCACCCGACTGGGCGAGGCGGAAGCCGGCGGTTTCCGCGACTGGCTGGCTGAGCAGCAGGCTTCTCGGCCGCTGCTGGGATTGTGGCCGGGAGCCCGCAAGCAACAGCGCCGCTGGCCGCTTGACTGCTGGGTGCAACTGGCCGGGCACTTGCGAAAGCAACTGGATGCCGGGCTGGTCGTCATGTGGGGGCCCGGCGAACGGGGGCTGGCCGAGCGCTTGCAGAATCTCGCCGGCGAGCCCTGCTTGCTGGCACCGGCCACCACCATTCCCCAGCTGGCGGGACTGCTGCGCTCCTGCGACCTGGTGATCAGCAACGATACCGGTCCCATGCACCTGAGCGTGGCGGTGGGCACGCCCACCGTGGCGTTGTTCGCCTCCGGTCAGCCCTCACGCTGGGGGCATCCCGGCCCGGGCGTGCAGAACCTGGCCTGTCCTGGTCTGGACAAGGCTGGCGAGGTCGAGCTAATCGTCCGGGCCTGCCGGGAACTGCTGGCCGGGGATTGAGCGCCAGCTTCAGAACAACTCCACCTTGTCACCATGCTGGGAAAGGTGGCGACTGCGAATACCGGCCACCAGGTGCCCGAAGATCTTCAGGTAGAGGGGATCGAAGTGATGCTTGAACTGGTTGTTGAGGAGTTCGAAGACCAGGTCGGGGTCCAGTTGGCAGCTGGCGTGCAGGGTATGGAACATGTCGGCAATGGAGACGATCTTGGTGTAGGGACTAAGCTCGGCAGTCTTTTCCACCATTACCGTTATTCCTTGCAAGTCGCTAACGGGTTTTCCAAAGGCCGTTCGGCAGTCGTTGCTGGTACACAGGACATGCAGGGCCAGGGGGTTGGTCAAGCCGAAGCGTAACAACAAACGGGTGGACGAACGCCCCAATCCTGCAAGCATGCGTTTTTCGAAGGGAGTGTCGCCATCCATCTTGTCCACCAGTTCAGCTGGCAGCAGCACTCGGCCCACATCGTGAAACAGGGCGGCGAATCCCAGCTGGCGCAGCTGTTCCTTGGACAGGCCAACTTCCACTCCGAAGACAATGGATAGCATGGCCACTGCCACCGAGTGCTGCGCCAGATAATCCGCGCCTCGTTCCGCCGTGATCAAGCCCAGGAACTGATTATGGTGGTCGAAACTGACATCTACCATCTCCCTTACCAGGGTGCCGGCCTGCGTTGGTTGCAACAGCGGACCCTCGCCAATCAAGCCGAACAGGAACCGTTTCATGAACCGTACGGTCCGGGCATAGACCAGCAGGGAATAGCGTTTTCTGTCGAGGCGGCCGGAAGTGGCGTCTTCCTCGGTGATCTCCTCGACCTGCTTGAGGATTTCCTTGATCTTCTCGAAGCGACGCAGCTTCAGAGCTGCCAGTTTGCGACCCGAGACGCCGGATTCGTCCAGGGGCTGGTCATCCTTGCGGCTGAACACGTAGATCAGGTTCTTCAGGTCCTGCACCTCGATCGGCTTGTCCAGGAAAAACCCACCCACCTGGCAGCGTTCCATCTCCTCGCGCAGACCCTTGAGCGAGATCACCGTTCGGGCATCAAGGCTGATCAGAGAACCGTTCAGGTAGAAGGATTCCCCGGCCAGGTTGAGCTCAAGACGCCCCTCGGAAAGCACTATCTGGTTCATGCAGTCGGCGGTTTCCACCAGGGGACGTTGGAAGATTGCATTGTCTGGATCGTAGAGCCGGGCATTACGTACCAGCATCTGCATCTTGCCCAGCAGGTTGCTGGCATATCGCTGCAGCTTGCGCTGGTGGTCGTCGCTGGCCTGATCTGTCCGGTCGTCATTCACCGTCATTTGTCCTGTTCCTGTGAGCGCAGCAGGCGCTCCTTGAGCCGTTCGCAGGCCCGCTGTGCCTGTCTGGACAGTTCTGCCGGTTTCAAGCCGGCCGCCAGCTCGGCACGTAGCAGGCGAAAGGCGGCGAGGGAAGCGGAATCGACCATGCCTGCCAGCAGGTTCTTCTTCGTCTGTTCCAGCCGCTTGCGCCCCAGCAGCGATGAACTGTGCAGTGTCTGGCGAAGAAAACTGGCCACCTGGGGAGAATCGATTTGTGACAGAGCCGAGAACACCGCTACCTGCTCGCGATCGGGCCGTTCGCAGAAATCCTCCTGCCGGGCGGCATCCAGCAGGGAACCCTGGGCCAGGGCCGGATCGAAGCTGGCCAGCAGACGTGCGGCGGTGGCCCTGATCTGGGCATCTTCGTCTTTCAGGGCCCGGACCAGGTGGTTGCCGGCAGCAAGGTCGTTGCTGCGGGCCATCGACTTGATGGCCTCCAGGCGAATGGCCAGGTTGGGGTGTCGTAACAGCCGTGCCTTCAAGGTGAGCAATTCCGGTGGTGACAGCTTCTCCAGTACGAAGAGCATGTCCCTTACCATGTTGGCCTTGGCAGAGAGCAGTCTGGAGGCAAAGGCCTGGGTATGGTCCCGGCCCAGCTGTACCAGGACCTCGCAGAACAGGCGGCGGGCCTCTGACCGGTTCAGCCGCTCCAGGGTGTTGAGCAGGTTCTCCAGCGACTCGCTGCCCAGGCTCACCAGGTAACCAAAGATGCGGCGGTAGGTGGCCTGGTCGATCCTCTTTTCCAGGATATCTCCCAGACGGTCGATGGTGGCCGGCTCGCCCAGGCGCTCACGCAGTATCTGCCTGAAACTCGCAGCCCAGGCCTGGCTCTGCGCTGACAGCGCCTGCCCGTCCAGGGCCTGCAATCCTTGAAACAGCTGGTGCAGTGAATCCAGGTCCTCGTTCAGCAGATGGGTGTCGAACAGCCGTCCGAAGGCCTCCAGGAGGGGTTCGGCCAAATCCGCTGCGAGTTCCTCCTGGAGAACCTCCAGCAGCAACTGGCCGGTGCGCCGGGCCAGCAGGTGCCGGTCAAATTGCTCAATCTCTTTCTGGATCTGCAGCCGCTGCTCTTCACCGGCGATATCCGCTCCCAGAACTACCCCACTGGCCTGTTGGACATCGGTCACCTCCAGCTCGACATCGTCCAGCGATACCCGGGCGTAGCGATGGCCATCACGCTGCGAGCCACTGAGGCGACTGACCAGGTAGGTTACTATCTTGTCGATGTCCTGGCGGGCCTCTTCGTCCTCGCTCTTGCCCAGGGCAAAGCTATCCACCACCACGTAATCGATATGTTTGAAATCCTGCTGCCAGAGCAGGGACACCATGTCCTGACCGTCTCGCCTGACCTCCGGTTCACGCAGGAAGGCCAGGGCCAGATCGACCAGTTCCTTGCTGCTGGTGCCCGAACGGAAGGTCAACAGGCGGATACCGTCGCGGTAAAGCAGAAATGCCAGGTTCTGGTCGGAAGGAGGTTGCTGGTAAACTGTTACACCTTGTACCAACAGGCGACCCTGCTCCACCGCCAGGGGCAACTGCTGGTGGTCCTGAAACACTTCTGTCAGTGCCTGTCGGGCAGGCTCCAGGTACCGGGGCCAGGCAGTGGCATCGTGCCGGTAGAGCGCTATCGACTTGATTCCCTTCTGGAAGCGAGCCAGGAATTCCCGGGCCTGGTTCGCCACCGGAGACTGTTGCTGTTCCTCCTCCGTTGCCTCCGGCTGGCGACCGTCTTGTGGTCTGCGCTCGTCCATCATTCTCTTCCCGTCCCGTCGTTCTCCATCAACCGTCCGTGACCAGCACCTTGGCTCCGCGGATGCGTCTGGTCTTCATCTCCACCAGGGCCCGGTTGGCATCCTGCAGAGGCAGGACTTCAACCTCTGCTTCCAGGCCGGCCTGGTCGGCCAGTTGCAGGAAATCGATGACGTCCCGGCGGGTGACGTTGGCCACGCTTTTCAACTCCTTTTCCAGCCAGAGCTGGCGGGGATAGTCCAGCCCGGCCAGCAACTGGCTGTCTCCGGCTTCCTTGCGAATGGCATTGATCACCAGCCGGCCGCCGGGTTGCAGGTGGCCCAGCGCTTCCAGTACCGGACGCCAGGCGGGAGTGGTATCGATGATGGCCGCAGGCGATTGCGGGGGAGTGGCAGCGGTGTCTCCGGCCCAGCTGGCGCCCAGTTGCAGGGCGAATTCCCTTTCGGCCGGGTTGCGGGCGAAAACGTAGACGGGACTGGCGGGATAGCGCCGACGAGCCAGCTGCAGCACCAGGTGCCCGGATGCTCCAAACCCGGTCAGGCCCAGCGGCTGGCCATCCTGCAACTGGCACAGAACCAGGGAACGATAGCCCACGGCACCGGCACAGAGCAGGGGAGCGGCCTGCTCGTTGCTGAACCGTTCCGGCAGGGGATAGGCGAAGTCCTCGGGCACTACCAGGTACTCGGCGTAACCACCGTCGGCATCACGTCCGGTGGCCCGGAATTGCGGGCACAGGTTCTCCAGCCCCTTCCGGCAATAGTCGCACTCGCCGCACGCGGAGTAGATCCAGGCCACGCCAACGCGTTGCCCGGCTGCCAGTCGGCGGCCGCCTTCCACGATCTCGCCCACCACCTCGTGGCCGGGAGTCACCGGCAGCCGCGGCGGGGCGCTGCGACCTTCTATCTCGTCGAGTTCGGTGTGACATACGCCGCAGGCCAGTACCCGCAACAACACCTGGCCGGGACCGGGCCGGGGAACATCCAGCTGTCGTTCCACGAGCGGATGGCTGCCCTCGGTTACCGGGGCGATTCTTTCCAGGCGCATGGCCCTCATGAAACCGGCTCCGCGGACGAGAAGTCAACGACGTACCGGCCGTCACGAATGAGCTGGATGGCTTCTTCACCGGGAATGACCAGGCGAGCCGAGGATACCTCGACATCCGGCTGGAGTTGGGGTACGTAGACGCGGTCGATGTGCACCACCTCCCGGGGACTGGAGAAATCTTTGGCACCCACCTGACCCCCGAAATGATCGGAACGGCCGAAGGCGATGTGCAACCCCAGTTTCTCGTCCAGGAGGATCTCGCCGCTTGGCTCCAGGCCGAAGTCTCCCAGAACTCCCAGGCCCAGCTCGGCCAGGTTACCGTAGGCGGGTTCCCGGCGCAGGTGCTCGGCCTCGCGGGTGGCAGCCGGACCATCCCCCTCGACCTCCCGGGCCCGGTTGTTTTCTATTCGGTAGTAGACCACTTCGTCGCCGAACTGCACCGGCAACAGGCCGGAGGAACGGCTGGGATCTTCTTCTCCCTCGTAGGGCACGATGTAGCTTTCTCCCGAGGGCAGGTTGCCGGCGCTGCCGGGCCGGGGAAAGAACCCACCAGAGCTATGGGCCCGGCGCCGGCGCAGGTCCAAAAACAACCGGCAGAACTGGCCGCCGGTGACGCTGAACTCGATCTCCGCTGCCTGGGCCCTGGTGAGCAGCCCGGAGAGTAGTTCCACCCGCCGGTTGACCTCGCCGTAGTCGATGCGCAGGGCGGCGACCATGGACGGGCTGAACCCCGGCATGGTAGCGGCCCGAAAACCGAGACGGGGAGCGGCCAACTTCAAGGGAGCGGTGGCCGAATACTCCGTGGGGGCAATGAGAATGTCGTTGTCGGCCAGTACCTGCTCGAGTGCCACCTGCGGCAACCCCGCCAACTCGGCGGCGGAGGTAGGCAACCGCCCTCCCGGGTGATAGCAGGCCTGGCCGGGTAGATCGGCGTTGTTGGCCCCGACCGCCTCGTAGAAAACCAGCCGCACCCCCAGGCCCAGTTCATCGCCGGCCCCGGCCAACTTGCCGGCCCAGTCGGCGGCCAGTTGCCGGCGTTGTCGCCAGGCCGGGTTGTCCGCCTCTGCGCTGGCGGGCACATCCACCAGGAAGGCCAGGGAGCGATCCCGCTCGCTGGGCAGGAAAGCCCGTCGCACCAGGGCCACAAGTTCCGCGGCAGATAGTTCGTCGCTCATGTCACCTCCTGATTGTCTCATGCCGCCGCAATTCTAGCAAAATCGATAGCATGATGATACCGGTGGTGAGCCGGGCGGCTGCCACCAGGCCCCAAGCGGGTTTCTCTTGTTACTTTTATCAGCAGCGGCATAATCATGTTGGAGGATAGCGGGGGAGGGAAGGAAACCGGCATGTTGAGCAACGGCCAGCAGGCAGTGGAAAGATGGCGCCAGAGGCGGCCCGAAAAGTTCCTTCCCCTGGAAAGGGTTTTTGCCGACCTGCCCCGGGGGGCCCGGATATTCATCGGCACGGCCTGTGCCGAGCCGCAGTTCCTGGTGTCACGGTTGCTGGAGAGGGTTAGGCGATACCCCAAAACGCTTCTCGGTGCCGAACTGTACCAGGTGTGGACGCTGGGAGTGGCTCCCTACGAAGACGAACGCCTCAAGGACAGCTTCCGCCACAACTCCTTTTTCATCGGCAACAGCACCCGACAGGCGGTCAACCAGGGCCTGGCCGACTACACCCCCATCTTCCTGTCGCGCATTCCCGGACTGTTCCGGCAGGGACGCATACCCCTGGATATCGCCCTGGTGCAGGCCTCACCTCCCGATGCCCGGGGTTACCTGAACCTGGGCATCGGCGTGGACATCGTCAGGGCTGCCGTGGAGGCGGCTCGCCAGGTGGTGGTCCAGGTAAACTCCTACATGCCCCGGGTGCACGGTGACGGCTTCATTCACATCGACCAGGCCGACCGCGTGGTTTTCCACGACGAACCGCTGCTGGAGTACCACGACGATTCGGATTCGCAGGTAGTACAGCAAATTGGCAACCACGTGGCCCGCCTGGTGCGCGACGGAGACACCATCCAGGTGGGCTATGGTTCAATTCCCGATGCCATACTGAGCCACCTGCACCGGCACCGCCACCTGGGAGTGCATACCGAGCTGATCACTCCGGGGGTGGTGGAATTGATACGCCTGGGGGTGGTGGACAACTCCCGCAAGAACCTGGATCGCGGCAAGTCGGTGGCCACCTTCTGCATGGGCACTCGGGATACCTACGAGTACATCCACGACAATCCCGAGGTGGACTTCCGAACCGTCGATTACACCAACGACCCGCTGGTGATTGCCCGGCATGACAACATGGTGGCCATCAACAGTGCCCTGGAGATCGATCTCACCGGCCAGGCCACGGCGGAGTCCATCGGCCACCAGTTCTACTCGGGCATCGGCGGCCAGGCCGACTTCATGCGTGGTGCCGTCATGGCCCGCAACGGGCGCACCATCCTGGCCATGGCCGCCACGGCCGAAGGCGGCGAGCGCTCGCGCATAGTGCCCTTCCTGCAGGAGGGAGCCGGGGCCACCCTGAATCGCGGCGACATCTACTATGTGGTGACCGAGTACGGCATTGCCTACCTGCATGGCAAGAACATCCGCCAGCGGGCCATGGAACTGATCGCCATCGCCCATCCTCGCTTCCGGCCCTGGTTGTTGGAGCAGGCCCGCCGCGGCCGGCTGGTGTACAAGGACCAGCGCCTGGTTCCCGGGGAGGGCGGCTATTATCCCCGGGAACTGGAAACCTACCGTACCACTTCCAAGGGAGTCGAGATCCTGCTGCGCCCGGTGAAAATCAGCGACGAGCCCCTGCTCAAGGAGTTTTTCTACTCTCTTTCCGACGATACCATCTACAAGCGCTTTCTCTCCTCCCGTACCGACATGCCCCACGAGCGGCTGCAGCAGTTCGTAATCATCGACTATACCCGCCAGATGGTGCTGTTGGCCACCCAGGGACAGGAAGGCAACGAGAAGGTGGTGGGACTGGGACAGTACATCATCGATGGAGATTCCCACATGGCCGAGGCTGCGGTGGTGGTACGCGACGACTGCCAGGGACAGGGTATCGGCGAGGAACTGCTGCGGTCCCTGCTGCTGGTGGCCCAGCAGAAGGGACTGCACGGGTTCCATGCCGACGTGCTGGCCACCAACACGCCCATGCTGCGACTGGTGGAGAAGCTGGGCATGAGCCTGGAGAGGAATCTCGAGGGAGGCATGTGCCAACTGGTGCTGCGCTTTGGAGGTTGACGAGATGACGATCGAGGCGGTGATCTTCGACCTGGGAAGAGTTCTGGTGGACGTCGTCATCAGCGACGAGTTCCGCTCCGCCCTGGACTGGCCGCCAGCGCCAGCGAACGATGGCGGCAGGCGGCGCCGGGTATTCGAACGACTGTACCAGGATTTTTCCACCGGGCGCCTGACAGCGGAGCAGTTCCACCGGCACCTGTGCCGGGAGAGCGGCCAGAAGATCGAGTTCGGGGATTTCCAGCGGCTGTGGTGTTCGTTGGTACATACCCTGCCCGGGGCCGAAGAACTGTTCGACCGGGTGGCCAGACGCTGGCCGGTGGGCCTGCTTTCCGATACCGACCCGCTGCACTGGCAACACGTGCTGGAGCACCACCCCTTCGTCGGGCGCATCTCCAGGCCGACGCTGAGTTTTCGCATCGGGGTGATGAAACCCGACCCGCGAGCCTTCCGGGCCGCTGCCGACAACGTGGGCTGCCCGCCGCCCGCCTGCCTGTTCATCGACGACAAGCCCGAGAACGTGGTGGGAGCGGAGAAGTTGGGGATGCAGGGGCTGGTTTTCCAGGGGACCGCCGAGCTGCAACAGCAACTCGAACGGCTGGGCCTGTTGTCCGGCTGAGGCCGTTTACTTTTTCATCTCCTGCTGGCGAAGTTCGCGCCGCAGCACCTTGCCCACCACCGAGGTGGGCAGTTCGTCTCGGAACTCGACGGAACGAGGGCGCTTGTATCCGGCCAGGCGCTCGCGGCAGAAATCGAGGATCTCCTGTTCGCTGACCTGCTGCCCGGTCTTCAGCTTGACGAAAGCCTTGACGGTCTCGCCGCTGCGTTCATCGGGAACACCGATGACCGCGGCCAGTTCTACCTGGGGGTGTTCGAAGAGGACCTCTTCCACCTCACGGGGATAGACATTGAAGCCGCCGACGATGATCAGGTCTTTCTTGCGATCGGTGATGACCAGGAAGCCTTCCTCGTCGAAGTGTCCGACATCGCCGGTGAGAAAGAAGCGCCGGCCGGCGATGGTACGGAATACGGCCTCGTTTTCCCGGGGACGGTTCCAGTAGCCCTGCATTACCTGGGGACCGGATACGGCGATTTCCCCGTCCTCTCCCCGGGCCAGTTCCTGGCGGCCGGTATCCATGTCCACGATCTTGATATCGGTATTGCAGATCGGCAGGCCCACCGAACCGAACTTGCGCAAACGGGTATCGGTGGGATTGAGGGTGATCACCGGCGAGGTCTCGCTCAATCCGTAACCCTCGAACAGCACCGCTCCGGTGGCGGCCTCGAATTGCCTGGCGACTTCCGCCGGCAGGGGAGCACCCCCGGAACCACAGGCGCGCACGCAGCTCAAATCGAAGCGCTTGAGCAGGGGATGGTTGGCGAAGGCCACGTAGATGGTGGGAACACCGGCGATGAGGGTGGTCCGGTAGCGCTGCACCGCCTGCAGAACCGCCGTGAAGGGAGGTTTGCCGGCCCGGGGATTGGGAATGCACACCAGCCGCGAACCGGTATGACAGGCCCACAACATGCACATGCTCAGGCCGAAGGAGTGATACCAGGGTAACACTCCCAGGAAGGTGTGGAAACCACCCAGGCGCAGCGTCTCCGGGGCCCGGCCTTCCTCGTGGGGGTAACGCACCCAGGTTTGCACCGCCATGACGTCGAATACGAAGTTCTGGTGAGTCAGGGCGGCTCCCTTGGGAAGCCCCGTGGTGCCGCCGGTGTAGATTATCTGGGCCAGGTCCTCGACCGGATCGATCTCCACGGCCGGTGCTTGCGGGGACGCACTTTTCAGGGCCCTGGCTAGATCGACGTGCTCGGGCCGGTGCGCGGCGGCCCGGGGGATCTTGCCCAGCAGGCCCCCCAGAAAACCCTTCAGGGGAGGCAACTCGTCCTGCAGGCGGCAATAGACCACCAGCTCGACGTCGGTTTTCTCCACCGCCTGGCAGGCGGTGGGGTACATATCGGGGTGATCGAGCACGAACACGGCCCGGGCGCCGGAATCCTGGAGCTGGTGATTGAGCTCGTGGGCCTTGTAGAGGGGATTGCAGGTTACACACACCGCCCCGGCCTTGAGGATGCCGAAGAACACCTGGGGATAGAAGGAGACGTTGGGCAGGAAGATGGCCACCCGGTCACCTTTCTGGATGCCCCGCGAGGCCAGGAAGCTGGCTACCCTGTCGGCGATGCTACGTACCTGGGCATAGCTGCGCTCGGCTCCCTCGAAGATGGTGTATGTCGTCCGGGGCCAGCGCTCGGCCGCCTCGTCGAGAAATGCGAACAGGGGTTTCTGGTAGCCAGTTATTTCCCGGGGTGCATACCGGTACCACGGGTGCCGGTGCCAGAGCCGCTCTTCCATGGGATTCTCCAGTTCCTTGTTTCCGGATCACAACGTTGCGCATGGCAACGTTGGGCCTAGCTGTAGCGATGGTACTGCTCGAGAAGCGAGATTCCCAGGATCTTGTGAAACCTCGCGAAATCCCTGTCTAGTGTGAAGATCGCCAGGTGCCTGCGGTTGGCCACGGCGCAGATGAGAAAATCGGTACTGGAGCCCTGAACGCCCTTGCTGCGGCAACGGTTGGAATACTCCGCCGCCAACTCGTAATCCCCGCTGTCCAGCTCGATATCCGGAAACGAGCGAAGCCGTGCCTTGACCTTGTCGAACTGCCGTCGATCGCGAATCCCCGACAATACCTCCTGGCGAATGGGCCCGATCACGTCAACGCGGAGTTCTCCGATCAGCTCCACCAGCGTGGCAATGACTTTCTTCTCCGCCGTTCCCGTGCGCCTCCTCCGCAGGGCCAGGGACCAGATGCAGGTGTCTACCAATATCCTCATTCTCTTCGACGCTGTTTCTTGTAGTCATAGGCCGGGTCGAAATCCACCTTGCCGAACAAGTCAATGATTTTCAATTGTTCCAGGCGCCGGACGTACTCCTCGAGCGCTTCTATAACTACTGCCTTCTTCGTCTTCTTGCCACCCAGCCGCAGGGCTTTTTCCAGCAGCCCGCGATCGATATCTAAGTTGGTAGCCATGTTTCGCACTCCTGCACAAAAACCACTTTATATTTGCACAATATGATGCACCTGTCAATGTGCGAACTACGTCCTGTCCGGTGCTGCCTCACTGCCGCAGGGGTCTGAAGGTGGGGCGGCCCGAGAAGATGCGGCCGAAGATGGAATAGCGGTAGAAGCCGTCCGAGCCGCGAGCCCGGTTCAGCTCCCGGTCCAACATGGCATGGAACTCGGGAGGGATCTGCTTACGGATCTTCTCCATCAGTTCCCCGGCCGGCTTGAAACGCAGCCGGCAGTGTATGGAGCTGTTGGCCAGCAGTTGCTGCAGCAACAGGTAGCCGTCCAGCCCGCCTTCCAGGTCGTCGGACTGGACCTTGAAGATCTTGATCTCGGCCTTGCCCTTCTTGATCTCCAGGTTGAGCTGGGTTTTGCCCAGATCCACCCAGGGCAGGTTGATGCCGTAGATCTTGCCCTGGCCGATCTTGCCTCCCAGCAACTGCAGCTGGATGCGCCCGCTGCCGTCCTTGACCTGGCGGGGGTTCCAGTCGAGTTCCACCTCGCCGCCCAACTCGCCCTTGAGTTGCTGCCCCAGCAACTCCTTCCAGAAGGCGATCTTGTCCAGCCGCAGTCCTGCCAGGGTGGCCTGAAGGTGCCAGCCCTGCTGCCGCGTATCGAAAGCGCCAGTCAGTGAGCCACCCAGCAGGTCCACCTGGAAAGACAGGGACTTGTGCCCGCCCAGCAGCGACAGCAATGACAGGCGCGCCGAGGCATTGTCCAGTCGCAGGGAGTAGGAACCACCTTCCTGGCGGGGATGCTGCAGCCGCAGGGTGTCGAACTCCAGGCCGTTGGGAAACAGGGTGTCTATTTCCTCGTAGCTCAACTTGAAACCCGCGGCCCGGGCCCGGTTCTGCAACAAAGCACCCACCATCTCCACGGGGAAACCCTGCAGCAGGAAAAAGACCAGGCAACAGAGGAAAAACAGGCAGTAGCCGGCAATTTTCAGGATCTTGTTTTTCATGATTTCTTACCCCTGCCGGCGGCAGCACCCGGGGATGCCTCCTTCTCCTTGAGCTGAAACTTCGACACCGTGAAGCTGACGTCCAGGTACTGCGGCTCACGGAAATTGTTCTTGATGTGCAGCGTGCGCACGGCGATGCTGGCAGAACGTTTCTCAAGTTGGGCCAGGAAGTCGACGAGGCGGTCTATGGTGATGCGGGGGATCTTGACGTCCACCCGTTCTTCCTCGACGTTGGTCTCGGGATTGCCGGCGGTCGGACGCGGGTTCATCTCCATCTGCTGAGTGTCTATCCCCAACTGCTTGGCGAGGTTTTCCAGGGTACCCATGAGCTGTATATGGCGGGCGGCACGGATTCTCTGCTCGGCCTTCTTGCGCGCGGCCTTGGCGGTCTCGAACTCGGCGCGCATGTCGATCATGGCCTGCAACTTGTCATTGGAGTCATCTATACGCCGTTGCAGAGCGGCCAGGCGGGAAGATATCCACAAGCTCAGCAGCATGCCCACGAACAGCACGAAGCAGACCGCCAGGCCTCCCACCATTATCTTTTCCCGCCGCGACAGCCGGGAAAACGCCGCCGCCAGATCCTGGGTCTTGCCTCCCAGAGCAGACATTCAGACACCTGCCTTTCTCAGCAGGCAAAGGCGATGGTGAAGCGAAACTCCACCTCGTCGCCCTTGCTGGTCTTCTGCGTCTTGCCGGTCTGGATATCGGAAAAACACTTGTATTTTTCGAGCTCGGAGCGAATCTTCTCCACTGCCTCGAAGCTGTCGGTGAACCCGGTCATCTGGATACGCTTGGGACTGATGTTGATGTCCTTCAACCTGGCCTTGACATTGTCGGGAATGCGCTGGTGAATCTCCCGTAGCACGTCGACGGCGGTAACATGCGGCAGGGGATCGGTGGCGGGTGAGATCTTTTCCTTCATCACCGACAGGGCCACGTCGATGTCCTGGTAGGACTTGCCGAGGATGGTTCGGGTTATCTCGTTCATGCGTTGCTGCATGGTGGCGGCGGCCGAGGAGAGACTCAGCCAGCGCACGCTGATGTTACCTGCCGCCAGGATGACCAGGATGATCACCGCCACCGCCACCTGCATGAGCTTGCCGCGCAGCAGGTCGAAATCCCCCTTGAAGGCGTAGGCGCCGCGACGCAGGTTCAACCAGCCCCGGCGTCCCCCCATGTGCGCCTGCAGGGCCAACCCCAGTGCCTTGGTCCAGGCGGGAGTCGTCGCCTCGTCCGCATCGGCCAGTCTGTCTATTCCCTGCAACTCGATCTGCTCCGGTTGAATCGCCTGGACGGGGACGGCCAGTTCATCGCTCAGATAGGAGTCCAGGTTGTCGATTCGTGCCCCGGCACCACACAGCCACAGGCAGCGCGGTTGCTGCCGGGACAGGGAACGGTGGGCCGCCAACGACTGGCGAATCTCGCGTACCAGCGGTGCCAGCCCCCGGCGTACGGCGTCGGAGACTGGTACCTGTTCGGGGGTGGTGGCATTACGGGTCTTCGACTCCACGAACAGGCCCCGGTGCTTGCCCTCCTCGGCTCGCTCGGCGTCTATTCCGAAGGCCTGGCACAACTGCCGCGTTACCAGGGCTCCACCCCCGGACAGCGAACGGGCAAACCGTGGTCCCTGGTGCCCCAGTACCAGCAATGAACTCAAGCTGTGTCCGATATCGAGCACGGCCACGCAGTCATCGGGCTGCTGGCTGTCCAGCAACCATTCACCCAGGCTGCTGGCAGCCAGGGCATCGGCCCCCAACAGGCGGGGATCGACGCCCGCGGCAGCCAGCATCTCCAGCCATTCCCCCAGCCGTTCGCTGGGACACAGGGCCACCATCACCATGCTGCCACCGTCCTGGCCCGGTCCCACGGTTTGGTAATCGAAAACCACCTCCTCGAGGTGAAAGGGCACCTGGCTCTCCAACTCGAAACCGATGGTCTGGGCGATGCGCTTGCGATCGGCAAACGGCAGCTTGAGCATGCGTATGGTCACCTCGTCGCCGGGCAGGGCAGTGGCCACCAGGTCTCCCGGGCTCCAGTCCTCCAGTCCGGCCAGAGCCTGGGCCAGACGCTCGCGCAGGGGTCTCTCGTCCTGGGGTACGGCCACCTGCTGAAAGTCGACCAGCTCCACTGCCCTGAAGCTGCTGCGCAGGCGCACGCGCTTCACCGCGAAGTGTCCGAGATCGAGTCCAATCGTAAACTGGGCCATTGTGCCCTCCGCCTATTCCTCGCGCCAGTAGATGATTTCCTGCCCGGAACCGGTGTTCTTGAGTACGGCGCGTAGTTTCACCGCCACCTCGCCTACCTCCCCGGTGGCTGCCACGGAAAAGGTATCCGAGAAAGGAGCCAGATTTTTCAGGAAGTAGGGGCTGAAACTCGGCCCCAGGCCCTGGAAGAAGGCCTGGATGGCATCCTTGTTGGGTACCGTGAAGGTCGTCAGTTGCATGAGATTGCGAAACTCGAAGAACAGCGACAATACCTCGAGTAGTTGCGGCAGGCCCTGCTCGGTACACAGGGCGGCGTTTTCCGGCTGCAGGCACAGCAGCGACAGCATCATCACCGGGTCGTTGACCGAGGTGATATTCAGCAGCAGCGCCGGATCGGTATAGACCGTGAGCTTGTCAGCAAAGGCATCCATGAAGTCATCATCGACACCACGTACCAGGTACAGCTCGTCCACCGAGAAGAAGGGGTCGTTCTTGTTCTGGTAGGGGTCGTCCAGCATGTCGTAGCGCGAGTCCTCGGCGGCGGTACCGGGAGCAAAGACCAGCGACTGGGAAAATGGATCTGCCGCCAGTACCTCGGGATTGAAGCTGTCCTGGGTGGTGTCAGCGTCGATCCAGTCATGCATGGCCAGCACCACGTCGGCGGGGGTGGTGTACTGGCCGTCGGCATCGGGTTCCTCGAACATGGGTGCATAGCGGGGGCCACCGATGAGTGCCAGAATCTGCCCGGCCACGGGCGCGGCAATGGAGGTGATGCTGTCCAGGGCGTTGACATTGATCTTGCTGTACTCGTCGGTGATCTCGGCGTGGAAACTGCCCGTGAAGGGGCCGAACCCACCCGGCAGCTCGCTACCTTCGGTGCCCAGGACCTGGCCCAGCTCCCCGGAGGTCAAGGCCTTGGCCAGGTCGCTTTCGATGGGTATCAACTGGTAGAGCTTGACCACGCCGCCGGTGAGGCGATCCACCTGGCCTTGGAAAAAGAGCACCAACCGGGAGAGGTTCATGGCCGAGCGGGCCAGGTAGTAGGCGCGCACGCGGTCCCGCACGTTGGCCGCCACCTGCACGTCGATGCGCACCCGGTAGGCGAAATCGACGACGATGGCGGTGAGGATGGCCACGGTAACCAGCACCATGAGCAGGGCCAGGCCACGCTCACCGTGGCGGCGGACAGGTGCTGTTTTTCGGCCGGGCAGCAAGGGCATACCTCACAGTGAGCGCTTGATGAAGTTGGCCAGGGGTTTGTTTATGAACACCCGGGCCACCGTGGCCAGAGTCAGTTCCTGGTCACGTTCATCGATCACGGTTATGGATACCTTGACCTGCTGTGGCAGGCGATTGAGCCTCTCCACCTGGCTGCAGTCCCACTCGTCTACCCATTCCTCCTTGGTTTCATCCCAGAGCTGTATGCTTACCTTCTCCACGCCGGGACAGAGTACCTGGGTTCGTCCGCCCTCCTCGGGTTGAGCGTCGATGCGCACTTTCTCCTTGCGCATGAGGTTCATCTGTCCGGGTACGTCAGGATCGCTCTCGCCGAAATAGGTGATCACGTTCTGGTCCGATTCGTGTACGTCGCGGAACATGCGCAGGTGGGAAAACGATGTGAACACCATGCGCGAGACGTCACCTTCTTGTTCGACCTTGAAAGGTGTGCGGTAACGTACCTCTCCAGTGGGAGTATCGAGCTCGCGACAGTCGTAGACGAATGCCGAGGAGATTTCCCGGGACATGCGCTCCAGGGCCAGGCGTAGGGTGTGGTAGCGATCCTGTGCTGCCAGGACGAAATCACGGGAATCGAAGGCCCGGGCGAAACTGCCCCAGATCAAGGTAGCGATGATGGCGGTGATGGCCACGGCGATCAACACCTCGATCAGGGTAAGCCCTCGGCGGCAGGTTGCCCGGTTCATCAGCGGCCTCCCTTGATATTACCCCTCAAGAAGCCACCGGGGACATTGGGGCGGATGGTGGGGCTGCCCCCCGGAGAGAAACGCCCGGGGGGAAATCGCGGCGAGGTGCCGGGAGGCAGGCCCGGAGTGGTGCCCGGTTTCTGCCCAGGTACCGGGGGAGCCGTTCCCGCCGCCGAGCCGGCCGAGGGGACCTTGACCATGTGGGTGGTCAACTGCAGGGTGTCGCCGGGTTCGCCCTTTTCCCAGCTCACCGTCAGGTTGACTTCGCGGATGGCCTCCTCGAGCATCTGCGCCAGCATCTCGGCCTGTCCGCGCAAAGCCTCGGGATTGAGCAAGGCCGCGGCGGCACCACCCAGGCCGCCGCCCGGCCCTCCCGGGCCGCCGCCCATCCCCTTGAGCATGCTGGCCAGTTGTCCGGAACCGGCTCCCCCGCCCAGGCGCTCCAGCAAACCCTGTTTGTCGCTTCCCGAGGAGGATTCTTC
>Ga0190359_1000863_pt1 | contig 19950 bp, 13 predicted proteins | sample 48721823_MG_FD_161269 | JGI IMG/M metagenome (GOLD analysis project Ga0190359, IMG submission 161269) | Hydrothermal vent microbial mat bacterial communities from Southern Trench, Guaymas Basin, Mexico - 4872-18-2-3_MG | ecosystem: Environmental > Aquatic > Marine > Hydrothermal vents >... | reverse complement strand
TCTGATCGCTGTCTTTTTCATTTCACCACTACCTCCCCCAGGGGGAGATCCAGCAGGTCCACGGACCGCCTTCTCGCTCCCATCTCCATGGCCGCATTTATTTCACGGTTGTATTTGGGCGGGAATCTATTCCATGCATAGCCGGCCGGATCGAAATACCCGCTCGTTTTCCGGTCCAGTGTCTGGAAAAACAAGGAGATCCTTCCGAGTCTGAAAATATTGGCCTGGATGTCCCTGTGATCAATCGTGATCCTTTCCTGGTAAACCTCCACCGTGCTGCCGTATTCCGCCTCTACAGACAGCGCCTCCATTACTTTCCTGAATTTTTCACTGATGGAAACACCGGGATCATCCAATATCCGGCGCAGGCCGGCAATGCGGCGGCTTCGTTCATCCTTGAGAAAAGGGACGTCGTCCCTGACAAAGCGGACGAGCCGGTCATAGGTCTGTTCAAGAAACGGATTAAGCTCTTTCGTGATGCGCTTTATTTCCAGAATCTTACGTTTAAGAGCATTAACCGACGACCGGCGGGCCGTCACATCTTTTTTCAGTTCGCTGTTTTGAGCGGTTAGGCGCTCGGTTTCCTCTTCCAGTTTTTCATATTCAATCTTGAGCCTTGCACGTTCTCCGGCCCACTTATCCTCGGCCTGCTGGGTCTTCCGGCGGATCGAAATTGAATCGTCCACAGGTCTTTTGACCCGGACCGGAAAATTTTCGCAAAATGCCGGCAGGCTTTCAAAAATGCAGAAAAAACCGGTAATGCATACAATGATGAATACAAAATTTTTCAACCTTCTTTCCTCCGGACTCAAAAAAATATGTCCAATACGTTCAGCCCGAGCTTCTTCCGGTCCCTGGTTCGATCAGGCATCTCTCGGATCAAAAATTGAACGAATACTCCGCATAGATTGCCCGTCCGGGAAGCGGGAATTCAGGCTTTTCATAGTAGTACCTGTCAAAAATATTTTCGACGCTCAGCTTGACCCGGTGGTGCTTCAGGAATTTGACCCCTGCTTCCAGATCGCATACCGTAAAGTCGTCGTAAGTGATAACGGGATAACCGATTGTATACCAGTCATAGTCTTTTCTTTTTCCCATATAGCGGACCAGGAATTTCCCGAAGAACATGCCGTCATCGTAGCGGACGCCGGTATTGAGCTTCCAGTGCGAGACGTTGTGGATATCCCGTTCATTTTCTCCGGGGACCTTTTCAACCGCGCTGAAAAGACGCGTTCCATTGATAAAAAATTCAAGGGTTCGATCCTGGTTCATGATCCGGCCAGCATCCACCGATAATTCAAATTCCAGCCCGTGTATCTCGGCCTCATCGGAATTGTCGTAAGTAGTTTCGGTGTCGCTGGCTTTCACCTTTGATATCTTGTCGTCCACGTCGGTATGAAAATAGGTGATGTCCGCAAATATGCCCCAAACCTTCTTCTGAAAGGAAAGCCCCGCATCCCACGTCAGGCTTTTTTCAGGATCGAGACCCGGATTGCCCCTGTTAATCATTATTCCTCCGCTGACTTCCCGCTCGGAGTAACCCGCCATCTGGTTTGCCTGGGGCGGGACAAAGGCCGTTCCAATGGTGGTATGGAACTGAAAGACACGGTCATTCGTGATGAAATACTTCAGGCCGGCACGGGGACTAGCATGGTCAAAGGTCTCGGAGCCGGGGTGAAAGTCGGTCTTCAGCGGCGTTTTTTTGGTGGTCAGCTCAAACCAGTCGTAGCGGATTCCCGTGTTCAGTATGAGCCGTTCGTCAAAGAGCCTCAAAAAGGCATCGGCAAAAACCCCCACATTTTCACGCTCATTATCCGGTGAATAGGGGGCCTTGCGGGTACCGTCGCTATTATAGCTCTTTGATTCAATGTCGATATCCTGATAATCTGCACCTATCGTGATATCGTTATCAAGGAAGTGAAAGCAGTCCTGAAGCTGTGCTCCCCACCACTCGATTTCGCTTTCGTAATTTTTGTAATGAGGCTGTCCCTCATATTCCCGGGTATATTCAGTATCTTCATGGGAGGCGTACACGGTGAGCAGCGGCTCATTGCTGCCGATCTTCCCTTTCATGGAGATATCTCCGCCGTAACGGTCTATATCCTTTTCAGAGGGCCTTCTGTCCTCGTAATACAGCGGACCGGGGGTCGCAATATCCCTGCCGGCATACCAGTCGCCCTTGATATCGAGACGCCAGTTGCCCGTAAACGATGAGCCCAGTCTCAAGTTGCCGTATCTCTCCTTGTAGCCCGTATTGTCTCTTTTATGGCCGTTGCCCATTCTGAAGTCGGTATTCTGGTTTTTGTTGCTGACAGAGGCGTCAAAATCGAGCCTGTCGCTTATCTTGCCGCCCGAGGCAATGCTCTCATAGTGGGTGCTGAAACTCCCGCCACCTCCGGTAAGATGCGTCTTGATCTTACCTTTTGATCTCTTTGTGATGATATTCACCACGCCGCCCATGGCTTCGGCGCCGTACAGGGCGGATGCAGGACCCTTGAGGATTTCAACGCGCTCCACATTGTCTTTTAAGATTGTGGCGAGATTGGTAGCGCCCGCGGGCCGGCCGTCGATCAACACCAGGCTGTGTTTGGTAATCCCTGAAAATTCCGGCCGGAAGCCGCGGATACTGATTCCGGACAGCACGCCCGGATAGTCGATTACGTCGATGCTGCTGTTCTTTTTAAGAATGCGGACAATGTTGCGGTCCACCGTGGTGTCAAGATCCAGTTTGCCAATAACCTCGACAACGGCCGGGACTTCTTCTTTTTTTACCTCCGATCGTGTTGCCGTAACGACAATTTCCTCCAGCTTCGCAGCGTTAGCTTCTTCCTGTTTTTCTTCCGCCATGGCCGGCTGGAAGGCGGTTATCAGACCAATAATCAAAAACGCCGTCATCAGTTTCATTTTCATCTTTCCTCCCTTTTATCTCCATACGCTGTTCGCTGTTGTACGGGGAGGCCGGTGTTGAGACCTTCACGGCCGGTCCCCGATGGACAAGCCGGGGAAGCGGGACAGCCGCTCATCAACACCTTGTTGAAACCAATATGGCGCTTATATTCCGGCTGATCGCAACCCGTTCCTCGACGGCTTGAAACGATCCTTAAGATACCGGCAGGTCTTCTGGCTCCCCCTCCCTTCCGGCGGCCTTCCCGTCCCGATTCCATCGAAACAGTGGCGCGATAGTGCCGAAAGGGTCCTCCTTGCATTAACCGCAAGGGGCGGGGTTACAGCGGCGGGACCGCTCCCGTTTTTCACGGGATTCCCTATTAAGCCTCAACGGCGCCGGTATCCTCCTTTCTTTGCCGATATATGATTTTGATCAGGTTGTTACGGCATCACCTCCTTTCTTTTACGTATTTGTAAATGCCTTCGTCCCCATGTCAGTCCCTTGCCTGGTTGACGCATTTTAGGGCCATGAAAAAGAACACCCCTCCGATTGCCGCCAGCAACGGGTATGAATAGTAGCCGGGTGTCATGCCGAAAGCCGTCTGCCGGATCGCCTTTGAGGCGTGGGTAAGCGGCAGCAGGCAAATGATTTTCTGTGCCCAGGCCGGAAGGCGGTCCACAGGAAAAAAAGTGCCCCCTAAAAAGGCCATGGGCGTGATCACAAAGCTCGTGAACATCGCCTGATCTGCATGGGATTTCACCAGCATGGCAAGGCCCACGGCCAGGGACGCGAAAACAAAGCTGTTGAGCCCGACGGCCAGCCAGAAGAGCGGGTTATAGTAATTCAGCATCACATCGAAAAGCATGCCGAGGACTATGATCACGGCAACCGAAAGCAGGGCCCGGGTCATGCCTGCCAGGACTTCGCCGGCCACATAGGCGGCATTGCTGATGGGCGCGGCCTGGAATTCTTCAAAGATATGCCAGTAGAAACGCGCCACATTGATATCAGTGGAGATGGCAAAGGCCTGGGTCATGCTGCTCATGGCCACCAGGCCCGGTATCAGAAATTCCGTATAGGTATGCCCGTCAAAGCTTGCCCCATCCCCCATGGCGTATCCGAAGGCGATCAGATAGAGCAAAGGGGAGACCGCCATGCTCAGGATCTGCCGTTTGAGCCGGTGTTTCAGGATCAATATCTCGCGGAGATAGACTGCGGTAAAACCCCTCAGCATTGGACCCTCTTTCCGGTGAGTGTTAGGAATGAATCCTCCAGGTTTACCCTCCGCAGGGTGTAACTCCCTTTTTGACCGGCAATGAAGACGCCGGCGTCGTGACGGGTTTTGAAACAGACCGTCTCTATCTTGTCGTCATTTATCCGGTCAATGGCCCATGCGCCTGTCTGTGCCATCAATTCTGCAGGCGTATCGGTGGCAACAACCCTCCCTTCATCCAGAAAGGCCACCCGGTCGGCCAGGAATTCAGCCTCCTCGATGTAATGGGTGGTCAAAAATATAGTAGTGCCGGTATGCTGAATCCTTTTTATTAATCCCCAGATCCTCCTGCGGATTTGCGGATCAAGGCCCACCGTTGGCTCGTCTAAAAAGAGAATCCTGGGGGAATGGACCAGGGCCCTGGCAATCGTCAGCCTGCGTTTCATGCCGCCGGAAAGCTGTTTGACCAGATCATTTCTCCGGTCAATGAGATCAACATAGCTCAAGAGTTCGTCGATCTTTTTTCTCCTTTCTCGTGCGGCCATATGAAAAATCCTGCCGTGAATATCCAGATTTTCAAAAGTGGTGAGTTCCTGGTCCAGGTTGATGGACTGCATTACCATTCCGAATTCCCTTTTGGCCGCAAGGCCCTCTTTTTCGATATTGAAACCGTTCAGCCAGGCATTGCCTGCCGAACGCCGGGTGAGCCCGGTCAGGATCCGGATTGTGGTCGTTTTGCCGGCGCCGTTGGGGCCGAGATAGGCGAAAAGTTCCCCTTCCGGCACATGAAAATTGACACCTTTTAAGGCATGGATGCCCCTGTAGGATTTGCTCAAGTTTTCGACCCGTATCATCTTTTCGTCCGCATGCCCTTCACATCGCCTCCTATTTCCTGAAGCGGCTGGCGGCGAACGCGGTGGGGCAGGGCCAGTCCGGCGGCCGCTTCAATATCTTCAGGCATGACTTCCCGCCGGCCGTGATAGGCGGCCAGGGTTTTGGCTGTCTTCAAGATAATGATATCTCCCCGGTGACCGTCCACTCCCACGTCAAGACAATAGGAAGCGATTTCAAAAAGCAGCGTTCGTTCAACAGTGACCCTGGGGTAGAGTGCGATTGCCTGCTCGATTTTTTTGGCCAGCTCCTTCGAAGCCGGCTCCCACTCCCTGCAAAATCCAACGGGATCGGCATCAAAGCCGGTCCGCTGCTCCATGATCGCCACCCGGGCTTCAGGGTCCCGGATTCCCTCGATGAGAACGCACAGGCCGAACCGGTCCAGGAGTTGGGGCCTGAGCTCTCCTTCTTCCGGGTTCATGGTCCCCACCAGGATAAAACGGGCAGGGTGGGAAAATGAAACCCCCTCCCGCTCGATGGTGTTGACCCCCATGGCCGCGGAATCGAGCAGGATATCCACCACGTGATCATCCAGCAGGTTCACCTCATCCACATAGAGGATACCCCGGTGCGCGGCCGCCAGGATACCGGGTTCAATTTGTTTTTCCCCTGTCTTCAGGGCATGCTCCAGGTCCAGGGTCCCCACCACCCGGTCCTCGGTAGCGCCTACCGGCAGCTCCACCACCCGCACCTTTCGTTTTACTGTTGCCGGCCGTCCTGCTTGAGAAATCTCTTCCTGGCCCACGGCGCGCATACACTCCAGGTACACATCGAATTCCTCATCCGGAGAGAGGTTAAACGGATCGTTTTCAAACACCTCGATTTCCGGCAGGATATCCGCAAGTGCCCGGACCGCTGTGGATTTGGCCGTGCCCTTTTCCCCGCGGATCAGTACCCCGGAAAGTGTGGGGTTGATGATGTTCAATATAAGCGCGAGCTTCATCTTTTCCTGGCCTACAATGGCCGTAAACGGATAAATATGTTGCTTGTTTTTCATCGTCTTTCCTTGACAATATTCACCAGTTGGTCGGCTTTGAGTTCTTCGATTTTGAAATACCGGGCATTGAAAACCCTGGCAAGCTGCTCTGCCAGGCCGAATGTAACAAGTCCTGTTTCTTCGGTATCCACCACGATATATATAACCCTCGGGTCGGCGGCCATTTTTGCTGCAAAGTCAAATGATTCTTCAACCGGTTTTTGGTCTCCCATGGCCACGTTGCTCTTGCCGTCCGTAATGATGACCACAATGGGCCGGGCCGCGGGATCACGCAAAAGATGATTCCTGACCTGTTCGTGGGCCGCGGCAAGCCCTGCGGAAAGGGGAGTCCTGCCGCCCACCGGCATTTCCGCCAGCAGCTTGCCCGCCATTTCCACGGAAGATGTGGGCGGCAGGTTCAGATCCGCTCCATTTTGCCGAAAAGAGATCATGGCCACCTTGTCCCTTTTTTGATAAGCATCCAGGAGCAGGGACATGATTGCGCCCTTGGAGGCGGCCATCCTTCCCCTGGCGCCCATGGAACCGCTGGCATCCACGACAAAGAGAAGGAAATTTCCAATCCGTTTTTCCCGGATCTTTTCCCGGATATCCTCTTTCTTCAAGACTACCGCCAGGCCGTTCTCCCTCTTTCTTTTGAGCTGATAAGGGGCCGCGGCCCGCAGGGTGGCGTCCAGGGCGATATCTCCGCTCCTGCTTCCAGGCATGCTCTTGATGTAGCGCCCCTGTTTCAGGGAAACACGGGTACGGGATCTCCGGCCGGAACCCCGCCGGTAAATCCGGTCCCGTGGGGAGACGATTTTTTTGACCGCAAAGGTGGATCCCACTTCAAAAATCTGCTCGGGAGATATCTTTTCATCAGGTTGCTCAACGCTATCCGTTTTATCTGCATCCCCGGGCTGATCTCCGGAAGGCCGTGACCCTTCACCGGTCACGGCCTCCGGTTGCGCATCCGGCCTGTTGTCCGGTTTTTCCGTCTCCGGCGGCGGGTCCTGCTCACTCTTATTCTTATCTTCAGGCGGTTCTTCTTTGGGCTGATCAGGCTGTGGCGGGGGCGCCGCATCCCGTCTCCTATGGACGATGACAAAAGGCGCCACTTTTGCGATATCATCCGTGGTGACTTCAAAGCGTTGCCGCAACGCCGCATGGGCCCTGGCCGCCTGTTCCATGACCAGGTCGGCCCGGTGGCCTGCCACGAGATTTTTCGTGCACAACTCGGAAATAAAGGTCCTCAGGTGTTTGGGCAGCCTGACTGCGTTTAAATGATCCCTTGCCGACAGAATACGTTCAGACGTCCGGGCGTTTTCCTTTTCAAACCCCTTCAGAAATTCTTTGGGATCGAGATCAAAGGACTCCCTCCTTTTCATCAACTCAACCCGTTGCTCGATATCGGTCTCCGCCTCGATATCCACGCAGAGGCCGAAACGGTCCAGGAACTGGGGCCTGAGCTCTCCTTCTTCCGGGTTCATGGTCCCCACCAGGATAAATGAGGCCGGGTGCCGAAACGAAATCCCCTCGCGCTCGATGCGGTTTTCTCCGGAAGCGGCCGCATCCAGGATGATGTCCACGATGTGGTCGTCTAAAAGGTTCACCTCATCCACATAAAGGATCGACCGGTTGGCCTCGGCCAGGAGTCCGGGGAGGACGGCGCGCTTGCCTTCCTTGACGGCCAGGCTGAAATCGATTCCACCCGCCACCCGGTCTTCCGTGGCGTTGAGCGGCAGGGTCAAGACCCGAATCCTCCGGCGCCGGATTTCACGGACAGGCGCTTTTCCCTTGCACCTTTCACACATCCCGTCTTCATCGTCGGGATCGCAAAAATAGGGACATCCAGCAACCACCCTGATTTCGGGCAGCAGGGCAGCCAGGGCCCGGACGGTCGTCGATTTGGCCGTGCCCTTTTCTCCCCGGATCAGGACGCCTCCTATCTTCGGATTAACCGCATTGAGCAGCAATGCGAGTTTTAGTTCCTCCTGACCGACAATGGCTGCAAATGGATATATTTTTTTAAACATCATCTCTATTGGTATTTAAAACTCGTAGTTGAAGCCGCAAATCCAGGTTCGCGGCGGCGCCAGCCAGCCGTCTCCGTAACGATATGTCTTATCCCCGATATTTTTGACTTCTCCGAAGAACTCCGGAAGACCGAACCCGCCTCCCGTCCAGGACGCCCCGTTTCCTATTCCGTAAGCCCTTCAATCTCACCTTCCATTTCCAGGTATGCCTCGCGCAACTCGTTTTCCATGTCCGGGTCAGCGTTCCACATCCCCCGGCTGATCGCCTCCAGCAGCTTATCTAAGATGTTTTGCAGGGCGTAGGGGTTTACTTCCCTCATCCATTCCTGCATGGCAGGATCAAGGGCGAACTTTTCCGCGATTTTCTTGTACATCCAGTCATCGATCACTTCTGCCGTGGCGTCCCAGCCGAGGACCACGTCCATCATGTGGGAGATGTCCCCGGCGCCTTTGTAGCCGTGGCGTTTCATTCCCTCCAGCCACTTGGGATTGACAAGGCGGGAGCGCAGCACGTGTTTGGCCTCCTCAAAGGTGGTACGCATCTTCACCCGCCTGGGGTCGGCGCTGTCACCTACCAGGGCGAAGGGAAGCTCGCCGCGCACGGTCTTGGCCGCTACGATAAGGCCGCCGTAGTAGTTATAAAAGTCGGTGCACGACATCATGTCGTATTCTCTGGAATCCTCGTTTTTGACCGTCACATCCATGCGGGAAAGAAGGTTGCGGAACGCGGCCGGCTTCTGCCTGCCGTAACTTCCCTTGCCATATGCGTGAGCACTATATCGGATGTAGTTGTTGCCCAGATCTTCCTGGGTCTTCCAGTTTTTCGACTCAATCAGTTCGGAGACCCCGGCCCCATATGTGCCCGGCGGGCAGCCGAAGACCCGGAACGTGGCCTCCCGCATGGCCTCTTCCCCGGCCATGCCCTCTTTCATATAGCCTTCCGCGTCCCGCAGGACATTGCGCCGCAGGATATTGGCATCCGGCGGTTCGTTTAACGCGGCCACTATTCGCGCCGCCTCGTCGATCCGCTCAACCAGGTTCGGAAACGAATCCCGGAAAAATCCGGAGATGCGCGGCACCACATCGAGTCGGGGCCGTCCCAGTTCAGATGCCGGAATTACCTCAAGACCGGTCACGTCTCCGCTTCCCTTGGCCCACACGGGCTTTACGCCCATGAGGTAGTAAATCTCGGCGATATCATCTCCCTTGGTGCGCATGGTGGAGCCGCCCCAAACGATAATTCCGACGCCTTCAGGATATTTCCCCGTCTCTTCCAGGCACCTTGAAATCAGGGCTTCTCCCAGCTTCTTGCCTACTTCCCAGGCCCCCGGGGTCGGGATTTTTTGGGGATCGACGGAATAAAAATTCCTGCCCGTGGGCAGGATATCGGCCTGCCCCCGGCTGGGCGCGCCCGACGGCCCGGGCAGAACAAACCCGCCGTCGAACCCGGTAAGGCTTGAGTCGATTTCATCGGTGACCCTCCGGATATTGGGCGTCAATATTTCACAGATGTAGTGCAAGACAGCAGCGACATTCTTGTCCCTGCGGCCCAGATGGGATTCAACAACGGCATCAATGCCGGCGGCATCAAACCGGCTTTCTTCCAGCGCTTTCACCATGGCCAACCCCTTTTCATGGGCGCTTTGAATAATTTGTCCACCGGTTTTGTTCTGAAAGCGCAGCAGAGATTTGCCTTTATTTTCCAAAAGATCATCATAGTCATAGCCGAGAGCATTCAGAGCCGATTCGCGCAGCGAAGGAGTGCCCCCGTTGGGCAACCTGGTAAGCTGAACGAGAAATTCCACAAGCCGGTCTTCCTCCGGCGATTTGCCCATAATGTGCAGCCCGTCATTAATCATGGTGTCTGCGAGATCGGCCAGGTAGCCGTGGAGTTTTTCGAGGAGTGCGTCGAAATCGGCAAACGCGTCTTTTTCACTTATTTCTAAATCCTTATGCAGGTCCGCTGCCTTCAGTGCCTCCCAGATCATGGGACGCAGGACCGGCAGCTTCCCTGGATCCTCCCGGCCCGCATCCGCATAGTCTTTTAAAAGATTCTCCACCTTTGCCAGGTCTTCGTAGAGGTCGGCGTTGGTGAACGCAGGGGTGAGGTGATCGATGATGCAGCAATAGGAACGGCGCTTGGCCTGAGTGCCTTCACTGGGGTCGTTGATGATATAAGGGTAAACATTCGGCAGGTCCATGATGGCAAGATCGGGATAGCACGCATCAGACAGGCCCAGGGCCTTGCCCGGCAACCATTCCAGGGAACCATGTTTGCCAACGTGCATCACCGCGTCCGCCCTGAAAACATCCTTGATCCACCGGTAATGGGCCAGATAGTGGTGGGGCGGGGAGAGATAAAAATCATGATAGATTTTGTCGATATTTTCGAAATAACCGCGGGGGGGCTGGATGGTGATGAAGATATTACCGTTGATCAACCCGGCGAAATGCATTTTTCCTTCATGCACGAAAAGGTCTCCGGGGACCTCGCCCCAGTCCGCGGTCATCTTTTCGCGGATGGGTGCGGGCAATGCCTCGTGCCATGGCCCGAACATCTCTTCACCGGCATGGGCCGCGGCCCTTTGGGCCATACGTTCCGGGGTCAGCCAGCGCTGATCACAGGTCATGCGGTCGAGCAACTCCCTGGCCAGCTCATCGCCGCTTTCATAAATCCTGTCGATCCAATAGCCCTCTTCTTTCATCCGGTCGAGAAGGAGTTTTACGCTCTCAAAGCTGTCAAGGCCCGCAGCGCAGCCGATGCGGTCGTTTCTCGGCGGGTAGTGATGAAAAACAATAGCGATCTTTTTGTCTTTATTGCTGATTTTCCGCAGCCTGGCCCAATTGAGCGACAGGGAAACCATCTTTTTGACCCGTTCGGGTATGGGTACATATCTGGCAAGCAGCGCGCCCGTGACCGGATCAATGTCCTCCTGTTCTCGCGTGGCCACAGGAACGGTAATCAGGGCACCGTCAAATTCAGGCTGGGCCGCCGAAAAGGAGACATCCATGGTGGAGACCCCCTGAAGGCCCTCCTTCCACTCGGCATAGGAATTCATGGTGACCATGGCCTGGATGAACGGGACATTCAGCTTCGGCAGGAGGTCTTTGTACTCAGGGGCCGCCAGGGTCAGAGAAAACATCATCGGGCTGATCAGGACATCAATCCGCGGCCTGCCGTTATCCATGAAGAAATTATCGACCACATAGTCGGCGCCGCGGTTTCCCCGCTCGGCATCCTTATATCTGAAATGAAATACACAGATGACGTTGGCCCCCTGGAGTTCAATTTCACGGATAACGGCGTCTATATAGGCCAGATTGTCATTGAGCCAGTAGGATTGATAGAACCAGAGACCCGCGGTGATCTTTTCCGGGTCCACCTTTTGTTTCAGATAATCTTTTACGTCTGGAATACCGGGGATATCTGGGTGATAGATCCCTTCCTGGGGAAGCCTTTGCGGGGGATCGCACGGCACTTCCTCGTCAAACAGCAGATTGTAAAGATAGATGAGCATATTCTGGAAATTGACGCGCCCGCCGTGCATAAGGTAACGGTTCAACGTGTCCCATCTGTCTGTGCCGAATGCGTCGTCATACTCCCGGGCAGCCAAAAGGCCGTCTTCATCGCTCCCCTGGGGATGAATATGAAAACAGGGCGTTTTCTCCCCATGGTCTTTCTTTTCCGTAACAGCTTTCGCCAGGGCATCAAAGGCCGGACAGGATTCCCTGCCGCCGTGGAGGACAACAAGGACGGCATCGCAATTGAGTGCGTCCCGGACAAATGCCTCTATTCTCGATTCATCAAAAAGCTGGCTCCGGGTCCTGGCCACGATCCTGATCTTTCCGCCCCCTTCCTGATATTGCCGCACGCCGGCGCTTAAGGAGGGGATCTCCATGGAATGGGCGCTGAAGTAGCAAAGTGTAAAAGGTCTCATTGCAGACTCCTTGTGTATTCTTGCCATAGCGTCTGATACATGACACAGGCCAGCCGACTGTTTTGGATGCCGTTGTAATATAGCCTGCTTGGACAATCACCGGGACAGTATGACGCCAGCAGGCAGCCCCCGCACTGCTCCCCGCGCAGGGTCAATCCGCTTAATGCCGTTATTTTCGACGTATCCGGAGCGTCCACGGTGCCGCAGGCAAACGCCGGATCACCAGCGGTCTGGGAGCAGGGGAAAAGGGTGCCATCCGGCAAAACAGCCAGACTTTCGCCGCGGCAGGCGTGACAATAGTCACTGGCTCCGCGTACGCGGCGCCCTTTTATCCGTTCCCATTCCCGGAGCTGTATGGGGACCGAGCGTCTCCTGTTTATCCGGCGAAGTGTTTCCGTAAGACGGATAACACCGGTTTTAAGCGCCTCCGGCAAAGGGGCAGCCACTGTCTTTGATGCCGCAGCGCGCCCCCTGTTGACCAGCATGTCCAGCCCCAACCCTCTGCATCCGGGGAATGCGGCCAGAAACAGGGCCAGGTCATGGAGATGTTTTACATTTTGCCGGGTTACCACGGCGGTTACCCGGAATTCCATATTCGCATCGGAAAGGAGTTTCATGCCCCGAATCGTCTCTGCCGCCCTGCCCCGTAATTTCTCCTGAACCGCCGGTGTTCCGTCCAGGCTGATTCCCACCTGCACATCATACCGTTTCAAATACTTGATAAGCGCGCGGTCCAGCAGGGTGCCGTTGGTCTGGACGGCGATGGTGGCGGGCCGGCCGGCCGAACGTATCTGTGACGACGTCCATTCGATCATTTCCGGTACCAATGCCGGTTCCCCGCCGGTCATCTGGACGTGGAACGCTTTGCCCGAAGCGGCGGCAAACCGCAGGCTTTTCCCAGCCGTTTTCCGTGACATTGACTGCTTTGCTTCCGGTTCTCCCCGGTAGCAGTAAAGACAGCGAAGATTGCATTCATCCGTAAGCGCCAGAATAAGGTATCTGGTCGCCGGGGTTATCTGTTTCCGCACAGTGCTGATTATTTTTCTCCTCTTTCCATGGAACCGGTCACAGGGTGCTTCTTTTCCCAACATGCTCTCGCCCCTTGTTTTCTGAGGCTTTTGCAGCACGTGACCCTCCCCGTTCTCCTCCGCTGTGCTCCGGAGCCGGGGTCTCCCATGCCGCAAAAGCCAAGAAAACCTGCGGGGCTAACGCAAATCGTTTTCAAAAGAAGCACCCTGTGACCGGTTATCTTCTAAATATATCTCCATCCTGTGCAACAGCCGGACTTCACTTTGGCAGATAAGCAGTCTGCCTGAATCCGTCTGCAGCAGTTGCCGGGCCTCTTCTTCTTTTCTTAAGGTAAAAGCAGGTTTGCCCTGTTCTATGGCCTCTGTCATAAGCCGAAGGTTCATCCGGTTCAGCGTCCCTACCGCAAATCCCGCGTCGATGACGCAAACAGCCTGCCGGACCAGGGGGAGCGCCTTATTTATCTCGTTTTGGGTAATTTTTTCCATAGGATACTGAGTGACGCATTTTGCGCCGAGGGCCTTTGCCACGTGATAGTCGAGGTCGTTTCCATGAAGGACCCCGGTGGTAATGGCAAATCCCCGCTTGGCCAGCAGCCGGTAGAGAGCTGTGCCGCTGCCCATGCCGCCGGCAACAAAAACCGTTCCTCTATGGCCGTTGCCCTTGATCTCAATGCTCCCCAGCGCCGGATTGAAGCTCGCCCCGTCAAAATCGTAAAGGGCGGAGACGCTTTCTTCATTAAGCGTATCTTCCGGCGGGCCCCAGGCGACGATGCCGCCGTCCTTGACCAGAAGGACGCGATCGGACACCTTGGCGGCCATGTCCACATCGTGCAGGGAGGCCGCCACTGTGATACCTTTTTCCCGACATAGCCGCTGCAAAATGGTTATCACCTCCATGCGGTGCCTTAAATCCAGGTGCAGCGTGGGTTCATCCAGCAGGATCACCCGTGGCTCCTGGGCCAGGGCCCGGGCCAGAAGTACTTTCTGCTTCTCGCCGTCGCTCAGGGTGTCCAGTTGTCGGGCGGCCAGGTCCCGGGCATGAACCAGGGCCAGGGAATCGAGGACTATTTTTTCATCAGCCCGTGTCAGTCTTCCTAAAAATCCCGTATGCGGGTAGCGGCCCAGGGCGGCAAACTCGAACACGGAAAACAGGCCGGGAGAGACCCGCTCCGTTAATACCACCGATATTATCCGGGCCAGATCCGCCTGGGGGAATCCCTGCAATTGGGTTTCATTGATGAGGACCGTTCCCTTGATGGGCGCAAGCAGCCCGGCCAGCGTCCTTAAAAGGGTGGTTTTGCCGGCGCCGTTGGGGCCAAGCAGGGAGATAAACCGGCCTTTGCCCAAGAAAAAATTGACGGCCTTAAGAACAACTTCTGCGTCATAACCGACGGAGAGATCTTTTGTCGTCAGAACCGTATCAATTTGAGTATTTGTCATACCGACACCCTCCGTTTCATCAACAGACCGATGACAAGGGGCGCACCGAACATGGCGGTAACGGCGCTCACCGGCAGCTCCACCGGCGAAAAAAGCAGGCGGGCGATAAGATCGCACAGACTGGTCACGATGGCGCCTAAAAAAACAACTCCGGGGATCAGTATCCGATTGTCCGATGTTGCGAAAAAAAGACGCGTCATGTGCGGCACGGCCAGGCCGATAAAGGCCACCGGCCCGGCCATGGCCGTCACCATGCCGGCAAGAGCGCAGGCGCACAAAATAATGAGAAATCTGAACAGCCGGATATTCACCCCCATGGTGGATGCGTATGCCTCCCCCAGGAGAAAGGCATTCAATGGTTTGCTGAGTCCATAGACAATGATCAGGATCAAGCCGCCCAGGAAAAACAGGATTTGAATTTCACTCCATTTAAACCCTGCAAAACTGCCGAGCTGCCAGAGCACAAAACCCTTGATTTTTTCCTGTCTGGCAAAGGCCACAAGGACGCTGGTAACGGCATGACACAGATACCCCATCATCAGACCCACAATGAGCAGGGTGATCACGTTTTTGACCTTTGCGGCAATGGCCAGCACCACGGCCATGGTCGCATAAGCGCCGGCAAGGGCGGAAAGAGTGGTTAAAAAAGGGGCCAGAGCGGTGAATCCCAGGCTCAGTGTGGTCAGCATCACAATAGAGACCGTCAACGTTGCGCCCGAGGAGATCCCCAGGATAAAAGGGCCGACAATGGGATTGCGGAAAAACACCTGGAGCAACAGGCCGGCCACGGCCAGATATGCGCCGCCCATGACTGTGGCCACGGCTCTTGGAATGCGGATGTTCCATACGATGAAACCGCTTGTGGTCCCCACGTCATGACTGCTGATAATGCGCAGCAGATCGGGTAAAGATATGTCAATGGACCCAGCGATGATATTAACGGCCACAGAGACCGGCAAAACCGCGGAAAACAGGGCGAAAAGCAGGTAGTGTCTCTTTGCGTCGATGATGCGTTTTTCTTTCATTTCAGCATGGCCTGTGGAGGATTATCCGTATCCGGAAGCCTGGTAAAAAATTTCATACGATACTCAGGGAAACGTCCCGGGTTTAAAACGGCAGCCACCTCTTCGATGATTTCATCCAGCCGGTCAGCGGATTGCGCATAACATGGCAGGGGAGAAAAGACCTTGCCGTGTGTAAGTGGGCCGATACCTTTCAGCAGGGGATTGATCCGGGCCAGGGCCGCCTTGGATGAGGCCCCTGTTTCATAGGTCCTGTATGTAAAAAGTATGTCCGCTTTTTTGCCGCTGGAAAGAAACCTTTCCAGTGTAATTTCAATTCAGGACCCGCCTGCTATGTCGCTGAACAGGTAATCCCCCCCGGCCAGATTCACCATCTCCGCAACCCAGGAATTCCCCGGCTCCACCAGCACCCTTTTTTCATAAATATCTCCCCAGATCACTTTGGGCCGCACATCAGGAGAGAGATTAAGGCTATATATCCGCTTGATGGCGCTGGACACCCTGGCAACATATTCATCCGCCTCCTTTTCCCTGTTGAAAAAAAGGGCCAGGAACTGGACGAACCGCATGCGCGTATCAAGGTTCATGGCTTCGGCAGTGGTCGTAATCACCCCCGGGATATCCAGCTCCATAATTCCGGAAATCACAGACGGGTCCCAGGTAAGCACCAGGTCGGGCTCGATGGCCTTGAGTCTTTCAAAATCAACCGCGCTGGATTCGCCGATGTAAGTGACCCGTCCGTTTTCCATTCCTTTTTTGACTTCCTCGATGGTCCAGTACTCCTTTTTCCTGGTGACGCCCACGAGCACCTTGTCCAGGATGCCCAGGGCCTTGAGCAGCGCCACGTTATACCCGGAATAGGCCACCACGCGGCGGACCGGTATTTCAATGATCTGATGTCTTTCATATCCGTCCGGCGGCTTTTGTCCTCTGGGCACCAGAACCAGGGTTCTTCCCGCACCGTCCCGGATCTCCTTGCAGTTGTCAGGCAGTGTTTTTACTGAAAATTCACCGATACTCCTGAACGATGTCCTGCCGCCTGCTTCCTGACGGCAGGCTGCAAGCAGGAACACGCCTAACGCGGCGATACACAGCTTTATGAGTGCCCGGTGAGAATGGAATTTATACACGGCGTTTTCCTTCTTTCGCCTGTAATAAGAACCACTGATAGAGATACATGCACAGTCCCACAATAAAGAGCACGGTCCCGGTAAAACAGAACATCATTCCAGGATCGTCTTTGATGATCAGATTAATGTAAGGCCGGCGTTTCATGCCGGTCTTATATTGGGGGGCAAAATCCTTAAGATGAAAGCTCAGGCCCTTGAATCTGAAAGGGGCGTTGATGCCGATGGCCTTCCACACCTCCTTTTGCCCCGCGGTCAAGCGCAGGGCTGCCTGGACGTTGATGGCCCGGTTATTGAGAAATTTCAGCCGGCTTCCCTGATAATATTGGACATCCAACGATCCCAGTTGCACTTGAATCTCCGAATGCGGGATCCGGACACTTTGTCCCTGAACGATAATCATGTCCGGATATGTCCTGGCATAGAGATAACTGACAAGGTAGCCGATCAGGATCACAATCAAGGCATAATGCATGATGTGGGGTGAAAATTTCAAAATAAACCGCAGGCGGCCTGTAAAACGGGAACGGAACTTCGCCAGGGTGAAAACCCGGTTGGTAGTACAGACAAAGGTGTTTACAGCCAGGAGAAACAGCAGAATTAACAGTCCGAAAAACCACACTGTATGGCCTGCGTAAGTTATCCCGTAAGTCTTGATCCATTCAATAAGTCCCAAGTCATTGAGCGGTTTAAACAGGTTCTCGTGTCCTTTAAGCCCCAGGTAGCCGCCTGCCAGATCAACAACCAGCAGCAAGAGAACCACCGTGGTCAGACGGACGCTTCCCAAGACCTTCCATATTTTTTTCACGATGTCTTTCATAGAAACTTCATCAAAATACCCGTGTCGGGAAGCCGGAATCCCCCCAGCTCAGGACAACAATTAAAAGTCAAGATCAACACCGCGCCGAAAACGGCAGCATATGTCCTCCTTTCGACATCCCAGCTTTTCAGCAGGTGGAGATGCAGAAAACACCCATAGTAAAACCAGGTGGCCGTGGTCATGGTGATGGCTGCGTCATCCCAGACCACCGGACTTCCCCAGCTGAGATAGGACCATATCTCTCCGGAAAACATGGAGAAGGTCCAGAAGCCAAACCCCCAGACAATCCAGGAGGCAGCCCAGCTCCTGTTTCTCAAAACCGCCTGTTTTCTTGATCTGCCCTTCTGACGGATATGATCAAGCGCATGGATGCCGGCGATCAAAAAGCAGGACTTGCCAATAATGCCTGACAACAAAAAGAGGTGGGAGAAGATGGTTTTGGATTTTAGGAAAGGGAGATAAAAGTCGTTGGGGAAAAAGGCCGCTGCCAGCGACAATAGGCATATCAAAGCCACGAGCATGTTCCATCCCGCCCGCTTTTGCCATATTGTCTTCAGGGACAGGATGCCGATAAAAAGCGGCAGGAAAAACGGGCCCTGGAACATGGGCATCAGGGGCCAGGAAAAATAATAACGGCCGGCATCCGACAAGAAGTTGGCGAAAAGGCCGATGCCGAATATACATCGAAACAGAAGTGCCCTTTTGCCCTGCAAAAAAATAGACAGAAACCCGCTCAAAAGATAAAAGGATACTGCCACATAAAACATGTCGCGCGGTAAAAACATGGTCCTTGCGTATCCGATTTATTAGTACATTGTCAGAAGGTAAAAAAAATCCCCGGACCGAATTAAACCGATCCGGGGATTTCCCTTTTTTTATCCGCAGGACCACACAGGTAAGCGCTTGTCCACGACGCTTGCCTCAATATATTATTCCCGGCAGGTCTTCTGGCTTCCCCGCCCCTTTAGCGACCTTCCCATCCCGGTTCACCGGAACAGTGGCACATGAATGCTAAAAGGGTTCCCTTTTTATTAATGAAAAAGGGCAGGGTCACAGCGGCGGGCCCGCTCCCGACTTTCACGGGATTCCCTATTAAGCCCATGAGGGCACCGAATTTCCTTTATCCGAAAGCGGGTGCCATTGTCAAGAAAAAAATATCGAAATGAACCCAAAGTTTCTCCAGCAAGGCCCCCAGCTTATCCCTCCCCACTTCTGGATCGCGATTTTGCACTTCCGCCCACTCCTATAGCCTGTCCATGACATGTCCGGAGTCGTAAATATTCGGTGAACCCGTGGTCCACTGTGGAAGTTGCCATCCGTGCCCTGCCGCAGGAGCGGTTTGCCTTTTGCAGGGTTTCGATCGCGGGCCGGATTGCACTGCCTCTCCGGTCTGCGATGAGTGAGCTTTGAAACCCGGAAAAAGGTAACCGCTTCAAGGCAGGATATAACGGGTTCACCGAATATTTACCCGGAGTCAATGATTTCCTTAGCCTTTTCAAGGCGTTCCTATAAATAATCAGGCAGGCATCCCTCGGAAGAGATGCCCGGAAAAGGGCAATGCTTTCAAAACAGACTCGCTATGGGGTTTTGAAATTGTCATATAAGGAAGAATGATATATGAAAGTAAGAACCAATTTAAAAATTAGGCGATTGTGAATATGCTGATCAGCGAAAAAATGCATACTGAGTATCCATCCTTGATAAATATGTAAAGCGGTTTTTATCTATACTAATTTACCGAATATTTAGTAACTTCTCATTGGACCACCGTGCCGGAAACGAGAACCAGTATATACAGATATATGGATTTGATTGCGGATAAAAATAACCGATGGGATTTAGACCTGAGCATCATCATTCCTGTCAAGGATGAAGAAAAAAATATCTCCCGACTTGCAAAAGAGGTCGGAATGGTGATGAATGCCGCATTATGGTCCTGGGAATGCCTTTGGCTGGATGACGGATCAACAGATAATACGCTATCCGAACTACAGCAAATAAACGCAAAGGATTCCCGCCATCAATTTATTGCCCTGTCACGCAACTATGGTCAATCGGCAGCCCTATATACAGGCTTTGGTTGCGCGCGCGGGGAGATTCTGGTCACCCTGGATGGTGATGGACAAAATGATCCTAAGGATATCCCTGTCCTGGTAAGACGTCTGCTTGAAGATAATGCAGACATGGTAAACGGCTTTCGCCGGAAACGAAGGGACACCTTCATACGGAAGGTCTCCTCGCGTATTGGGAATGCCTTCCGGAATTGGGTTACCAATGAACAGATACATGATGTAGGCTGCTCACTGCGGGTCTTTCGCCACCGGTGCGTGGAAAATATCCCGGTATTCAAGGGAATGCACCGCTTTTTACCTACACTGATACGAATCAGCGGGTGTTCCGTCATACTTGAAATGCCGGTGAACCACCGTCCTCGCAGGTATGGACAGACAAAGTATGGCATCCATAACCGTCTTTGGGTAGGGTTGATGGATACCCTGGCTGTGCGATGGATGCAGACTCGAATGGTATATCCAGAGATAAAGACTTCATCGTTGAACCCAAATTATGCACTTCA
>Ga0190359_1000862_pt1 | contig 19965 bp, 17 predicted proteins | sample 48721823_MG_FD_161269 | JGI IMG/M metagenome (GOLD analysis project Ga0190359, IMG submission 161269) | Hydrothermal vent microbial mat bacterial communities from Southern Trench, Guaymas Basin, Mexico - 4872-18-2-3_MG | ecosystem: Environmental > Aquatic > Marine > Hydrothermal vents >... | reverse complement strand
TGGTGACCACGCCGCTGGTGTACAGGATTCCCGCCAACCGGCAGGAGGTTGCCGAGTTGCGGGCCCGGGTCCAGTCCAAGGAGCACGTGCTGGGACGGCTGGTGTCGCGTGACGGGCGCGCGGTGCTGTTGTACTGCTTCCTGGCCTACGGCAGCGATCCCCTGACCATGGCCGGGCGCATCCGCAAGGTGGTTCGGGAGCATTTCCCCGGGGAACGCAAGTACTGGGGCGGGGGGCCCTTCGTCTCCACGTACATCTACGAGTCCACCCGCTCTGACATCCACCGGCTCACCCCCTGGGCGGTGGCGGTGGTGGTGCTCATCCTCTTGCTGGCCTTCCGCGACATCATCGGCGTGGGCCTGGTGCTGCTCTCCACCGGCGTGGGTATCCTCTTTTCCCTGGCGGTGATGTCGGTGCTGGGGGTGCGCTTCAACATCGTGCTGGGGTCCATGCCGGTCATCCTCTTCGCCGTGGGTTCGGCCTACGGTATTCACATCCTGGCCCGCTACTACGCCCTGGCCCGCCGCTTGCCCGGCCCGCAAGCGGTGCGCCGCACCGTCACCGAGGCGGCCCCGGTGGTCATCGCCGCCGGGCTGACCACCGCCGTGGGATTGCTGTCGTTCCTGGCCATGGACATCGCTCCCCTGCGTTCCTTCGGGCTGTTCACCTCGGTGGGCATCCTGGCCACCCTGCTGCTGGCGGTGACCTTCATCCCGGCGGTGCTGTACGTGGCCCGCCTGCGTCGCGACCAGGGCGGCATCGGCGTCCTGCGCGCGGCCTGCCGCCGCCTGGCGTTGACCTCGAGACGTCACCGGGCGGCCTGGGCGGCGGCCCTGGCCCTGCTGGCGCTGGCCGGGGCGGCCTTCACCGGCCGGGTGCGCACCTCCATGGACACCACCTCCTTCTACTCTGCCGGCAGCCCGCCGGCCCGGGCCGAGCAGTTTATGCGCCGGCACTTCGGGGGCTCCTTGTTCGTGCAGGTCTACCTGCAGGCCGACCTGGGACAGCCGGCGATGCTGCGCCTGGTACAGCGGCTGGCGGACCGGGTATCGCTGCTCGAGCAGGTGTCCGACGTCATGCAGGTGTCCGAGGCCATCGCCCAGGCCAACGAGGCTTTCGTGGGCCAGCGACGGATTCCCGACACCCCCCAGCAGGTGGCCCTGCTGCACAGCCTGCTGGCCAGCGATCCGGCGGTGGAGCAGCTGATAACCCGGGACCGGCGCCGGGCCCTGCTGCACTTCAAGCTGCGTCCGGCCGCGGCCGAGCAGGTGGAGCAGGTGCTGGAGAAGATCGAAAAACTCACCCGCGAGCAGGTGCCGGCGGCGGTCAAGCTGGTGACCCGTTCCCAGGCGGGGGAGGCCGGGCGGCGCCTGTGGCGCGAGCAACTACGACTGCGCCTGAGCGCCCTGGCCGCCCGACGGGGATTGGCTCCGCAGGCGGTGGCCGCTTCCCTGCCGGCGCTGGAGGAAAAGATCCCGCCCGACCGGGACGAGATCGAGCGGCGCCTGGCCCACTGGCTGGCCTCGGCCGAGTGCGCCGTGGACCTGGGTTCTTTGGATAGGCGATTGCCGGCAACGCTGGCCCGGATACTGGCATCCGCCGGGCCGCCGGCCGGCGAGGACGAGCTGCGCGATCTGCTGCGCCGGCAACTGGGCGAGCGGGCCGACGAGGAGCTGGTCGAAGACCTGTTGCTTTCACTGCAGCAGCCGCTCGAGCAGTTCTGGCAGGAGGCCCGAGCCGGAGCCCGGGCCCGGGCCTTCCTGGCCCGCAGCGGCTGGCAGGTCGCCGGACCGGCCCGCGCCCGGCTGGAGCGTGACATATCCATGGCCTTGCTGGAAAACGAATCGCCCACGCTGGCCCTGCCCACCGCCGCCGGCGAGGCCGGCGCCATGCCGGTGGTGGCCCGGGTGACCGGCCTGCCGGTCATGCACCGCGGCCTGTCCGCCAGCGCCACTTCCAACCAGCTGCGCTCGCTGGTGTTTGCCCTGGTGTTCGTGCTGCTGGTGATGGCCTGGTACTTCCGCTCCTGGCGGGTGGGGCTGCTGGTGAGCTCGCCCACCATGTTCACCCTGCTGGTGATCTACGGGGGCATGGGCCTGCTGGGAGTGCGCCTGGACATCGGTACCGCCATGCTGGCCAGCCTGGTGCTGGGAGCGGGGGTGGACTATGCCGTGCACCTGGCCTCGGCCTGGCAGGCACGCCCGGGACAGGGACTGGACGATGCCGCGGCCCGGGCCGCGGCCGAGACCGGGCCGGCCATCTGGATAAACGCCGTCTGCGTGGCGGTGGGCTTTCTCATCCTCACCCTGGGAGAGTCCCGGCCGCTCAAGAACGTGGGTGGCCTGACGGCGGCGGCCATGCTGGTGGCGGCGGCGGCCACCTTCCTGCTGTTGCCACTGCTGGCCCGGCGGGAGAGTTACCGGAACCCGGAGCCCGAGGAAGACGAACCGCTGCCGGCCGGGGAGGCCAACACCGCCGCCGGGCCGGCCAGGCGCTGAAGCTTGCGAACACGCACGTGGCGTTGTCGCAAGTAGCCGGACGGATACACGGGAGGAACGACATGAACAGATGCGGACACTGGCAACTGGTGATGATGCTGACCCTGCTGATCGCTGTCCCGGCCCGCGCCGACAAGCGCGGCCAGGAGATCATCGAGAAGCTGGATCGCCTGCAGACCGCCGCTGCCGACCAGTACTTCGTCTTCGACATGACCACCTACCAGGAGGGCAAGAGCCCCACCACCATGACCCTCGAGGTCTACATCAAGGGCACCAGGCTCCGCCGGGTCAAGTTCCTGGCTCCCGGGGATCTCAAGGGCACGCGCATGCTGGTGCGGGCGCTCGACCAGATGTACATCTACCTGCCCGCCTACCGGCGGGTGCGGCGCATCGCCAGCCACGTGCGCGACCAGGGCTTCATGGGCTCGGCCTATTCCTACGACGAGATGGCCATCGTCACCTATGCCGACGTCTTCGACTGTGACCTGGCCGCCGAGAGCGACAGCCACTACCAGCTCAAGTGCCGGCGCCGGCCCGGCCAGAGCTTCCACTACGAGGTCATGGAGATGGATATCCGCAAGGACAACCACCATCCCGACCAGCTGCGCTTCTTCAACGCCAAGGGCCAGAAGCTCAAGACCGACTACCGCAACGACTACCACTGCCGCGACGACGGCCGTACCTGCACGCCCTACACCATGAAGCTGGTGGATCACTCCCGGGGCGATCTCTACACGGTGATGAAGCTCAAGGACTGGAAAGTCAACACCGGCATCAAGGACAGCTTCTTCACCGTGCGGGCGCTGCAGCGGGACCGCTAGCGGTGTTGACCGGGAGGACGGCCGATGCGCGTACGACTGGCAGGGTTGTTGACCGTGGGAGTGTTGCTGGCGGCCGGCCCGGACCGGGCCGATGAACTGCGGCTGGAACTGGGCGGGGCCATCCAGAGCGACCTGCGCTTCCGCCCCGACGACAAGAGCGTGGGATCGTTCTACAACCGCCTGGAGTGGAAGCCGGGCATAGCCCGCAACGAAAACCGCCTGGAGTTCAAGCTGCGGGCCCGTTACGGCGATGCCGCCGCCGTGGTCGAGCTGCGGGCCGCCTGGCTGGGTTGGGCCGAGCAGGTGCTGGCCATCGGCGAGCTTGCCGACCGCAACCGCATCGATCCCTACTACTTCGAGGCCCGGGCCGCCTACCTGGATATGAACGATTTCCTGGTGGAGGGGCTGGATCTGCGGGTGGGCCAGCAGCTGGTGCTCTGGGGGGTGGGCGACCAGTTCAACCCCACCAACAACTTGAACGCCAACGACGTCGAGGACGTGCTGCTGTTCGGCGACCAGCGGGCCAACTTCATGATCAGGGCGGACTACAACTTCCTGGAGCAGTTCTCCATCTCTGGCGTGCTGGTGCCAGTTTTCCAGGGGGCGCAGATTCCGCGCTCGTCACCGCTGGGTACCGCGATGATAGATCGTGTTTCAGTGCTCGAAGACGATCTCAGAAAACGCATCGTTTTCGAGAACACTCTGACCTCGTACCGCTACCAGTTCCTCGGGATGAACATTCCTGCGACTCCCGCGGTGGTGTCCGGCAGCAAGATCGTTCTTCCGGAGAGAAACTTCGAGAACATGCCGTTTTCCTTCAGGCTTGCCGGCAACATGCTCGGACAAGACGTCGCGCTCAGCTACTACCGCGGCCGCCACGACTTTCCCCAGCCGGTGCGCAACCACGCACACCAACGCATGTTCGACACACCGAGCTGCGACCCGGCATCCGGCGTAACCTCCGGCGAGTTCGACCCGTCCCTTCCGTGCATCGACGGGGTGATAGAGACGGAAGTAGAGATGCGCTACCCGCGCATGCAGGTGATCGGGTTCAACATGGCCGGGGAGATTCCACTCGACTGGATTGACGAAAGCCTGTTGGGTATCGGCTACCGCATCGAGCTCGGCGTCTACATGCCGGAGGCCGTGGAGTTCGAGATCTACCAGGACACCATGTTCGCGGGAAGCCTCTTGCTCGAGCAGCCGGCGGGCGAGTACGACTACGGCCTCGGGGGCGAAAAGCCGCACGTGGTGGACGAGCGGGTGTTCGCGAAGTGGGTGGTCGGGCTCGACTACTCGTTCGGCCCGCACTGGATGGTCAACCTCATGTGGGTGCACGGCATGGCCGACGAGTTCGGGGCCGGAGACTTCCTGCGCAAGGGATACCAGCTCCGTCAGAGCCGGTTCGTCGGGGAGTCGCCGTACGACTGCCTGTTTGCCAACCTCGACATAAGCGATCCGGACGGCGCGGCGAAGGCCGCTACCGTCTGCGGCGAGCGAAGCACAGAGGAGATTCTCAGGCCGCGAATAGGCGATTACGCCGTGGCCGGGGTGGACTTCAAGTTCGCCGACCAGAAGGCGCTGCTGCGGCTGTTCGTCCTCTGGGACGTGAGCGGCTACTACCGCTCCTACTACGACGAGCAGGCCGGGCAGCGGGTGCTCGAGTACCTGAGCCTGTTCGGCGACGGCTTTTCCATGATCCTGTTTCCCGAGTTCCACTACAACTTCGGCAACGGCTTCGAGCTGGGTGCCGGGGCGCTGCTGCAGCTGGGCAAGCGCTACACCAAGTTCGGCGACCCGGCCGCGGGCGGCTCGCTGCTCTGGACCCGGGTTCGCTTCAGTTTCTGAGAAAGGACGTGACAATATCGATTCCGGCAGCTGCAGCCGTCATCTCGAGAGGCAATGGGGCTGGATCACCTGTTTAGGTTGGGGCTGAAGCTGCGATTCGGCCTGAGCGACGAAGGCGACGAATGAGTCGAGGCCAACCCGGAGGATGGCATGCCCGTCGAGAAATTCCGCTCCCTGGAGCAAATGAACCAGGCCCACGACCTTCCGCCTCCGGCCAGCGACCGCGAGTTGCTCCGGCGCATTGCGGTGGTTTGGCGCCGGGCGGCCCGCCTGGCTCCCACGCGGCCCTTCTCCCCGGGAGTGGAGAAGTACCACGACCTGGAAGAGGCCCAACGCGCCCGCGCCGGGGCACGAGCCGCTGCTTCTGTCGCTGTTCCCAACCCATGACGCTGCCAACCGGCGGCGAGCCCGACCCGGTGGTGGACGAGGTAACCCAGTACGCCTGCATCGACAAGGACGGGGTGAAGTTCTGCTACGACCCGCGCAACCTGCCCGCCGACTACACCGCCACGGCGTTCTGAACCAGGACGCTGCCCCACCGGCCCGTCCCAAGTATGCTATAATGGTTCCCGGACCGAGCCGGGAGGTTGGATCATGACACGGACCAAGACTCCTCTTCTGATAGCCCTGGGACTGGGCCTGCTGGGAGGGTTGCTGGCCTACCAGACCATCCGCCGCACCGAGCAGCGCCTGACCGCCGGCTGGCAGCTGCGGCCGGTGGTGGTGGCGGCGCGCGACCTGGCCGCCGGCACGGTGCTGGAGGTCGACATGCTGGCCCGCTCGGAGAGCCCGGAGCGCTTCGCCTCCGGCTCCATGGTGGAGCCGGGCCAGGTGGAACGCGTCGTCGGCCAGCGCCTGGCCGCGCCGCTGCTGCGCGGCGATCCGCTGATGTGGAGCCACCTGGCCTCGGCCAGCCGCCACGAGCGGCTGAGCCGCATCGTGGAACGCGGCGGGCGGGCCATGAGCCTGTCCATCTCCGGCTCGCGGGCGGTGTCGGGGTTCCTGCAGCCGGCCGACCACGTGGACATCCTGGGTACCTTCAGCGATCCCAAGGACGGGCAGCTGGTGTCGGTGACGCTGCTGCAGAACGTGGTGGTGCTGGCCGCCGGCCAGCGCGCCGCCGGCGACACGGCCGCGCTGGAGCCGGAGCGGCAGGACATCTCCGAGGTCACCCTGCTGGTGCTGCCCGAGGAGGCCGAGATCCTGGCCCTGGCCGTGGAGCTGGGCCGGCTGCGGCTGACCCTGCGCAATCCCGAGGACATCGCCACCCAGCAGCGGCGCCGCGGCGCCACCCTGCACACCCTGATGAGCGGCGAGCGCCTGCCCCAGGTGCAGAAGTTGCGCGACGGGCTGCCCGGCATCATCCGCGGTCCCGCCGTGAGCCACGATCGTTGACAGCACCCGCCGCAGCCGCTATGGCTGCAGGGTGATGCCGTCCGCCAACGAGCCAACCATCGATTGCCGGGAGCTGAGCAAGCACTTCCACGACCGCAAGCGCGGCCTGGTACGTGCCGTCGACGGCATCAGCTTCCAGGCCCGGGCCGGGGAGGTGTTCGGGCTGCTGGGGATAAACGGCGCCGGCAAGACCACCACCCTGCGCCTGCTGGCCACCCTGCTGCGGCCCAGCGGCGGTGACGCCCGGGTGGCCGGCTTCTCCATCAACGAGCGGCCCGCCGCCGTGCGCGCCAACATCGGCTTCCTCACCATGTCCACCGGCCTCTACGGCCGGTTGACGGTACGCGAGATGATCGAGTACTTCGGCCGCCTGCACGGCCTGGAGCGGGAGCGGCTGGCACGGCGCACGGAGGAGCTGTTCGAGCGTTTCGATATCGCCTCCTTCGCCGGGCGGCGCTGCGACAAGCTGTCCTCGGGGATGAAGCAGAAGGTCTCCATAGTCCGCTGCGTGCTGCACGACCCGGCGGTGATGATCCTCGACGAGCCCACCGCCTCCCTAGACGTCCTGGCCGCCCGTAACATCGTCGAGTTCATCGCCGACAGCAGGAGCCGGGGCAAGTGCGTGCTGCTGTCCACCCACTCCATGGCGGAGGCGGAAAAGCTCTGCGACCGGGTGGGCGTAATTCACCGGGGACGCCTGCTGGCCTGCGACGGCATCGCGGCCCTGCGCGGCAGCTCCCCCTCGGGGCGCCTGGAAGACGCCTTCGTGAAGCTGGTGGAGGAGCGGGCGTCATGAGCAAGCAGGTCGGGGTGGTCTTCGCCAAGGAGCTGCGCGAGGTGCTGCGCGACCGGCGCACCCTGATCTTCATGCTGCTGGTACCCACCGTGGCCGTTCCCCTGTTCATGTGGATCTCCACCGAGCTGGTGACCCACTTCGCCACCAAGCTGGCCCGGGAGGAAGCCCGGGTGCTGCTGCTCAATCCCGGGGCGGCGCCGGAGCTGGTGCGGCGGCTGCGGGACAGCTCCAGCCTGGAGCAGACGGCCCGGCGCATCGAGCAGGTGCTGGTGGGGGCGGGGCTGAGCGTCGAAGAGCTGGCCCTGCTCAAGGGGGAACCGAAGGCCTTCATGCGCCTGCTCGAGAAAAAGGGCATCGCCGCCGACGAGCTCGTCGGGAAACTGCGCCGGGCCACCGGCACCGCCGACCTGGACGCCGATCCGAAGCAGCTGCTGGCCGGCCTGGCTCCCCCGCGTATCCAGTGGCTGGAGGAAGCACCCGCGGGGGTGGACGCCGCCGCCCTGGCCGCTGCCGGCCGGCGCCGGCACGAGCTGCTCGAGGCGGTGCGGCGCCGGAAACTGGCGGCGGCCGTGGAGTTCGACCCGCGGGCGGAGTCTCTCCTGGGCGAGGAGCGGAGCGCCCCGGTGAAGATCTTCTACCTGGAGTCGTCCGATCGCTCCCGGGCCGCGCTGAAGTCGCTGCGCCGGATGCTGGCCACCCTGGGCCGGGAGATCCTGGCGGAACGCCTCCGGGACAGGAACCTCGATCCGGGATTCGCCCGGCCGCTGGCGGTCCGGGCCGAGCGCCTGCCCGGGCCCGGCTTCATGGCCAAGCTGCTGTCCATGCTGCTGCCCTACATGATCCTCATCTTCGCCCTGGCGGGGGCCATGTACCCGGCCATCGACCTGGGGGCGGGGGAGAAGGAACGCGGCACCCTGGAGACGCTGCTGGCCGCGCCCGTCGACCGGCTGGCGCTGGTGCTGGGCAAGTTCGGGGTGGTGATGGTGGCGGCGCTGGTGTCGGCGCTGCTGGCCACCCTGAGCCTCACCGTCTCCATGCGGGCCGGGGTGCTGGGCACGCTGTCGCTCATCGGGGGCGAGGGCTTTTCCTTCAGCCTGGTCGAGGCCGGATGGGCCTTCCTGGTGGTGATTCCCACGGCCGGCATCTTCGCCGCCCTGCTGCTGGTGCTGTCGGTGTTCGCCCGCAGCTTCAAGGAGGCGCAGTCCTACGCCAACCCGCTGCAGATGTTCGTCATCCTGCCGGCGTTCGTCTCCTTCATCCCGGGGGTGGATTTCGATGCCGGCACGGCGCTGATCCCGGTGGTGAACGTCTCGCTGGCGCTCAAGGCCATCTTCACCGGCAACCTCGACCAGCACTACCTGCACCTGGGACTGCTGTTTCTCTCCAGCGCCGTGCTGGCCGCGGGGTTGCTGCTGTTCACCACCTGGTGGTTCCGCCGCGAGCAGGTGCTCTTCCGCGGCTGAGAGTCATCCGGAGGGAGGGGAATTCAACACCGCCAGCCGATCGCGGAACTCGGCGCGCAGGGCGGCCAGCTGCCCGGGCTCGACGCCCAGCTCCCCGGCGATGCGGGAGATCTCGTTGTCCTCGACGGCCGATATCGAGCCGTCCGCGGCGGCCACGGCGAACAGGCAGCGCAGCAGCCGCTGCTTCACGGCCGCGTCGGCCAGCTGGCGGAACTGGCGGGCCACCAGGAAGTTCTCCGTGCCGCCGAACAGCTGGTTCTGCTGCTTGGCCATCTGCACCGCCAGCACGGCCTGCCCGGCGTCCAGCCCGCCCGCTTCTTGCACCAGCCGCTCCATCTCGGCCACCTCCTCGGGGCGGAAGTCGAGATCGGCGTTGGCCACCCGGCCCAGCAGGTAGGCGAAGGCGGCCACCAGCCTGGCCTGCTCGGGCGGCAGGGCCTCCAGTCGCTCGACTATGCGGCGCACCGCGTCGGCTCCGTCGTCGTCATCCTTCGGCTCGGCCAGGCCCAGCCACTGGCGTATTCCCATGTCACCACCTCCCGTGGCGCAGTCTGCCCCGCCCGGCAGCGATTGACAAGGCCTCACCGGCACACGTATAAGGTCAGCCAGGAAGGATGTGACATGAACGACATAGGAATCCGCCGCGAGGACAAGAACCGCTGGGAACGGCGGGCGCCGCTGACTCCCGGGCAGGTGGGCCAGTTGGTGAAGCAGGGCATCGAGGTGGTGGTGCAGCCCTCGGCCATCAGGGCCTTTGCCGACGACGAGTACGCCCGGGCCGGGGCGCGCCTGGCCGACGACCTGTCCGCCTGCCGGCTGGTGCTGGCGGTCAAGGAGATACCCGTCCGGCGCCTGGCGGCGGGCCAGGCCTACGCCTACTTCGCCCACGTCATCAAGGGTCAGCCCTACAACATGCCCATGCTGGCCCGGCTGCTGGAGCTGGGTTGCAGCCTGATCGACTACGAGAAGATCACCGATGACCGGGGCCGGCGCCTGGTGTTCTTCGGCCGGCACGCCGGCCTGGCCGGCATGGCCGACAGCCTGTGGACCCTGGGCCGGCGCCTGGCCGCCGAGGGACTGGACACCGCTTTTGCGGAACTCCAGCCCGCCCACCATTACCCCGACCTGGCCGCGCTCAAGCGGGCGGTGGCGGCGGCCGGCCGGCGCCTGGCCGAAGAGGGCCTGCCGGAGGAACTCGTGCCCCTGGTGTTCGGCTTCGCCGGCTACGGCAACGTCTCGCAGGGAGCCCAGGAGATCTTCGACCTGCTGCCCCACCGCCAGATCACCCCGGCCGAGCTGCTGGGGCGACTGCCGGCGGAGCGCAACCTGCTGTTCAAGGTGGTGTTCCAGGAAAAGGACATGGTGGAGCCGGCCCGGGCGGACGGGCAGTTCGTCCTGCAGGACTACTACCAGCACCCGGAAAACTACCGGGGAGTGTTCTCCCGCTACCTGCCGCGGCTCACCGTGTTGATGAACTGCATCTACTGGACGGAGCGCTACCCGCGCCTGCTCACCCGGCAGGACCTGCGGCGGCTGTGGGCGGCCGGGGCCACGCCGGCGTTGCGGATCATCGGCGACGTCTCCTGCGACGTCGAGGGGGCGGTGGAGTGCACCCTGAAGTGCACCAGCCCCGACGACCCGGTCTACGTCTACCGCGTCGACGCTGACGATGTCGTCTCGGGGGTGGAGGGTCGCGGGCCGGTGGTGCTGGCGGTGGACAACCTGCCCTGCGAGCTCCCCGCCGAGAGCACCGAGGACTTCGGCCGGGCCCTGCTGCCTTTCCTGCCGGCCATGGCCCGGGCCGATTATTCCCGCGCCTTTACCGAGCTGGAACTGCCCGAACCCATCAGGCGCGCCGTCATCACCCACCGGGGGCGTCTCACCCCTGATTTCGCCTATCTGCAACAACCACTGGAACTGCACGGAGGTGGACAGTGAAGAAGGTTCTGGTACTGGGAGCCGGCCTGGTTTCGCGGCCGCTGGTGAGATACCTGCTGGACCACGGCTACGCCGTCACCGTGGCCAGCCGCACCGTGGCCAAGGCCGAGAAGCTGGTAGCGGGGCACGAAAACGGCCGCGCCCTGGCCCTGAACGTGGACGACGTCGAGGCCATGCGCCGGCTGGTGGCCGAGTGCGACGCGGCCGTCAGCCTGCTGCCGGCAACCCGCCACCCGGAAGTGGCCCGGGCCTGCCTGGATCTCGGCAAGCACATGGCCACCACCTCCTACGTCAGCCCCGCCATGCGGGCGCTGGACGCCGAGGCCCGCGACAAGGATCTATTGCTGCTCAACGAGATGGGAGTGGATCCGGGCATCGATCACATGTCGGCCATGAAGGTGATTCACCAGGCCGAGCAGCAGGGGGCGGTGCTGGTGGGCTTTTCCTCCTGGTGCGGGGGACTGCCGGCTCCCGAGGCCAACGACAACCCCTTCGGCTACAAGTTCTCCTGGAGCCCCAAGGGCGTGCTGATCGCCGCCCGCAACTCGGCCCGCTACCTGCGCGACGGCCGGGTGGTCGAGGTGCCGGCCGAGCGGCTGTTCGCCGAGCCGGCCACGGTGGAGATCCCCGGCGTGGGCACCTTCGAGGGGTATCCCAACCGCGACTCGGTGTCCTACCTGGACACCTACGGCTTCGACGAGCGCGTGCGCGACATGTTCCGCGGCACCCTGCGCAACCAGGGCCACTGCCGCCTGTATACCCAGCTGATAGCCCTGGGCCTGCTCGAGGACGAGCCCCAGCGCTCCTTCGCCGGGCTGACCTACCGGAAGCTGCTGGAGCAGATCGTCGGCGCCCCGGTCGAGCAGGCCGTCGCCGGCAAGCTGCAGGTCGAGCCCGGGCAATCTCCCCTGGAGGCGCTGCGTTTCATCGGCATGCTGGCCGACGAACCCGTGGCCGTGGAGCAAGGCTCGGTGATGGACGTGCTGGCGGAGAGAATGGCCCGGCACCTGGCCTACCGTCCCGGTGAGCGCGACATGCTCATCATGCGCCACGACATCACCTTCCAGCTCCCGGACGGAGCCCGGGAGACGGTCACGGCCATCATGGTCGATTACGGCATCCCCGGCGGCGACAGCTCCATGGCCCGCACCGTGTCCCTGCCGGCGGCCATCGGGGTGCGCCTGCTGCTGGAAGGTCGGATCCCCCTGCGCGGCGTGCAGATACCGGTGCGGCCGGAGATTTACGAACCGGCCTTGCAGGAACTGGAAAAACTCGGTATCACCTTCACCGAGACCCGTACCCGCCACTAGGCGAACTCCGGGGAGGGCCGGGAGCATGAGCGGATCGTGGAAGAAGACCTGGACGGTGCGCTCCCATCCCGGGACGGTGATCGGGGCCATCAGGATGCTGCCCCGGGTCTACGCCGACGGCCTGGCCGCCGGCATCCTGGGACGCATGGGCCGGACCTACGCCCACCAGCGCAAGGACATTCGTCCCAAGTCCCCGCGCCTGATTCTGGAAAAGGGCTGGCGCCTGATCTTCCAGCACGATCTCATCTCTCCCTTCACCTATGCCGTGGAGCTGTTCGAGGAGCTCGACAAGACCCGGGTGCAACTGGAAGTGAAGTCCTCCGGCTCTTCGCGGGACGCCTCCAGCGCCGAGCAAGTGGCGGTGCTGCTGTTCGCCCTGAGCAGGGCCGTCGAAGCCGAGGATGCCTAGTTGGCCTGCTTGCGCCCCAGCAGATCCACCAGCTGCTCGCTGACGTCGCCGGCGTTTCGCAACTGCGAGCGATAGAGGATCCGGCGGGAACCGTGGCCGGCCGCCTGCACGGCGTCCTGCAGCCCCCGTTCATTGGCCACCGTGACCAGGATCACGTCCGGCCTGACCAGCAGGCCGCTGCGCAGGAAACAGCCACCGGCCGAGTCCTTCTGCAGGATTTCCAGCGAGCAGACGATCACGTCGGCCGTCTTTTCGCGCAGGGCGTCGAGGATTTCGCTGACCTGCTGTACCGCCCGAACCGCGTGCCCCAGGCGACGGATGCCCTCGACGAGCAGGCGCCGGACCTTCTCGCCGGGCTCGCACACCAGCACCGAGCGCCGCAGCAACGGTCGCGCGGGTGCCCGTGCCAGCTCCCGGCGCCGGGCACGCCGGTCCAGCAACTCGTCGACCTTGGTACGCAGGTCTTGCAGCTCGAAGGGCTTGACCAGGTAGTCGTCGATGCCGATGGCCATGGCCTCCTCGGCCGACTCGCGCGAGGCGTAGGCGGTGATGATCAGGGTGGAGACCAGGGGATCGGTGGCCCGGGCCTGGCGGATTACATCGAGACCGGTGATGCCGGGCAGGTTCTTGTCGGCGATGATGAGATCGAAAGACTCGGAGAAGATCAGGGACAGCGCCTGCTCGCCGTCCGGGGCGTAGACCAGGTACAAGCCCGGCCTCTCCAGGGCGTTGCTGATGACATCCCAGACCACCTGCTCGTCATCCACCACCAACACCCGGCTGGAACGATCTTTGATGTCTGTCGCCTCTACCATTACCACGCTTCCCGGCCGAACCCCCGAGATCCATGATATGACAGCAGCGGGCTGCGTACAAGTATGCCGGCCCCTGTCGCCCCGCCGCCATCGCCGTTCCCGGCCGAAGCCGTGCTCCCACACGTTGACAGGGCCCGCTTCCCGGCGCTACTTTCGTTCCATGTCCACGCTGGGGGAATTGCTGGTGGCCGATGGTATCTGCTCGCAGGAGCAGGTGGAAGAGGCCGTCCAGAACCAGGTAATCATGGGCGGCCGCATGGGCAGCAACCTGGTCGAGCTGGGATTCCTCGACGAGGCCACCCTGGCCCGTTACCTGGGGCGCCAGCTGGGTCTGCCCTACCTGAGCGGAGAACTGGAGCCAGACCCGCGGGCCTTGGCATTGCTGGATGCCTCCCAGGCCGATCGCCTGGAGATGATTCCCTACCTGGTCGAGGGCCGGCGCCTGCAGGTGCTGTGCGTCGATCCCCGCAACATCACCGCCCTGGACGAAGTGGCCTTCATCACCGGCCTCAAGCCTGATCCCATCGTGGTGCCCGAGGTTCGCCTGTGGCAGTTGCTGCGGCGTCATTACGGGGTGGAGCGCGGGTTGCGCTACGAGACCATAGCCTCGCGGGACTTTCTCGCCAGCAGCGTGCTGGAAGGGGCTCCGGCGGCTCCTTCCGGGGAAGCTGGCGGCGAAGACCTGATCAGCGAGGAAGCCTTCGCCAAGTTGTACCAGGGGCGTGATGGCTTCCCCCGGGTGGGCCGCCGCCAGGCATCGGTGGTGGACGACCTGCCCTTCCTGGCCCCGGAAGACCTGGAGGTTGTTGCCGAGGAACCCGGACCACCGGGACGGCTGGAACGGCGCTCCTGGCAGGGGGTGCTGGTGGAGAGCGGCCGGCGCAGCGAAGACAGGCAACTGGCCGCGCAGGCCGGGCTGCCCGCCAGCGTGCCCCCGGCCCCCGCACCCGAACCGGAAAGCTCTTCCCTGGATTTCCGGCAGGCGGTCGAACTGCTGGCCGCGGCCGGCGATCGTTACCGCATCGCCCGCATCCTCCTGCGGCATGCCCGGAGCATGTTCTCGCGCTCCCTGCTGTTTACCGTCCACCGCGGCCTGGCCCTGGGATTCGACGTGTTGGCCGAGGACGTGGACCGGGCGGCCTTCCTCTCCTTGCTGGTGCCGCTCGAGCAGGCGTCGTTGTTTTCCCTGGTCTACCACAACCGGGCCCATTACCTGGGACCCTTGCACAAGACCCGGGCCAACATCGATTTCCTGCGGGCGCTGGGCAAGCAGGTACCCTTGAGCGTATTCGCCATGCCGGTGCTGGTGCGCGGCCGGGTGGTCAACATCTTCTACGGCGACAACGGTCATCGCCAGCACTGCAGCTCCGACATAGGCGAGTTGCTGATCCTGGCCCAGAAGATCGGTCGTGGCTACGAACAGCTGTTCGAACGCAAGCGGGCCGCCTTTCGTGAAGGCCGGGTGTCGACCGGCAACGGGGCGGGAGAAGGAGAGGGCCGATGAGTGAAAGACGAGCCTTCAAGAGACTGCCGGCCGATACCGAGGTGATCATCCGGCCCTTGACCGGCAGCGCGCGTGACACCGCGCGCAGCAAGAACCTCTCCGGCGGGGGCATCCTGCTCAGCTCCGATCGCGCCTATCAGCCGGGTACCCTGCTCGAGGTGGAGGTGCTGACCAAGACCCATCGTCGCTTTGCCCGCCAGTTCGCCCCGCTGACGGCCAAGGTGCGGGTGGTGCGGGTGGAGGGCAACGCCCCCCCCTACGACGTGGCTGCCGAGTTCGTCGACGTAGAGCGTTGAGCTGTCGACGGACAGGCTTCTTCGTTCACCGGTGACCGGCGCTGGCCGGGGTGCTTTCCAGGGCGGCCAGCAGGCCGGCGCAGCCGGCCATCATGTTGTCGCCCAGCGGCGCCCCGGGCATGAAGGGATGACGGGAACCGGCCAGCAGCCGGCGCTGCGGCCCCACCAGCAGCATCAGCTGCGGCCGGCCGGCCGGCGCCCGTCCCTGCCAGGCGCCGTGCCCGCCCCGGGAGACGACCTGCCGGTGTTCCAGTCGCCCTTGCAGCAGGGCATCGATCATCTCGTCGAACAACGACGGTTCCAGGTCACTGGTGTGCATCTCGAAAAAGCCGCACAGCCGTCCCGCTTCCACCAGGGCGGCCATGGTATGCGAGGTGGCCACGTCGACGATGATCGCCGCTCCTGCCCCCCGGGCGGCCGCTTCCTGCCAGCCGCCCAGCACGGCCGCCATGCCGCTGTCCATGAGCCAGATGTCCTCGATGCCTTCCAGCAGCGCGGCCTCGGCAGCCGCCGAGCGCAGGCGACTGAAGGTCTCGTCGATCTCCGTGGATGGTATCAGCAGTCGTTCCAGGCGCGGTTCCCGCTCGAGTTGCTGCACCCACGACCGGTGCCGGTATTCCAGCTGCGAGGTTCCCGCCGGGGCCCGGCCGTGATCCTGCAGGCAGATGCCCAGGCGCCGGGGTGCCTCGGCCACTCCCAGGGCGTCCAGCAGGGAAAGGATACGCGCCCTGTCGATATCGCCGAGTTCCAGGTGGGTGAATTCACCCGTGGCGGCGATGGCGGCAGCCTGCTCCGGGGTCACCACCTCTATACCCCGCTCCCGCACCCGCCGGGGGTCGTTGTGAATGGTGGCCGCGGCCTGGATGGTCATCACCACCCGCTGCCGGCGGGCCCTTTCGACCAGGGCCCGGGAGACCGGCCCACCACCCATCTCCCGACCGCCGACGATCAGCGGACCGTCGATCCGCTCGATGCGACGGGCCATGGTCACCACCGGCGAGGCGGCCACGGCCTTGAAAAACGGTTTTTCCCGGCCGTCCGTCCACATCAGGTCGAGGGTTCCCGCGCCGACGTCGAGCAACAGGGTGGGCTTCATCGGTCACCTCGCTCAGGAACGACGGACCTGCTTGCGGGCCACGTTGGCGGCCACCAGCAGCGGGTCCCAGACCGGGGCGAAGGGCGGGGCGTAGGAGGCGTCCAGGCCGGCCAGATCGTCGATGGTCCAGCCGGCCTGGATGGCCGCGGCCAGCACGTCCAGGCGCTTGGCCACCGCTTCGCCACCGGCGATCTGTCCCCCCAGCAACTTTCCCGACGAGGGAGCGAACACCAGGCGCACGGTGATCTGGCGGGCACCCGGGTAGGCGTGGGCCCGCGTGGCGGCCTTGATGGACACCGCCGCCGGCTGCAGTCCCAGTTCCGCGGCCTGGTTCTCGAACAGGCCGGTATGGCCCACCGCCAGGCTGAAGACCTTGGTAACCGAGGTGCCCAGCACCCCCCCGAAGCTCTCGCTGGCACCGCTGGCATTGGCACCGGCGATGCGTCCCTGCTTGTTGGCGGTGGTGCCGCGGGGCAGAAACAACCCGCGCGCCATCTGGCGGTGGTAGGCCTCGGCGCAATCGCCGGCGGCCCAGACACGGGTTGCCGAGGTGGCCATGCCGGCGCTGACGGCGATGGCTCCGGAATCACCCAGCTGGATACCGGCGGCCCGGGCCAGCTCGACGTTGGGTTGCACCCCGGTGGCCAGCAGCACCAGGTCGGCGGGCAGGCGTCCCTGGTCGGTGTGTACCTGCCGGACCCGGTCGTCTCCCTCGATGCCCAGGAGGGTGATGCCGCTCAGCAGCTCCACGCCGTGCTTGTCGAGCTCGGCGCGCAGCAGCGTGCCGATATCGTCGGGATAGCCGGGCGGCAGGCTGGGCGAGCGTTTCAACACCGTGACCGCCAGGCCGCGGGCGCAGAACACGTCGGCCATTTCCAGCCCGATGTGGCCACCGCCGACGATGACCGCCCGGCGCAGGTCGTCGCGCTGCAGGTACTCCTTGATGCGGGCGGCATCGTCGAGGGTGTGCAGCACGAACACTCCCGGCAGCCGTACGCCGTCCACCCGGGGAAGCCGGGGCCGGCAGCCGGTGGCCAGCACCAGGCCGTCGAAGCCTTCCCAGCTGTCACCGTGCGGGCCCTGGACCCTTACCCGGGAGCCGGCCAGGTCGATCTCCTCGACGCGATGGTTGATGCGCACGTCGATGTGGCGCTGGGTGCGAAAGCGTTCGGGGGTTATCACCACCAGGTCGTCGATGGCCCGCCGGGGATCCTGTATGTTGTAGGGCATGCCGCAGGCCCCGTAGGAGACCCAGCGGCCCTGCTCGAAGACCACCACCTCCAGGTCGGGCTGCCGCCGCTTGGCCTGCGAGGCCGCCGACATGCCGGCGGCCACGCCGCCGACCACCACCAGCCTGTGTATAGCGCTCATGTCAATCCCTTCCTTTCCTCCCGGAGTGGAAATGTTGGTAGCCGCCGGCGGCCGGCCGCCGGGTGCGCCCGCCCTGGCGCAGGCGCACCCCCGGGCCGTCGTCGAGCCTGCCGATGGGGTGAATCTCGCAGGCAAGCTCCCGCCGGACCAGCCGGCGCGTTGCCTCCACGTCCTCGGCCGCCAGACAGAAGAGCAACAGGTAGTCCTCGCCTCCGCTCAGCGCGAACTCCACCGCGTCGCAGTCCAGTTGCCGTGCACAGCTGGTTGCCGCTGTGGCCAGGGGCACCTGCTCGGCGTCGATCACGGCCCCGCAGCCCGAGGCCCGGCAGATGTGTCCCAGGTCCTGCAGCACGCCGTCCGAGACGTCGATCATGGCCCGGGCCCGCCCCCGATCGGCCAGCAGCCGGCCCAGCTCCACCTGGGGCCGGGGTCGCAGCAGGGCCCGGCGGGCCGCCCGTGCTTCCCCGCCGGCCAGGGTGACTCGGCCCTGGAGCAGGGCCAGGCCGGCCGCGGCGGCTCCCACCGGACCTCCCAGCAGGACGACATTCCCGGACCGGCCACCGGAACGGGTGACCAGCCGTCCGGCCCGGCCGCGTCCGGCCACGGTCAGGCCCAGCGTCAGGCCCTGCGGGGAGGCACAGGTGTCACCTCCCGCCAGCACCACCCGGTAGTTGCGCGCGCACTCGACCAGACCCCGCTTGAGCTCCTCGATGAACCGCCCCGGGGTGTGCTCCGGCAGCGCCAGCATGAGCCAGGCCAGCAGGGGCTCGGCACCCATGGCGGCCAGGTCGGAAAGATTCACCGCCAGCGACTTGTAGCCCAGGTCGGCGGCGGAGGTGCCGGCCAGTTCGAAGTGCACGCCCTCGACCAGCATGTCGCAGCTGACCGCCAGGACCTGGCCGCCGCCCAGGTCGATGATGCTGGCATCGTCGCCGATGCCCAGGGCCAGCCCCGGTGCGCTTTCGGGAAATTCCCGGCGGAAGAGATCGATGATGGCGAATTCACCAAGCTGTTCACTGCCTGTCATGGGCGCCACACTCCACCGCCGGCGGGCCGTAGTAGATCGCCCCCGACATTACACGCAGGTTGTGCAGGATTGCAAACCCCGTAGGGGAGAAGCTGGCGGCTACTGGCAGCGGGCGTCCACCCCGGAACCCACGCAGGTGCCGGAACCGAAGCCGGCGCATTCCTCGTTGCCCTGGCAGTAGCAGCTTTCCGTGTCGATGTCGCAGTGGGGGCCGCCGTATTGCGGACCGCAGGCGATCGAGCAGTCTCCGCAGTGCTGGTCGTCGACGGGCAGGCAGGCGGCGTCGCAGCACAGGTTATGGCCGCCGCAGTCGAAGCGGTCGAAGCAGCCGCACTGCGAGGTGGCGGGATCGATGCACAGGGGCCCGGCGGCATCGTTGCCGCAATCGACATCGCAGGAGCCGCAGTGGGCCGGGTCGTCGGCATCCACGCAGCGCCCGTCGCAGCACAGCCGGGGTGGCTCGCGGGAACAGTCATTGTCGTCTCGGCAACCACAGTGGAAGTTGCCGTCGCCGTCATCCAGGCAGGCGGTGTTGTTGCCCGCCGCCAGGCAGTTGTTGTCGCAACTGCCGCAGGTGCGGGCATCGCTCAGGGACGCCTCGCAGCCGTTGCGTAGGATGGTGTCGCAGTCGAAGAATCCCGGCGCGCAGGAAGTGTAGTTGCAACGGTAGGAACTTTCCGACAGCTGCTCGCAGGTAACGTCCTGGGCGTTTACGGTCTGTTGCAGACAGTCGGTCTCGCAGTTGCCGCAGTGGTTCACGTCCACCGCCGTCTCGCAACCGTCGGCGGCATCGTCGTTGCAATCGAGGAAGCCCGGCCGGCACTCGGTGTAGCTGCAGGCGCCGTCGAGGCATTCCACGCCCAGGGCGTTTTGCACGGCGCTGTCGCAATCGTTGTCACAGGCACCGCAATGGTGCCGGCTGGTGGCCGGGTCCAGGCACAGGCCCAGGCAGCAGAGCTTGCCGCTGTCGCAGGGCGGGTTCGAGCCGCACAGGCACTCTCCCAGGCAACGGTCTGCCAGTGCCTGGTCGCAGGGGCTGCATTCCGGGCCGCAGTGGTCGATGTCCTGGGAAAGACCGGTCAGGGAACAACTGGACCACTTGCCGTCGTGGCAGGTCATGGCCCCGGCCCGGCAAAGACCTTCCTGGACATCGAAGCAGGCCTGCTGGAGTCCTTCCTGGTCGCAATCACTGACCACCAGCTGGAAGCTTTTCGAGGCCAGGGCACCGTCTCCGTAGGAAGAGTCGTAGACGGATACGGTGACCGTCAGTCCCAGGCTGCCGGCGTCGGGGGTCCCGGAAAGGACGCCGCTGTCGGGGTCGATGCCGATCCAGCCGGCCAGGGTGTCGACCGCCCAGTCGTGGTAGGGAGGGATCCCC